>Ga0105237_10008192_pt1 | contig 11353 bp, 9 predicted proteins | sample KBSC24metaG_FD_81520 | JGI IMG/M metagenome (GOLD analysis project Ga0105237, IMG submission 81520) | Corn rhizosphere microbial communities from Kellogg Biological Station, Michigan, USA - KBS C2-4 metaG | ecosystem: Host-associated > Plants > Roots > Rhizosphere > Soil | place: Michigan, USA... | reverse complement strand
TCGAGCGTGGAGCACTGGGCGCACGTCACCGTTCGGCTCGCCCGGTCGTACGCGGCCCACGCGCCGGCGGGAAGGTCGACACCGCAGCCGCTGCACGTGCCGGCGTAGCGAAGGCTCATCATCTTCGTTGAGGCGGGATCTGTCACGAGCCTCACCGTAGGAGCGAGCGCCGCCTGCCGGTAGACCGCGAACGGGGCACCGGGCGAGGTGCACGCCAGTCGCTCTGCGCCGGGTGTCAGGGAGCTACACGAACCGCGTACTTCGGCCGCTCGGGTGCCAACCCCGAGGCATCGCGCAATGCATCGATCTCTCCGTGAACGGTCCGCGCCGAGGCGATCAATTCGGCGATCGTAAGATCGGGCGCCTTCGCCCATTGATAGACAAAGCCAGGTGCAAAGTGGTTGAACTCCTTTCGTCCCGACCGTTGGTGCAGAGCCGGCGGGAACGTGAAGAGCTCAGGATGACTTCGGGCAACATCCTCCCGCGCATTCCGCGAGTGCAGGTCTCGTCCCTGGATGGTCTCATCGTGAAACACGATGACCCGGCGAAACTGCTGGCCTTGCAGTTGCCAGCCGGCGTGCATGTGCATGCCATAGGCGAAGACATACTCAAGGGCCTCGACCAGTGGCGTGTTTCTCGTAAAACCGCTTCCCGCAGCTTGCTCAAGGCTTGGGACCTCACGCGTGATGATTTCCGCCACCCGACGGCCGCGCGCCTTGATGAGGCTGCCGCGCATCTGGGAGCTACTGATGGACTCGAGCTGACGCTCTGACATCCAGACAGGCTCATCCATGGACCGCACGCTCACTAGCTTCAGGAGTGCGTCGAGGTCGCGGGCCAACTGTGCGTATCTGCGCATCGTCTCCAACTCGTACGAATCAGCCGACGGTAACGCCGCCTCGATGCGATCGGCCAAATCCGCATAGCTCCAATACCGCCACCCGGGCGCCATGAATTCGGGTGGGCTGACCGACAAGAGGACGAGTTGCGCGTTCGACTTCCAACTAGCCGAGATCTCCGAATATCGGCGCAGCTGGCCCTCATCGGGGAGAGAGAACACCTTGTTCTCAACCACAAGCGGCGCCAAATCGGGCCAGTCGAAGACGAGATCCAGGTTCTCGGCCTCTCGATGCACCTTGCGTGGGCGACCATCGCCCCGCACCGTCAGCGGGCGAAAGACCGCGTCGGCCTGTATCGGAAGTGAATCGAAGAACCACGCGATGAGGTTGCTGTGAAAGAGCTCGCGGTTCCCATACATCAGTCGACCGAGTGGATTCTTCTCGATACGTTCGGCAGCCGCGCGGAAGTCGTCATCCATGCCGAGAGGCTAATCGCCTGCCGTGCTAGGCGTCCGCCAATCGCGAGGGGACACGGCGGCCGGCCGCTAACCCCGCGGGCTTGATCGCCCGACCGAGACCGGCTTCTCTACTTACCCTTTCGTAGCGCTACTCAGAGGCCGGTGCGTTTGATCCTTCGAACATGGATGGAGGCACGACGACAACGTCCCCGCCGATGACTGCCACCCAGTCCTGCAGCTTTAGCAATAGTTCTGGGCCACTGTTGTAGAACCTCAGCGTCCCTAAAGCCGGAGCGCTTTCATAGCTGACCTGAGGTCGGTAACGCCTGACTAGATCGGCAACGGCCCCAATGCTGCTCGGGCCGGTGAACTGCTCGGCCTCGATCGGGCGAGAGGAGAAAACGGGCACGTAATTGCTCCTTCGCCCTCTGGTTGTTTCGAGGTTAGTGCGGGGAGCCTCTCCCAGTCGTTCTCTTACTGGCACACCTCGTGAGAAATCTACGCGGCACTGCCGTGTCTCGTTGCGTGGTCGATCTCAGTCGGTCGGCTCGTCAGGCTTCTAGCCCGAAATGCCGCGAAACCTCCTCAATCGTGAACTGACTCCGCAGTCTGCACGCCGTGTTCTGGTTCGCGAAAAGACCTGGAGTTCGGAATGCCTCCCCTACAGGAACACTGCTATCCCACTCAACCGGCGCGATCCATTCACGGTTGTCGCGTGAATCGTCGTCTTCATCTGGATGGATGTAGCTTCCGACGGTTTCCGCTGAAAGCAAAGGTTCCATCTCGCCGTTGACCGAGATTTCGTATTCTGACGCGGGAAGGGCTGCCCCTGTCACCGTGCCGACTCCTACATACCCTCGCCCTGGAACGTAGACGAACACTCGGGCGCCCAGCGGGAGGTTTCGGATGGGGTTTGAGTAGCGGGGGGCACCCCCCGCTGATACGAACCCATACTTCAATGCGTCTGCCCAGCTCCGCCCAGCTCCGCGTTCGTCGTTCTCGCCGAACGCGACATACCAGTCCCGACCGTTCCAGTCTGCTTGGCCACGTGACCGCTTTGCCGGAGGCGAGCCACCCACCGTCTCGGCCTGCCCATCCACTAGCCACGTCCGAACAATGTATTCGTGATCGTCAGCCCGGAAGTATTGAAACAGCGCCACGTTGATAGGCACGCCACGGCCGGCGAGATATTCGACAATCCGCTCTGTTCCCGGGTCGAGCGAACTAGCGACGATCATCAAATGGTGTTGTTCGTTGACCTCGTCGGGGGGCGCCGCTCCGAACGCATTGTCAAACGCGGCATCGAGTTCTTCATCCGCTCGATAGCGTCGAAAAATCTCTCGAACGTCATCGCCGCTGAGAGTCGATACCCAGGATGCATAGTCAAGAACCTGCGCGACGACATCTCGCGGAGTGCGATCTCGCTTCAGCTCGACGACATAGATAGAGCCTTCGGAGTCGACAGCGAGCAGATCAACAAGCTTGCCGTGGGGGGTCGGTACCTGGCGACCAATCGTTAGAAGCTGTTGCCCCAGAAGCATCGGATCTTGCTCGATCAACGTCTCGAGCCGAGACTCAAGATCGAGCCGGTTCGACGTCAAGCGACGCGGCCCGTCGTCGATATTCCACATTGCCACTTCGACGCCCACGGGTTTCCTCCAACGGCATTGTCTTTCGGAGACAGGCTAGTGACGGTCAGAGGATCTAGCCGCTGAGGCCGAAGAATCGTTCGAAGAACTCGCCGAGCTTTGCGAGCACTCGTTGCTTCTTCTCGCCGTGGTCGCCCTCGGCGGAGAAACGGGAAGCCGGCGGAAGCACCTTCGTGATCGCGACACCGGTCACCTGAATTCCGCCGTCACGGAATGCCCGGTCGACAAACTCGCGTGTCTGCTCCGGATGGAGATTCTCCTCGGCGATGATCCGGTCGAGCTCAGCTTCGCGGCGGCCGGCTATGAAGCGCGCCCACTCCTCGTCGACGGCTCCGTCGGCTGAGACACGATCGACGAACGCCTCGATCAGGTCCTTTTTGTTTCGCAGCGACGGCGACGCGTCGATCGCGCGAGTAATCTCAGCCCGGATCTCCTTGTCGTCGCCATCCCCGCGCTCGTCGCGGTACTTCTGCACGAGCATCAGGATGTAGTCCACGTTGATCTCGACCTGTTTGATGAGTTCGATCTCGAAGACGATGTCGTCGTTGATCAGTTCCTTCTCGGCGTCCTTGTCCTTGCGGAACTCGGCGTAGAGGTCGAGGTAGATGCTGCGATAGTCCTGCGCCTGACGGTCGGTCAGGATCTCGCTTCCCTCGAACTCGTCGAACGACGTAAGGATGTTCTGCAACCGCAGGATCGCCCCGAAGAGTCCGATGAAATCCTTCTGCGCCGACTCACCAACAATGGTGGTCCCCAGCGGGTACTTCGCGAGGAGCTCACCAACCTTCTCCGCGTAGTCGCCGTAGTAGTCGCCGTATGGCTTGAGCAGCACAACGCCCTTGGCTTCCTTGTTGCCAAAAAGCGCGATCGCGTCGTTGGTCTGCTGCTCGAGGTCGCGGAAGCTGACGATATTGCCGTAGGTCTTCACGGAGTTCAGGATGCGGTTGGTGCGCGAATAGGCCTGAATCAGCCCATGAGAGCGTAGGTTCTTGTCGACCCAGAGCGTGTTCAGCGTCGTGGCGTCGAAGCCCGTCAGGAACATGTTCACAACGATGACGAGATCGATCTCGCGGTTCTTCAGCCGCAGAGAGAGGTCTTTGTAGTAGTTCTGGAACCTGTCAGACGAGGTATCGAACGAAGTTCCGAACATCTCGTTGTAGTCCTGGATCGCCTCCTCAAGAAACGTTCGCGCGTCCCCGGACAGCCCGTCGGTCTCGAACTCCTCCTCATCGAGGTAGTCATCAAGGACTTCGGGGTTGGCCGCATACGAGTAGATCAGCCCAACCCTCAATCGGCGGCCGGGGGCGACATCCTGCTGCTGGATCGAGAACTGGTTGTAATAGATTCGCGCAGCCTCAATCGACGCCGTGGCGAACAGCGAGTTGAAACCATTGAGCCGACGCTCCTGCAACGCGTAATGCTCACTGCGCCGAGTCTTCTGATCGAAGTGCTCCAACACATACTCGACAACGTCCTTCACCCGCTTCGGCGCGAGCAGCGCACGCTCGGTATCGATCGCCGACACCTGCTTGTCGGGGGTCCCCTCCGCCAGCTTGATCGTGTTGACGTAGTCGATGCGGAACGGCAGGACGTTCTTATCGCTGATCGCGTCGACGATTGTGTACGTGTGCAGCTTCTCGCCGAACGCCTGCTCGGTGGTGCGAAGCTTCGGGCTCCCGGCCGTCCCCGCGTTCTCGGCGAAGATCGGCGTGCCGGTGAAGCCGAACAGGTTGTACCGCTTGAACGCTCTGGCAATCGACGTGTGCATGTCGCCGAACTGTGAGCGATGACATTCATCGAAGATGATGACGATGTGGCCGTCGAAGATCGCGTGACTCTTGTTCGCTGGAGAACCGATGAAGTTCGAGAGCTTCTGGATCGTGGTGATGATGATCCGCGACTGGGGGTCCTCCAGCTGCTTCTTCAGCACTGCGGTCGAGGTGTTCGAGTTGGCCGCGCCCTTCTCGAAGCGGTCATACTCCCGCATCGTCTGGTAGTCGAGGTCCTTGCGGTCGACGACAAAGAGCACCTTGTCGACGCTCGGCAAGCGCGACGCGAGCTGGGCTGACTTGAATGAGGTGAGGGTCTTGCCCGAGCCCGTGGTGTGCCAGATGTAGCCGCCGGCATCCACTCGTCCGAGCCGTCGGTGGTTGGTCGCCGCCTCGATGCGCTGCAAAATCCGCTCGGTCGCAACGATTTGGTACGGACGCATAACGAGCAACATTCGATCTGCGGTCAGAACGCAATAGCGCGTCAAGATCGCGAGCAGCGTGTGCTTGGCGAAGAACGTCTTCGTGAAGCCAGCGAGATCCTGGATCGGCTTGTTCGTCGCATCCGCCCACCACGAGGTGAATTCGAACGAATTAGATGTCTTGCGAATCCGGTTGCGACCCTTGGCATCCTCAACGTGCTGACGCCTGGTCGTGTTCGAGTAGTACTTCGTCAGCGTGCCGTTGCTGATGATGAAGAGCTGGACATAGTCGAAGAGCCCAGACCCCGCCCAGAAGCTGTCGCGCTGGTACCGGTCGATCTGGTTGAAGGCCTCGCGGATATCCACGCCCCGGCGCTTCAACTCGATGTGGACGAGCGGCAGCCCGTTCACCAGCACCGTCACGTCGTAGCGGTTCGACCTCACCGCACCGCCCTCACCCTGACCAACCTCGTACTGGTTGATCACCTGCAGCCGGTTGTTGTGGACGTTCTTCTTGTCGATGAGCGAGATGTTCTTCGTAGAACGATCGTCGCGCGTTAGAAGCTGGACGTGGTCTTCCTGGATACGGACTGTCTTCTCGACCGCAGTGTCGTTTGATGCGGCAATGCGTTCCGAAAAGAAGCGTTGCCACTCGGTATCGGAGAAGTCGAATGAGTTCAACGCTTCGATCTGTATCCGCAAGTTCGCGATGAGTTCCGCCTCGCTCGCAACCGACAAGTAGTCGAAAGCCTGACTTTGGAGCAGCCCGATGAACTCTCGTTCCAGTTCTGCTTCGGATTGGTATGCGATAGGCGGCGCAGAATCCGGGACAAACTCGGCCACCACAGTGCTCTGCGACGAGATCGCAATGGGCTCGAAGCGACGCAAGGCAAAGTCGGTCACGACACGACCTGCTGGAACGACAACAGCTGTTCACGGTGATATTTGTACTGCTGCCTTCGAGAGCGGACCTCGGCGGACAGGCAAGAGGTTAGGTCGCTTGTGAGATCGTCAAAACGGTCAAGAAGCGAGACCGCCCTCCGTTGCACGGGAACGGGGGGCATCGGAACTTCAATACGCTTGAGGGCGTTGGCGTTGAACTGTGGCTGCCCCCCGGTGCTGACCATCGCGTTCGCCTGCTTCCAATACAAGTCACTCTGCGCAAAATGCCAGTAGTAGGCGGGCAGTAGGTTCGGCTCCTTGAATCGAATACGTATTAGGAACGACGCGTAGGCCGACGGTTGGTCGCCAACGAACAGCATTGTCTTCCCAAATGTGGCGCCCGTCCGGGCCATGAGCAGGTCGCCTGGCTCGACGAGAAAATCACGTGCGGCTGGCGACGCCGGTACATACTTTGCTCTGTCTTGCGCAAGCTTGCCTCTTGAGTTGATATCAGTGATGCGTAGGAACCGATAGTCACCCGAGTCTTGGGCGCTCGCCGTGAGGCCGTACTTGAACTCTGCGATATCCCCAAGTTTCAATATCGGGGCTTCCTTTGAGGCTAAAAGTAGCGAATCTCGGTAGTGCGCATACTCGCGGTGGCGAGCTTCAATCTCCGCCTGAATCTCCGTTTGTAGCTCCGTCTGCAGCGCCGCGAAGCGATCTAGAACCCTGACAATCTCGGCCTGAACTTCAAGGGGCGGCAAAGGTACTACCACTTTGGCTAGCTGCCTTGCCGACACGTCAATGACCTTGGTACCAGTAGCGAGAGCCCTCTTTTGGGCGAAGAAGGATTCCGATTGGAACCAATACGCGAGGTACTTGGGGTCTTGGCGGTGCCTGATGACAGTGGCGTGGCCGCCAGTAACTATTGGCGCTGCGCCAAGCCAAGCAACCGCTTTCCCGACGTCTTCCAGGTTCTCGCTTGTGTTCGTGATGACGACGTCGCCCGGTTCTACTTTCACAAGCCTCGCGGCGGTCTCCGGTTCGACGAAGGAGATCGTGCTCGTCGTCCACACGTCGTATCGAGTGTAGATCTGGCCATAGTGGATCGCGCCGACTCCTTCAGTTGTGAGCTCAGACTTCGGCATTCCGTTCCCGCGCACCAGTTGGGCAATATCCCCCAATGGCAAGAACTCGACGCTCCGCGACCCCAGACCCGCGAGCATTTCATCAATCCTCGTCATGCGCCTACCTGGCCAGTCGCCGGTGTCATTGCTGCGCTTCCCCAAAGGGCAGTGGCCGCATTGGACATCGATTGACTGTTTCGAATGTTGTTCACTATCCCGAGGACAAGAAGGCGACACGGCTCAAACTTCGAGAGCGCGTCAGCCTCGTCTGAGTCGCCGTGAATCACCTCGCTCAGCTCGCTGAACAGCTTGTATCCATCAGCCGAGAACTCCGCAGGGACGATATGACTCATCCGGTCGACCTCTTCGAGGAGCTCTCTGAAATTCTTGCGCCTGTTGTTCAAATGTCTGGTCGATATGCCGACCGCGACTGCAGCCTCGGTAGTGACGATCTCGAAGACCTTGCGAAGATAGATCATCGACCCAGAGCCAAGGTGATCCTCAAATGCGATCTGAGCGCGCTCGAAAAGGTCATCGACGTGGCCGGCCTGCGTTCCTGACCGGCCTGCCGTGTCGCGGCGGTTTTCGGTGAAACGCTCGAGGTGAACCCACGGTGAACTGGAGTGCAGGGCCTCTTCGCTGCGAACGAGGAACCAAGCTTCCATGGGGGTCTCGCAAATCGTGCATCGAAGTGTCACGTCGATACTGACCGTGTGCTCCCCAGTCACGAGACAGGACAAGGTCTCGCCGGAAGCGAAAGTACGTTCGCCGTCGCACTTGCGACAGAAGTAGTTCCGCACAACTTTGCCCACGCTGATCTCTTTGTGTTTACCCCAGCGCGCGCTCCGAGCATCCAGGAATCCCTCAACCTGTGCTGTCGAGGCATCGGGCGCCTTGTTAAGCACCTCTGACAGCCTCATGAGCTACCCCCGAGGTCCTCAAGGAGGGCAGCGATTGCGGAACGAAGCTCACCCTGTCGGACCACCGTTCGGTTGATTTCCGCATTCACTGTCGCGATATCGAGAACCTCGCGAGTGTCCTCCGTGATGACATAAGAAGACACAGACATGAGGTAGTCGCGCTCGGCGATTTCACCGTTTGACACGAGCTTTGCGAAGTGTTGGATGTCTTGGCGGACGGAGAACGCCTCAAGAATGCTCTGCTGATTTGCCACGGTGAGCTTGTTCTTGTTGCCTCCCCGAGCGAACTCGGCGGAAGCATCAATGAAGAGCACAGCGTTGTCTTTCTTCGATTTTTTCAGCACCAGAATGCAGGTTGCGATTGTGGTACCGAAGAAGAGGTCGGAGGGGAGCTGAATCACAGCATCGACGTAGTTGTTGTCAATCAAGTACTTGCGTATCTTCATTTCCGCACCGCCCCGATACATCACGCCAGGGAATTCGACGATGGCGGCCGTCCCGTTGACAGCAAGCCAACTCAAAGCGTGCATAGTAAATGCGAGATCGGCTTTCGACTTCGGCGCAAGTACGCCCGCCGGCGCGAAGCGCAGATCGTTGATTAGCAATGGATTAGCGTCACCCTCCCAGTTGATCGAGTAGGGCGGGTTCGAGACAATTGCCTCGAAAGGCTCGTCATCCCAATGCGCTGGATCGATCAGAGTGTCGCCGTGCGCGAGGCTGAACTTTTCGTAGGGCACGTCATGCAGAAACATGTTAATTCGGGCCAAGTTGTACGTCGTCAGGTTGATCTCCTGGCCGAAGTAGCCCTGCCGCACACCATCGGGGCCGAGTAAATTCATGAACTTCAGAAGCAGGGACCCCGAACCGACCGCCGGGTCATAGACCTTATTTACCTCGGTCTTTCCGACCACAGTGATTTCTGCGAGCAGCTCGGAGACTTCCTGTGGCGTGTAATACTCTCCGCCAGACTTGCCCGCCTCTGACGCGTACATCTGCATGAGGTACTCGTATGTGTCTCCAAAAGCATCGATCTTGTGGGCCACGAAGTCGCCGAGGTCGAGGTCGCCAATCGCGTTGAGCAGCCTGACAAGTCGCTCGTTGCGTTTGGCTACCGATGGCCCCAGTTTCTGCGAGTTGACATCGAGGTCATCAAATAGGCCCTTGATGCGGTCCTCACTTTCCGCGCCGACGGCTGACCCCTCGATGTTGCGGAAGGCACGTTGAAGGGTCTCGTTGAGATTTTCGTCTTGCGGCGCGCGCCTGCGAACATTTGCGAACAGTTCGCTCGGGAGGATGAAGAAGCCCTTGACTTCGACCATGTCTTTGCGACCGTGCTCAGCTTCTTCGTCACTCAATTTGGTGAAGTCGAAATCGGCGTTGCCCGCCGCTCGCTCCGCCTCGTTCAGAAACGCAGCTAGATTCTCGGAAATGAAGCGATAGAAGAGGATGCCGAGCACATAGCTCTTGAAGTCCCAGCCATCGACGCTGCCCCGAAGATCGTTCGCGATTCGCCAGATTGTCTTGTGCAGTTCGGCGCGCTGAGCTTCTCTTGTTGTCGGAGTCACGACGACAACCTATCGGCGCGCAGCGCGTCAGAGTGGCTCTGAAGTGCCTCAAGCCCCAACCCTTTTCCTACCACGGACGTGCCCTCCGACGGGCAGGCTTTCGGCTCGGCGCAGGTGACCTGCGAGAACGGAGCGTCGCGGCATCCCGGGTCTCGATACGCGCTTCGCGCCACTCAAACAGCTTGCGGGCCATAGGCTCACCCCCCATGGCGGCCGGCGCAGTGATGTACAACTTCGCGGTGCAGCTGGCCGATGTGGATCGCGGCGTCTACGAAGACGTTGCGCTGCGGGCCGCGCGGCATCCCTCCGAGACCGACACGTACATGATGACGCGTGTGCTCGCGTACTGCCTCGAATACGTGGAGGGGATCGCGTTCAGCGACGGGATCTCGTCGGCTGCAGTTCATGGGCCAGCCGAGCCGGCCGTGCTTGTCCGCGACCTCACCTGAATCCACGTGCCTGAACGTCCCGCATCCCTAGAGCTCGGCGGTCACAGGGGATTCCAAGCTCGCTCAGGGATCCAGCACGGATGCTCCCGCTCCAATGAACAGATCCCACTAGGAGGCACCGTGACCGAGCAACTCGCCAACCGTGCAGACGACCCACGCTGGCGCGACACCGATGGAACTCCGATCGACGAAGACCATCGCGGACTCGTCTACGACATCGGCACCCTCGTCGACCGTCGCGCCGTGTTCGGGCTGTTCGGCGGAGTCGCCGTCACCACGCTGCTCGCCGCCTGCTCGGCCGGCCCGACGTCCGGCCCGACGTCCGGTTCGTCGAGTTCGTCCACGTCATCCAGCTCGTCCGGCGGTGCGACGACGGCGTCCGGCCTCACCGAAGTTCCGGATGAGACCGCCGGCCCGTTCCCGGGAGACGGGTCCAACGGCGTCGACGTGCTCGACGACTCCGGGATCGTTCGCAGCGATATCCGCTCCAGCTTCGGCGATTCGACGACGACGACAGAGGGGGTGCCGCTCAGAGTCCGGTTGACCGTGCGTGACGCCGCGACCGGCGCCGCCCGCGTCGGGGCTGCCGTGTACGTGTGGCACTGCGACCGCGACGGAAACTACTCGCTCTACAGCGATGCCGCCAAAGACGAGAACTACCTGCGCGGCGTGCAGGAGGTCGACGCGAACGGCACCGTCACGTTCACCACGATCTATCCCGGCTGCTACCCGGGACGTTGGCCGCACATCCACTTCGAGGTCTACTCGGATGTGGCGACAGCGGTCGCGAGCGGCCCGATCGTGAAGACGTCGCAGCTCGCCCTCCCGAAGGAGGCCAATGATCTCGTGTACGCGACGCGCGGATACTCGGCCAGCGCGCGGAATCAGTCGCAGCTCTCCCTCGCGAGCGACATGGTGTTCGGCAACGACGGTGGCATCCACCAGATCGCGTCGATGTCAGGATCGGCCTCTGGTGGGTACACCGCCGCGCTGACGATCGGGGTGTAGCGGCCTCAGACCATCGACAGAACCTCAGACCAGGGCCACAATGGGGCCGTTCGAGCGACCCGACGCGCGCGCCAGTGCCGACCCAGATGGAGCCCTCGATGACCGCCGACTACAAGGCCACCGGCTCCAACCCCGCCGCCGCCTTCTCACTGACGGCATACCGCGGCGACGGCATGGTCCTCCTCGCGATGAACTGGCGCGCGCCTGAACCGCCGGCCGACTTCGTCGGGTTTGCGATCACCTACAAGGCGCCCAAAGGCACGAG
>Ga0105237_10008188_pt1 | contig 11356 bp, 11 predicted proteins | sample KBSC24metaG_FD_81520 | JGI IMG/M metagenome (GOLD analysis project Ga0105237, IMG submission 81520) | Corn rhizosphere microbial communities from Kellogg Biological Station, Michigan, USA - KBS C2-4 metaG | ecosystem: Host-associated > Plants > Roots > Rhizosphere > Soil | place: Michigan, USA... | reverse complement strand
CGAAGAAGCCGAACAATTTGTCCTTGCCGCCGCGATATTCGGCCACCTTGTCCGGATTGGCGGCCATCACCTTGGCGATCTCCGCCTCGATCGCGCCGGTGTCGCTGGTCTGCTTGAGGCCACGCTCCTCGACGATCTTGGCGGGATCGTCGCCGGTCTCCAGCATCACCTCGAACACCTGCTTGGCGAGCGTGCCGGAAAGCGTGCCGTCGGCCACCAGCTTGTTGAGCTCGGCCGCCTGCTTCGGCGACACCGGGCTCTCGCCGATATCCTTGCCCAGCCGGTTGAGCGCGCCGAACAGCTCGGACGTCACCCAGTTGGAGGCCGGCTTGGCCGCCGCGCCCTCGGCCAGCATCGCCTCGAACCAGCGCGCCGTCTCCACGTCCGCGGTCAGCACGTCGGCATTGTAGGCGGTGAGGCCCAGCTCGCCCTCATAGCGCTTGCGCTTGGCGTCGGGCAGTTCGGGCAGCGAGGCGCGCGCATCGGCCAGGAAGGCGTCGTCCAGCTCCAGCGGCAGCAGGTCGGGATCGGGGAAGTAACGGTAATCGTGCGCATCCTCCTTGGAGCGCATCGATCGCGTCACGCCCTTGTCCGGATCGAACAGGCGCGTCTCCTGCACCACCGTGCCGCCATCCTCGATCAGGTCGACCTGGCGGCGCGCCTCATATTCGATCGCGGCCATGACGAAGCGGATCGAGTTGACGTTCTTGGTCTCGGTGCGGGTGCCGAAGGGATCGCCCGGCTTGCGCACCGAGACGTTCACGTCGGCGCGCATCGAGCCCTGCTCCATATTGCCGTCGCACGAGCCGACATAGCGCAGGATCGATCGCAGCTTCTTGACGTAAGCCCCTGCCTCGGCAGGCGATCGCATGTCCGGCCGGCTGACGATCTCCATCAGCGCCACGCCCGATCGGTTGAGATCGACATAGGAGCGCGTCGGATGCTGGTCGTGCATCAGCTTGCCGGCATCCTGCTCGACATGGATGCGCTCGATGCCGATCACTTTCGGCGCGGCGCCCTCGGGTTCGATCTCGATCGAGCCTTCACCGACAAGCGGATGATAAAGCTGCGAAATCTGATAGCCCTGCGGCAGATCGGCGTAGAAATAGTTCTTCCGGTCGAACCGGGACCACCGATTGATCTGGGCGTTGATCGCCATGCCGGTGCGCACCGCCTGGCGGATGCACTCGGCGTTGGGCACGGGCAGCATGCCGGGCATCGCCGCGTCGACGAGGCTGACCTGGCTGTTCGGCTCCGCCCCGAACGCGGTCGCCGCGCCGGAGAAGAGCTTGGACTGCGACGTGACCTGCGCATGGACCTCGAGGCCGATCACGACCTCCCACTCGCCGGTGCCGCCCTGGATGCGATATTCGCTCATATTTCGCCTCTAAAGACGTTCCACACGCGATGGAAAACGCGTGCCATTCCTTCGATGATCACGTTCACGAAGATTTCCACGAAGCATTCGAAAATCACTCCGAGGAACTCGTGCATCCTACCACCATTGCCCCGGCCGCGCCGTGAAGCCCGCGCGCTCCTCGATCGCCAGCCCAGCGTTCAGCACGCCTTGCTCGTCGAGCGGCTTGCCGATGATCTGGAGGCCCAGCGGCAGCCCCTGCCCGTCCAGGCCGCCCGGCACCGACATCGCCGGCAGGCCCGCCAGCGACGACGGCACGGTGAAGACGTCGTTCAGGTACATCGCGATCGGATCGGCCGATTTCTCGCCGAGGCCGAAGGCGGCGGACGGCGCGGTCGGCGTCAGCAGCACGTCGCACTTTTCGAAAGCCTGCTCGAAATCGCGCACGATCAGCGAGCGGACCTTCTGCGCCTTGGTAAAATAGGCGTCGTAGAAGCCGGCCGACAGCACGTAGGTGCCGATCATGATGCGGCGCTTCACCTCGGCGCCGAAGCCGTCGGCGCGGGTCGCCGCGTACATCTCCTGCAGATTGGCGCCGTCCGGCAGGTCGCGCAGGCCGTAGCGCACGCCGTCATAGCGCGCGAGGTTGGAGGAGGCCTCCGCCGGCGCGATGATGTAGTAGGTCGGCAGCGCGTACTTGGTGTGCGGCAGCGAGACCTCGACGATCTCCGCGCCCGCATCCTTCGCCCAGGCGATGCCCTGCTCCCACAGCGCCTCGATCTCGGCCGGCATGTCGTCGACGCGATACTCCTTCGGAATACCGATGCGCTTGCCCTTGAGATCGCCCGACAATCCCTTCTCCCACGCGGGCACTGGCAGGTTCAGCGAGGTGGCGTCCCTGGGATCGAAGCCGGACATCGTCTCCAGCATGATCGCGCAGTCGCGCACGTCCCTGGCCATCGGCCCCGCCTGGTCGAGCGACGAGGCGAAGGCGACCACGCCCCAGCGCGAGCAGCGGCCATAGGTCGGCTTGATGCCCGAAATGCCGGTGAAGGCGGCGGGCTGGCGGATCGAGCCGCCGGTGTCGGTGCCGGTCACGCCCGGCGCCATCCGCGCAGAGACGGCCGCCGAGGAGCCGCCCGAGGAGCCGCCCGGCGCCAGCGCCGCATTGCCGCCGTCATTGCGCTTCCACGGCGAGATCACGTTGCCGAAGGCGCTGGTCTCGTTGGACGAGCCCATGGCGAACTGGTCCATGTTGAGCTTGCCGAGCATGCCCGCGCCGGCGCCGAACAGCTTCGCCGTGATGGTCGATTCATATTCGGGCGTGAAGCCCTTGAGGATGGCCGAGGCGGCCGTGGTCTCGACGCCCCTGGTGCAGAACAGGTCCTTGATGCCGAGCGGCACGCCGGACAGCGGCTTGAGATCGCCGGACGCCCGCGCCGCGTCGGCCGCGTCGGCGGCGGCGAGCGCGTGGCCGGGCGTCTCGACCAGCCAGGCGTTGAGCGGGCGGCCCTTCTCGACCGCGGCGTTGAAGGCGGTCGCCACCTCGCGGGCGGAGAAGGTGCCGGCGGCGACGCCGTCGCGGATGGCGGCGATGCCGAGGTTGGTCAGGTCGGTCATGCCATGAGTCCTTTCGTCACCCCAGCGAAAACTAGGGTCTCACTGGGGCGGGCGCAGCGCGTGCCGCCCGAGATGCCAGCTTTCGCTGGCATGACGACGTGGGTCGGAATGCGGAGAGTCATCACTCGATCACCTTGGGCACGGCGAAGAAGCCATGCTCGGCCTGGGGCGCGTTGGCGAGGACGGCATCGCGGATGCCGCCGTCGGTCACGACGTCGTCGCGCAGGCGCAGATGGTTGGGGATGACGGCCGCGAGCGGCTCGACGCCGTCGGTGTCGACCTCGCCCAGCTGCTCGATCCAGCCGAGGATGTTGTTGAGCTCGGGGAGAAGCGCCTCCGCCTCGGCATCGGTTGTGGCGATGCGCGCGAGGCCGGCGATCTTGCGGACGGTGGCGAGGTCTACGGACATGCTCGCGCCGCTAGCATCCGGCTGGCGGGGCTTCAAGCTTGCGGGAGCGGCGGACGCACCTTAAGCCCTGCCCCCCATGGCCGCACGCCGCTTCCTCTACGTGATCGCCGCGATCATCGTCCTGATCCTCGCCGGCGGCATCGTCTGGACCCTGTTCCCCGAAACCGTGATGCGCTGGACCTTCGTGCCCACCGTGTCCTTCGCCGCGCCGCCCGAGAGCGGGCCGGACTATCGCGACCCCGGCGCCTGGCTGTCGCGCCCCGGCACGCCCGACGATCCGGCGCAATGGCTGCCGGACGGCGTGAAGGGCGCGGCGAAGACCAAGGCGGTCGTCTTCTTCGTGCCCCCCGCCACCTATCTCAGCCGCGCCCACTGGAACGCGCCGATCGGCGACAAGGAGATGGTCGAGCGGGCGCGCAAGCTGGGCGCGACGCAGCTGTCCGCCTTCACCAACGTCGCGCGGATCTGGGCGCCCAAATATCGCGAGGCGACGGCCGGCGCCTTCCTCACCACCAAGCCGGACGCCGCCAAGGCGCTGCAGCTCGCTTATTCGGACGTCGGCCGCGCCTTCGACGCCTTCCTGGCGCAGGTGCCGCCCGATGCGCCGATCATCCTCGCCGGCCACAGCCAGGGCAGCTATCACCTGCTCCACCTGCTCAAGGACCGGGTGGCCAATGACAGGAAGCTGCGCAGGCGCATCCTCGCCGCCTATGTGGTCGGCTGGCCGATCTCGATCCCGGCGGACCTGCCCAGGCTCGGCCTGCCCGCCTGCGAGAAGCCCGACCAGCATGGCTGCATCCTGAGCTGGGAGAGCTTCGCCGAGCCCGCCGAGCCGGCGCAGCTGAGGACCCGCTACGATGCCGGCATCGGCTTCACCGGCCAGCCGCGCGCCAACACGCCGGCGCTCTGCGTCAATCCGATCACCGGCACGATGGGCGGTGCGGCCGATGCCGCCGCCAATCTCGGCGCGCTGGTGCCCAACGCCACCTATACGAAGGCGGCGCTGACGCCCCGTCTCGTGCCGGCGCGCTGCGATCCGGCCGGGCTGCTGCTGATCGGCCCGCCGCCGGAGGGTTTCGGGCTGGCGGTGCTGCCGGGCAACAATTTCCACGTCTTCGATTATGCCCTGTTCTGGTCGAACATCCGCGCCGATGCCGAGCGGCGGCTGATCGCCTACGAGAAGCACCGGCGATGATCACCGGATCGACCCTGGAGTATCGCGACGCGCTGCCCGCGGGCGGGCGGCTGGCCGGTCTCGACGTCGGCACCAGGACGATCGGGCTGGCATATTGCGACGCCGGCTGGACCATCGCGACGCCCGCCGAGACGATCCGCCGCACCCGATTCGGCGCCGATCTGGAGGCGCTGCGCAAGGTGGTGGCCACCCAGTCGATTCGCGGGCTGGTGCTGGGCCTGCCGCTCAACATGGACGGCACCGATTCGCCCCGCACCCAGGCGATCCGCGCCTTCGCCCGCAATGTGAAGCCGCTCGATCTGCCGATCCTGCTGTGGGACGAGCGCTGGTCCACCGCCGCCGTCACCCGCACCCTGCTGGACGCCGACGCCAGCCGCGCCCGCCGCGCCGAGGTGGTCGACAAGATGGCCGCCGCCTACATCCTGCAGGGCGCGATCGACGCGATGGCGGGCTTCGCCTGACGAATCCTCCCCCGCCAGGGGGAGGAGGCGACGGAGGGGGCGGACGGCGGTGATCCCGCGGAAGCGCGCCGCCACCCTCCCCCTCCGTCAGGCTACGCCTGCCACCTCCCCCTGGCGGGGGAGGATCTTGAAGTCACGATCGCCGGAAACGCGGCATCAGCTTGCCCACCCGGCCCCGATAGGCTTCATACTCCGCCCCGAACAGGCCGATCAGGTCCCGCTCCTCATATTCGATCGCGATCAGCATGTAGGCCGACAGGCCCGCCGCCAGCAGCGCATGGCCGACGGTCATGTGCGGGGTCGCCCAGAAGGCAATGAAGAAGCCGCTGTAGAGCGGGTGGCGCACCAGCCTGTAGAAGAGCGGCTGGCGCAATTGCGGCGCGCTCGCCGTCCGGTCGCGCAGCGCGTGCCACACCTGCTGCAGGCCGAACAGCTCGAAATGGTTGAGCAGGAAGGTGCTGAGCAGCACGATCAGCCAGCCCGCGCCGAACAGCGCCCAGAGCAGGACGCCCGCCGCCCCGCCGCGCACATCCCAGAGCGTGATCGGGATCGGCTGCCAGAAGACGAACATCAGGATCAGGGCCAGGCAGGTGAAGAGCATGTAGGTGCTGCGCTCGATCGGCTCGGGCACGATGCGCGTCCAGGCGCGCTTGAAGCCCTGCCGCGCCATCACGCTGTGCTGGAGGCCGAAAAGCAGGACCAGCGCCCCGTCGACCGCCGCCGCCGGGCCGATCGGCATGTCCGGCCGCGGCCGGTCGACGGTGCGCGGCCACCAGGGCAGATCGGCGACGAAGCCGATCAGATACAGGAAGACGAGCAGGAAAATCGCATACGCAACGATACCGAACAGAAGGTGCAGTGAACGGGTCATGGCCGTTCCCCTCGCTGGTGGATCGTAGCGCGATTGTAGCACGCCGGGCGCCCGAGAGGGACAGCCGCTTGTCACCCTCCCGTCACGCCGATAGGGGAGCGCTCATGGCCGACGACGTCCCCTCCGAGTTCGCCCTTCCCGACGGCGTCCACCCGTTCCCGCACAAGCATCTCACCGGCATCGCCGGGCTGCAGCCGTGGGAGATCGGCTTCCTGCTGAACGAGGCCGAGCAGTGGATCGCGCTGAACCGCGCCACCGCCAAGCATGACGACCGGCTGGCCGGGCTCACCCAGATCAACGCCTTCTTCGAGAACAGCACGCGCACGCTGCTGAGCTTCGAGATCGCCGGCAAGCGGCTGGGCATGGACGTGGTCAACATGCACGCCGCCCAGTCCAGCGTGAAGAAGGGGGAGACCCTGCTCGACACCACGGCGACGCTGAACGCCATGAAGCCCGACGTGATCGTGATCCGCCACGACGCCTCCGGCGCGGTCGGCCTGATCGCCGACAAGGTGGATTGCCCGGTGCTCAACGCCGGCGACGGGCGGCACGAGCATCCGACCCAGGCCCTGCTCGACGCGCTGACCATCCGCCGCCGCATCGGCCGGATCAACGGCACCGTCGTCACCATCTGCGGCGACGTGCTGCACAGCCGGGTGGCGCGCTCCAACATCCTGCTGCTCGGCACGCTGGGCGCCGAGGTGCGCGTGGTCGCGCCGCCGACCTTGCTGCCGCCCGCCGTCGAGCGGATGGGCGTGAAGGCCTATAGCGATTTCGACGCCGCGCTGGAGGGGGCCGAGGTGGTGATGATGCTGCGCCTGCAGCTGGAGCGGATGGACGGCGCCTTCGTGCCCTCCCCACGCGAATATCACCATTTCTACGGCCTCACCCGCGAGCGGCTGGCGCTCGCCGCGAAAGACGCGCTGGTGATGCATCCCGGCCCGATGAACCGGGGCATCGAGATCACCTCCGACGTGGCCGACGACATCCAGCAATCCGCCATCACCGAGCAGGTGGAGATGGGCGTCGCGGTCCGCATGGCCTGCCTCGACGTGCTGACGCGAAGCCGGCGCGGCGTGGAGGGCTGGGCATGATCGGGGCGATGAAGGGCACGCTCGCCATCCGCAACGGGCGGATCGTCGATCCGGTCGCCGGCACGATCGAGGAGGGCGGCGTCCTGATCCGCGACGGCCGGATCGAGGCGTTCGGCGAGATCGAGCATGGCATCTTCCGCAAGTCCGACGTGGTGGCCGATGCGCGCGGCGCGCTGATCGCGCCGGGCCTCGTCGATGTCGGCGCCTTCGCGATCGATCCCAAGGCGGCGACCGCGGGCGGCGTCACCACCTCGCTGCTGATGCCGGACCAGGCGCCGCCGCTCGACGCGCCCGCTTTGATCCGGCAGGCGGCGAGCTTCCCGGCGGATGCGGTCTCCATCGTCCCCCTCGCCGCCGCGACGCGCGGGCTCGATGGCCGCGAAATGGCCGAGATCGGGCTGATGAAGCGGGCCGGCGCGGTCGCGGTCTGCACCGGCCGCCACTGGATCGCCGATTCGGAGCTGATGCACCGGATCATGGCCTATGCCACCGCCTTCGGCCTGATCGTGATGACCCATGCCGAGGATGGCGGGCTGGTGAAGGGCGCCGTCGCCACCGACGGCGAGATGGCGAGCCGGCTCGGCCTCGCATCGGCCCCCGCGATCGCCGAGGCGATGGCGGTGGCGCGCGACCTGATGCTCGCCGAGGAGACCGGCGCGCGCCTGCACTTCCGCCAGCTGTCGACCGCCCGCGCCTTCGATCTGGTGCGCGCCGCCAAGAAGCGCGGCGTCTCGGTGACCTGCGGCGTCAGCCCGGCCCACCTGCTGCTGTCGGACCAGGCGATCGGCCCGTTCCGGACCTTCGCCCGGCTCTCCCCGCCGCTGCGTTCGGAAGACGATCGCAAGGCCACGATCGAGGCGGTGCGCGACGGCACCGTGGACCTGATCTGCTCGGCCCACGATCCGCGCGGGCCGGAAGCGAAGCGCCTGCCCTATGTCTCGGCGGAGCCCGGCATGGCCGGGGCGGAGACCCTGCTCACCTTGTCGCTGGCCCTGGTGCAGGAAGGCGTCGTCCCCCTGCCCCGCCTGTTCGACCTGCTCTCGGCGGCGCCGGCGGCGCTGTTCGGGCTGGAGGCGGGACGCATGGCGGCCGGCGCACCGGCCGACCTGATCCTGGTCGACGACGGCAAGCCGTGGAAGATCGTCGGCGACAGGCTGGCCGGCAAGGCCGGCAACACGCCGTTCGACGGCCTGCCCGTGCAGGGGCGCGTGCTCAAGACGATCAAGGGCGGCCAGCCCGTCGGCTGAGCGGCCTCTGCAAAACCTCGAAATCCGTTCGCCCTGAGCCTGTCGAAGGGCTGTCCTTCTTCTTTCAACGTAGGACGAAGAAAGGACAGGGCTTCGACAAGCTCAGCCCGAACGGAGGTTTTGCTCTGAACGGAGGTTTTGCTCCGAACGGAAACTACCGGATCATCGCGCAGCCACCTGCACGCCCGCGTCGCGCCTAGCCGTCTGCGTCCTCGTATCCGCCTTCACCCACTGCAGCGGCGCATCGCCGGCGGTGGCGCGGACGAAGCAGGCGCCCTTGCGCGCGCGGATCTGCTCGCACAGCGCCACGGCCGCGTCGCGATCCGGGAAGCCCGACACCGAGAGGCGGACCACCGCGGCACCGGAGAAGGTGAACTGGGCATGCGCCGGGGCATAGCCGGCCAGGCGCGGCATCGCCCTGGAGGCCTGATCCCACGCCGCCTGGATCGCGCCCGCCTTGGCGAAGGCGCCGAGCTGGACGACATAGCCGCTCGACCGGAAGACCGGCTTCGGCTGCACCGTCATCACCGCGCTGCGAAACGGCGTCTTCGGCGCGCGCAGCAATTCCGGCATCGCGGCGCGGGCCGGCGGCGTGCCGTGCTGCGCGGCGAGCACCACCGCGGCGGCGGGCGCGTCGGCGGGGGTCGCCTCGGCCTTGGGGGCATCATCGAGCGGCACCGTCACCGACGGCGCCTCGGCGGCGGCGATCTGCACCGGCGCGGCGGCCGGGGCCGGATCGGCCGCGGCGACCGCGACCGGCGCCGCGCTCGGCGCGGGCATGGCGAGCGCCAATGCCGTCGGCAGGCCCGGATCGCTGGCGGGCTTCACCCCCAGCATCGCGGCGACCTGCACGGGGCCGGCGGATTGCGGCTGGGCGAGCGCGGCCCAGCGGCCGATCTGGTCGTTGATCTGGTTGGCGGGCGTATCCTGCATCGCGACCGCGCGCGCCTCGCGCCACTGGCCGTTGAGCGCGAAGGCGAGCGCCAGATTCTGGCGGGCCCGCGCATCCGACTTGCCGGAGCGGACGAGGTCGGACAGCAGGGTGATCGCGGTCTGGCGGTCCCCCGACAGCGCCAGCGCGAGGCCGAGGTCGGCGACCGGGATCTGCCCGTCGAGGCCGTGCAGCACCGCCTGCGCCTCGCCCGCGCGGCCTTCCGCGATCTGGGCGAGCGCCATGTTGAACTTCGCCTTGGGCTGATCGCCGTTGAGGCTGAGCGAATCGCGGAAGCTCGTCTCGGCCGAGGCGAAGCGGCCGGCGGCCAGATAGGACTGGCCGAGCAGCATGCGGTAGCCGGCGTCGTTCGGCGACAGCGACACCGCCTGCTCGGCGGCATCGACCGCGACCATGCCCTTGTGCGCGGCCAGCGCGCCGCGCGCCTTGTCGGCGGACCGGGCGGCCACCTCCTTGGCCTTGGGCGTCTGGTCGGCCAGCGACGCGACGTGGCTGGTGCCGGTGGTGCACGCCACCGTCGAGACGCCGAGCATCAGCGAGAGCATGCCGATCCGGCCGAGAGTCCTGCGGTTCATGGTCCTGTTCCCCCGGGGGTCAAAGTCAGTCCTGCGCCGGCAGGCTGGCGGCCAGCCGCGCGACGTCGGGAAGCGAATCAAGCCACTGGTCGAGCGCGTCGGTGACGAGCAGCTGGGCCGAGCGATTCTGCACGGCGCAGGCGAGGCGCAGGCGCAGATGGCGTTCCGCATCGAGGCGCAGCGTGAAGGCCGCCTTGCGCCCCTCGCCCGGCTTCGCCACGCCTTTCGGCGCGGACACGGCGGCCTTGGGCGCCTTCGCCGTCTTCGGCGCGACCCTGGGCCTGGGCGCGACCGGAGCCGGCGCCTCGGCGACAATCTCGACCACCGGCGCCTCGACCACCGGCTCGGCCGGCTCCGCGAACTCGCGGGCGATCTCTTCCTGCTGGCGGACGACCGGCGGCACCGCCACCGGCATCGGCGCGGGCGTCGCGGGGCCGGCGAGGTTCGCCGGCAGGCGCGCCGTCACCGGGCGCGGTGCCGCGTCATGGCCCATGTCGTTCCAGCCGAGATCGTCGAGCCCGGTGTTGAACCCGAAGCCCTGGGGCCGCATCGCCGGGCGCGCCTGCCCCTTGCGGGCCAGCAGCCCCGAGGAGAGCGACGCGAAGGCCTTGTTGTCACGCATACTCCCGGCCCCCCTTACTGGACCACGCGGCGGCCGAAGCCGCTCGCGGGCCGGGGCGCCATCATCGGGACGCCGGCCGAGGGCGCCGCGAAGACGGTGCGGCGGAAATTCTTCTCCAGCCGGTCCCAGATGTAGGACCAGAGATCCACGATCTCGCCCGCCGAGCGGCCGCGCGGATCGACCTCCATCACGGTGCGGCCGTCGATCATCGAGGCCGCGAAATCGGTGCGGTGGTGGACGGTGATCGGCGCGACGGTGCCGTGCTGCGAGAGCGCGATCGCCGCCTCGTGGGTGATGCGCGCCTTGGGCGTCGCCGCGTTGACCACGAACAGCAAGGGCTTGCCCGAGCGCTCGCAGAGATCGACGGTGGCGCCGACGGCGCGCAGGTCGTGCGGCGACGGGCGGGTCGGGATGACGATCAGCTCGGCGACCTGGATGACGCTCTGGATCGCCATGGTGATCGCGGGCGGCGTATCGATGATGGCGAGCTTGAAGCCCTGCTGGCGCAGCACCTCGAGATCGGCGGCGAGGCGGGCGACCGTGGTCTGGGCGAAAGCGGGCATCTCGGCATCGCGCTCGTTCCACCAGTCGGCGAGCGAGCCCTGCGGGTCGATATCGATCAGCACCACCGGGCCGGCGCCGGCCAATTGCGCCTGCACCGCAAGATGACCCGAGAGCGTCGTCTTGCCCGATCCGCCCTTCTGCGATGCCAATGCCAGAACCCGCATGCCCTGCCCTTCAACCGTGGTATTTCAGCAGGAGATCCCATGAGCACGCCTAATATCCGGTTAAAAACCCCCTGTTTTTCTACGCACACTTATCGTTAACGCGTGATACTCCATGTCGCCGGGAGTGATTGCGAAGGGGATTCCCACGATGCTGGGTTTGGTGCGGTGTGCGGGTGCGATGGTCCTGGCGGCGGTGATCGCCGCACCCGCGGCGGCGGCGACCGT
>Ga0105237_10008186_pt1 | contig 11356 bp, 9 predicted proteins | sample KBSC24metaG_FD_81520 | JGI IMG/M metagenome (GOLD analysis project Ga0105237, IMG submission 81520) | Corn rhizosphere microbial communities from Kellogg Biological Station, Michigan, USA - KBS C2-4 metaG | ecosystem: Host-associated > Plants > Roots > Rhizosphere > Soil | place: Michigan, USA... | reverse complement strand
TCAACGCACGAGAAAGACCCTGCCTGCCCTTATGACCCTGAACGAATCCTGGTTTGCGCCGCTCGTCGGCCTCCTCATCCTGCTCGCCGCCGCCGGCGCGATCACCGCCGCCGTCCATTTCCTGCTGTTTCGCGTGGTCGCGCGCCTCGCGCGGCTGTCGGCCACGCGCATCGACGACGCGCTGTTCGAGTTCGGCGCATTCAAGTGGCTGAACCGCATCGTGCCGTTCGTCGTGATCAAGCTCGGGCTCGCGGCCGTGCCCGGGATCCCGGCCGCGGCCGCGCAGGCCGCCGACAAGGTGCTGTTCGCGCTGATCGTGTTGCTGGTGTCGATGACGATCAGCGCGACGCTGTCCGCGCTCGAACACACGCATCGCATGAGCCATCGCGACCAGCCGCGCCTGTCGCTGAAAGGCGCAATGCAGCTCGTCAAGCTCGTGATGTTCATCACGGCCGCGCTCGTCGTGATCGGCGACGCGACCGGCAAGCAGATCGGCCTGCTGCTGTCGGGCATCGGCGCGATGTCGGCAGTGCTGATGCTGATTGTGGAAGAACTCGATTTACTTCCGGTGGAACAACCAAATAACTTCCAATTTGGGCGAAATCAACCGAATGGAACCAATCCCACAAATGGCTGACTAAATCATATATCTTCCGTGCTCACCACATTTAAACCATAAACCGTCCAAGCTCCGCTCTACCTTTCCTGCGGTTGTCGTCCAGCCCACTGGGTGGCGATCCAATTGGCGCGACGTCAATGTTCCGAAGGAAGCCTGTCTCAAACCTCTCTCGATACAAAGGTTCCTCGCCCCGCGACAATGCGGATCGGGAGAGTCGGTTTATCAACGCATAAATTGAACTAGAGTCCGGCAAGGATGCCTACTTCAGCCTGAGCGCGGGCCTCCACGTTGGAGCGCGCCACTCCCAAACATGCACCTCCTCGAAGATCTTCGGGAGCAATAGTCTTCCAATCTCGACACTCGCACACAGTGGTGTTGCGGGATAAACATGGATTACCCGAGCGCCCGCACGAACAATCTTCAACAAGAAGTCATTGAAGTCTCGACGAAAAATTCGCAGGTGTTCTTCCGTACGTATGATTCCCCTTTCGGGAGCAACGGCGTGAAACTCAACCACGCTTGTCGCCTCGGGGCGAGTTGCGGTGTTCGAAATACTCACCACGACCGCGACCTCCCGCGGAAGTCTTTCCGCTACGTCAGAAGTGAACTTCGGGGCCGTGCATTCGGGTGACTTGTCCCACAACCAACGTTCCGTCGGCAAGTCGAGTACGGTTGCATCAGTTTTGTCACCGATCAACGCACCAAGCTTCATAAGCATCGGGATAGGTGCGAACCCAGCGATTGTCAGGTGTGCCGCGCTGTTCCTCGCTGTCAACTCTGGATGAATCAATCTATCGTAGGCGTCGGTAACCACGCGTTCAGCACGAGGCTAGAATTCTGGCGAATCGTCGTGTGTGTCGAAGTCCCCCTTGTCGATATAGATATGTTTTCCAGACGGGAAGCGGGTGTATTGAGTGTTTTCGAGCATAGCGTAATGGATATCACCAAGCTCAATAACGGGAACGTGATAACCCACCGGGAACGACATCAAAATCGGAAGACTCTCTTTTACTCCCGTCGCAGAGTAGATGAGTTCCATGCGCTTCTCGTGCTCGCGCTTCATTGCTCGCAGCTGCTCGACCGTGTATTCGTTCCCTTTACCGTGTCGATCAATACGAGCATGACAGTCATAGCACACGAGCATCAAGTTGCTCGGATCCTTGGCGAGGCGCTCCGATTCTCCCGACATGCCACGGGCACCGTCTGGACTATCGGCAATGATATGGGCGTACTCGCTGACGTTAGCCTTCTTCAGAGTAAGGAAGTCACGGTCCACCGGCTTACAGCACCCGCGAAACTCACATCGACCAGCGGCCGCGACCCAAAGGTCTCGACGAACGTCCACTGGGATATGCATGCGCCCTTGCGTCCTAGCCATTCTTGACTTCCTCTTTCAACTCGCGAAACGTCCCGCGGCGGCTTAGTGTCCATATCCGGATACAGCGCGTACCGACGATAGGAAAGAACAACCTATCGCCTTCAAATTTGTCGCTGGATACCGCCTGCTGCCAGTCTGAACGATCCACGCCGCTTGGAGTTGGATCTGTCTCCGGATGGGTATGCCATAGGCCGAGGTATGCCATGGTGCTCGACTGCTGTTGCCAGCGCTCCCGGGCGCGTGCCTCGTGCTTCCTCGACCGAAAGAAACCAAATCGGCTTCGTCGATCGGTGTCTTGAGGTACAGTCACCTCGTCAACGACGACATCTCGAGAATCAAGTAGAAAGCGCCCGAGCAAAACGCCACCGGCTTCCTTTTGGCAACACGTATGCTGCGCGAACGATTTCATCTGCGCAACAGCATGCTCGACAACAATGAGTCGCTGTCGCGGCGTAACACGAAAGACGAGCCTCACATTGTCCCTCTGCAGCGCTTACACGGCCGCCCGAATACACGCAGTGACGCCGAATCTGTCGAAATCTGTTTTGCGTTCGCCCACCAGTTAGTTGTGCGCAATCCTTCCCTCCGTGCAGCAACACCATCGCCCGCCCAGAATTTGTAAGACGCGTTTGGCTCACCGTGAAGTGCTGCCAAGATATGCTCCGCAGCGATAAGGCCGGTTTTTCGGGCCTGCAGGGCGCCGTATGGAACGAAGGTACTGGCGCAGCCCGTGAGATTGCGAGACACAGACTGGTTTGGCTCTAGGAACGAAGTTCTTGGAGCAAGGGCCGACTGACCTTCATCATCGCGATACAGACAATCCAGGCAGCCTTCCTGATCACACCATGTAAGTACAGAATGACCGCCAAGGTCGAGCGCTTCCAGCCAAGTAACGACCACCGGCAGATGCGCTGCGCTCGTCCGGATACCTCGAGCAATCGCTCTTTCAACGGAAGGCGCCCCGATGGCTACAACGATTCCATCGAACTCATCGAGCTTGGCCGTCCTCAACCAAGTCTGGGCAGTCCACGGGACTGCCTCGACCTTAATTCCCGGGTATCTGCGCTCCAAGGTGTACCGCAAGCCGGCTACCTTGCTGGCGTCAATCCACAGAGGGTCAAGCAAATGCCGGAACACGTTGTCCTCGGAGTACTCATCGCTGTCAACCAATGTCAGCTTACCGACACCCGCCGCCGCAAGATTGTCGGCGACAACGGCTCCAACCGCCCCGCAACCAAGCACCGCAAAATGCTTCTCCAGCAGTTCGAGAGACGCCCCCCCTCGTTCACGCATGTAGGTTGCAGTATGACGCCGCATCACGAGTGGGATGATTGGTCGACTACGATCGACGGCGCCTCGGTTGGCAGTCAAGGTCATTCCGACCAGTGAACGGCCGCCATCGGCTCGCGGAACAGTCACCAGCAACGCTATTTGCTTCGCCCCCCCTTTCGACGGCCCAAATAGCTGGGCCCACAGCCGCAGTTGTGTCTCAGAAAGCTCGGCTCGAACGGCTTCGATAAAGTGGGCGTCAACTTTACCCGGACTCTCCGGCGGTAACGGGAAATGATCCAAGTGAAGATACAGCGCTCGCTTTGTCGCAAGATTCTCGCCGTAGAGTTCGGGAGGAAGTGGTTGATTTTGGTCAGCAAAGTACCACTTGGGCTGCTTCCCTCGCGCATTCAGATACGCCGAGACAAGTCGCTCCCTACCATCCGGTTCGAAGGCGGCCCGACCGCGCAACGTCTCGGGCATACTTGCCCAGTATCCCTCGAGCTCGTTGAAGAACTCGCCTCTACCCGAGGCAGCATCAACGGCCGATTTCTCAAGCAGGTCGTATGCGGCCAAGAGCGTGTAAGCGACGATATCGGCACGTCGATCAGCATCAATGGACAGCCCCTGCCCGTCATTGACGCAGATGACGCCGGAATACGACACATGCGCCAAAAGTCCAACTGGCGAAACCAGATAGACGCGCGGCAATCCCAGCGAGGTGTTTGCGCAGTCGATTCTGATGTCCCAAGCACGCGTTGCGCCATGCAAGCGGACAGCAAGATGTTCGTTTGAGGCACAGCCGAGGCGAATGGGCGGCACCAACCCGCGCACGACACATTGCGCCTCGACGGCTAGAAAGCACGCGCCCACCATCTCCTCTACAGCAGACACGGTCATGGTCACGCAGAGTTGCCCGTGCTGATAACCGGCGCGGAAACGGCTTTGGCTGTCGCCGCTTTCTCTGGAATCTGAAAATCTTCGCCAAACTGCTTGTTCAGAATCTTACATGCGTCCTCAGGCAGATCTTCGTCGTAAGCGTCGCTCAAAGCATCACGCAACGCTTCAAGCTTTTCCTTGACGGTTTCCATCTGTTCTTTAGTCATCCAGCCCATCGTGTCGTTGTAGGGCGTTACCGGAAGCGCAACCTTCAGCCGTTCATGCCACCCATCTTCGTCGGTATGGCTTTGGACGAACCGAGACAGGATGGCCTCAACCCAATCAAGCAACGCCAAGAGGTCGGCAGCCCTTCCAGATGTCTCAAACCGAGGCTGAAACCACTGCTTCGCTGCAACCGTGAGCGAGATGCTCAGCGGTGCTCCACCGTTACGAAACTGAGTGTGCCGCCAGCGCTTGAGGTATCGGATACAACGGCGATACTGGGCCAGGTCAGTTGAGTCCTCAAATGCGGTGCAGATGAGCTTGGTCAACTTCTTTGGATCAGCTGCATCCCAAATCTTGTATGCGTCGCCCGAGTTTTCTTTGCCCTTCGCCAAATCAAGCAATTCGCCGTCACGCTTGACATAGATGGCCAGATCGACGTGGTACTCCGGCTTGTCATCACGCATGTAATTGACCGTCACGCAAGGCCGGCGAATGACCACGGTGCGTCCATTCGAGTTGAGGGCGTCACGGACCTTTTTCTTCAACACAACTGGGTCTGGATACTTGTCCTTCTGACAATCAAAAATGAGACCGACATCAATGTCGTAGTTCCGGTCAGGTGGCAAGACGCCAGTATGCATTGAGTAGCTTCCTTGGTTAAACGGAGTGAAGGAAGGAACGTCATCGCTCAAGTTGTCTTTTAGAGCTTGGAGAAGCGTGTCGCGCTTTTCTCTGAGCTTTGCCTTGTCATCGTCCTCGTCGAGCTTTATGCGCGAGTGGAAGTCTTCGAATTGAGTTTGCACTGCAGGCATCTTGGAATCCTTGTCGAAAAATATACAACTAGGCTCCCAAGGCCACAAACCGCCGAGAAGCCATTCGAATGGCAAGCGCGCATCAAAATTACCGAGTTCGCCGCGCGCAACCAAACCACCAAATATGGACATACAAAATCATCCTACCACCATATATAGCACACAGATCGCGGAATTGTAATTTTTACAGAAACCATCGGGCAGTTTCCGTTATAGATTTACGTTGCGACCCCATTTTTATTGGACACAATAAATTTCCACGCAATAGGCGCAAACGTTAAACGTGCTCGACGAGCAGTGACTTCACTCGTGAACCCGCCGTTGAGGAAGGCTGCATCGGAAGCAAGATTCAATTTCCAGATGCCGGCGTGCAATGTTGAACCCCTCCCTTGGCAAAACCTGCCAACACACCGCCCGGTGGCTGATAACTACCGAATCGTGGTTCCAGTGGTGAATGGCCATTTAAGCTACTTGCGATAAATAGTCTTATCACTAGTGGTCTCCCGGCGACCTAAACTGGTTGCATGGGTATTGCATCGACCTCCTCCGCAGGGTCGGACGACGGAAATCTCCCAGCGACCGCCCTGCCCGATCTCGCTTCGTTGGCCGCCCTGCGCGCCTGGCACGCCGGACTCACGGCCCGCGCGGCGGTCGAGCGCTACCTGTCGCACCGGAAGGTCGATGGGCAATCCTCGCGTGGCCTCCTGAGCCGCATCCGTCGCCAGCTCGTCGCATGCGCAACCGCCCGTCAACGTGACGACCTGATTCCACTGTTCACACACCCGGCCGCGGACCGTGCCCGCCACGCGGCACAGGTCATCACCGCGCTCGACGTCCTGCGGAATACCCCCATCCCGGTGCCGCAGCCAACCGACCCTCTGGCCCGCTGGCTGCCGCCGCGCATCGCACGGGCGCTCGCCGCCGCCGGCATCGCCTCGTGCGCCGACCTGCTGGTGCGGATCGCCCACCGCCCAGCGTGGTGGCGCCCGATCTCGGGACTGGGGCTTCGAAGTGCCCACCGCGTCGAAGCCTTCCTCTCCCAACACCCGGACTTGAGCCGGTGCGCCGCCACGCTGGTTCCTTACGAGGCAGCGACCGCTCAGTTGGCCCCGCGATGGTCCCTGGATGCGCTGCCCGCCGACCTCGACGGTTCGCAGGGCCGCTTCCGAGCCCCGCGCGACACCTGCGGCCTCGCCGCGACCAACGACTACCAGGCGATCGAAGCATGGCTGGCACTGCACGAGGGCGTCCATACGGTTCGGGCGTACCGGCGCGAGGCCGAACGTCTGCTACTGTGGGCCATCGTCGAGCGCCGCCAGCCCCTCTCGTCGCTCACCACCGACGACGCGATCACCTATCGGGCCTTCCTGCGCCATCCGACGCCCGCCGCCCGCTGGATCGGTCCACCGCGCCCGCGCACGACACCCGCGTGGCGTCCGTTCGCGGGACACCTGACGGCGCGGTCAACCGCCTATGCGCTGGCCGTCCTCCGCGCCCTCTTCGGGTGGCTCGTTGACCAGCACTACGTCGTGCTCAATCCGTTTGCAGGCGTGACAGTGCGCGGCGGCGCCGCCCGTGCACCGTTTGATACCGGGCGGGCGTTGACTGGCCGTGAGTGGAAGATCGCGCGCGCTGCGGCTGACCAGCTCGAGCGGACTGGCTGTACCGCACTAACTGCAGAGCGACTGCGTTTTGTACTGGATTTCGGCTACGCAACCGGGCTGCGGGCGCAGGAACTGGTGGCGGCGACGCTCGGCGACATCACGGCGGACGCCCGCGGTACGTTATGGCTGCTGGTGACGGGAAAAGGGGCGAAGTCCGGGCGCGTGGCCCTGCCGCCCCTCGCGCGGGACGCCTTGCGGCGCACACTGAAGGCGCGGGGTCTGCCGATCATGCGCACTCGCTGGCATCCGGCGACACCGTTGGTCACCGCCCTCAATGCAGAGCGTCGCGGGGAACACCACGCCGGCATCAGTGCAGCGCGGTTGCGGCAGGTGTTAGGTGAGTTTTTTCGGGAGACGGCTAAGCGCGTGAACGCTCGTAATCCGGCGCTCGCAGAGAAGCTACAGCATGCCAGCCCCCACTGGCTACGCCATACACACGCCACCCACGCACTGGATGCCGGCGTGGAACTGGTTGTCGTGCGAGACAACCTGCGCCACGCCTCGGTGGCGACCACGTCGACCTATCTCCATGGGGAAGAGGCTAAGCGCGCGCGTCAGGTAGGTGCAGCCTTCCAGCGCCTGCCCCGCCGATCACATCGTCGAGGCGCGGCCCGCGCAGCCCGATAATTGCGCACAACGTCCGAGATACACGTCGCACGATTGGATGAATTGCAGGCCGATTTGCAACGGCTTCGACCGGGTCGTTTAACCGATATAGGCGTATGCGTTTGCTCGGGCATCGTGCAGTGCGTGGTGCTCGCCGCCGTGCCGCGCGAAGTATTCGGCTTGCCGTCGAGCATCGATCTGGCCGCGGATATCCTCGAGTGCCCAGCCTTCAGGCAACTGGCCATCGAACAGAAATTGCAGCAGATTCAGGTCCGTCTCGAGGTCGTAGCAGAGCACCGGTCGGGAGGTTGGCGGGACGCCCCCGATCCAAGCCCGCAGCACCTGACGCAGTTGATTAAACGGCATCGCGCGATCCTTGAATCGCCCCAGTTTCGGCAGCACCGCAGCCCGAACGAAGGCACTACAGCGCGCAGCATCATAGTCCGTGCATTCGCCGTAGAACTCGGATCCGTTCTCCCCAACGATGGCCAAACTAATGAGTTGAGGCGCCTCGAAGTCCGTGAACTCGGTGTCGACGAAGAAACGATTTCTCCAACTGCCACGGCCGCTGGACGGTACCGACCAGGTCGGTCCGTTTTGGAAGCGGGTATCCGTCATAGTCGCTCACCCAACGCACATTCAGCACAGAACACCTACACTTACTCCCGCCTTACTACGAGAGCCAACGCCGCACACATGGCCTGTCCATCTGAAAGCCCCCTCTCGGTCATTATGCAGAGTCCGAGCGCGGCCGATGCGCCTGCCATACCCGCCTTCCGCGGGCGTAGCGCGTCGCGAATCCGCTTGGTACGGAAAACTTTCGCCCCGTCACCGTCGTGAACTGCGTCACCGTCAGCAGTGTGCGATCGTCGTCGCTGAGTTCGGTCGCCCCGACTCGGATTTCGCTCAGTGGATCCAGATACCAGTCATCTACCTGACGCGCACGGCGCGTGCTGACCACCGCCGCCCCTCGCAGCACGTTACTGCCGTCGAGAAACTGCTTCAGCGATGCCGCGCCGGACGTGAGATCCGTCCAGATCACGCAGGGGATCCCCCGTGCTCGCTTTTCAGACACCCGTAGAACCAGTAAGTCGCCGGGTGTCCACTGTTCCATCACAGCCCACACAGCTGCACCGGCCATCGCCGACTGTAGCGGTAGACGGTTCCCATCCTGAATCAAAAACATATGCCTTGCAGCTAGAGAAACTGGCCGCGCCCGAGAAAATGGGTCGTAAATGCCGTGGCCAAACGAGCATCATACCGCGACCATCATCGGATGCAAAGGGTATCTGGCAAACGGGACGACGCAGGACATCTGGCCGCGATTGGCGCGACGGTCCGTGCTCGTCGGCTGGAGTTTGGCGTCTCGCAGGAAGCGCTTGCCCTTCTCACCGGAATCGATCGAAGTCACATGGGCCGCATCGAAAGAGGCCAGCGCAATTTGACCATCCTCAACCTCATCCGAATCGCTGACGCTCTGAATATTTCGCCATCGAAGCTTCTGAAAAGCTCTGGTCTCTAAAGTAGTAGTGTTTGGCGTGCAAGACCAATCTTTGTCACGCTCGTGTACATAGTGATTGCGGACTTGTGACTCCGCCAACTCACAAACGAAGAAGGCCGCGATGAGCAACTCCATCGCCGTCGGCGCGACATCACCGACTCTACTCGAATTGGAAGCCTCCTTACGTCAACGAGACACGCATCCACTCGAGTCACTACACTTCCATCGCCGTTATCGAACTCAAGAACGATCGTGCATCGCATGGCGGCTCCTCGTCTCTAAATTGCCGAGACGTTATGCTTTCAGGTGGCCACTTCCCAGCCTTTTTAACGGTTTCCTTCGACAACGATTTAACGTGACAAAGCCCCCTACAGTGCCATACACATTGATAATTCGTCGGCAGCCGATATCATCGCGGTATGTCTATTAATCGTCGGATCACGACTTCGGCGCAATCCCCAGCGCAGGCATTTCGACGAACCCCACCTATGCGGGTGAATCGACATAGGTCCCCACTCCCTCTTCGATCGACAAAACGGCATCCGCCACCGCCCGCACGTTCTCCGGGTCATGTGTGATGAATAGCATTGCGATCCCCGACTCTCGTTGCAATCGCACGAATAAACCCAGGACGCTCTGCGCAACCAGTGGGTCGAGAGCCGAGGTCGGCTCGTCGCAGATCAGGACACTCGGCTCAGCCGCAAATGCGCGTGCAATGCAGACACGTTGTTTTTGCCCGCCCGACAGTTGATGCGGATACCGATCGAGCAGGTCCGCGTTCAACTCCACCTGTTCGGCGAGCGCCACGATCCGACGCTCCAGCCTGGCACCGCGCATACCGAAATAGAAAGTCAACGGACGGCCGATCGTTTCCCGGACCGTATGTGCCGGATTGAGCGCAAGATCCGATAGTTGATGTATGAGTTGCACGGCACGCAACTGGTCCCGGTTGCGGCCGCGGACATCCGGCGACATCTGCGCGCCGTCGACCCATACACGCCCACGATCCGGCCGCAGCAAACCGGTGATCACGCGTGCCAGACTGGACTTTCCTGAGCCGGAGCGGCCCACTACCGCGAGCGTACGCCCGGCGTGTACTTCGAGCGAAACGTCGCTCAGCACCGGTGCGCCGTCACGATAACGCGCCGTGATCGCCTCGACCGCTAACGCGGGCCGCACGCGAGTCAACGCGGCACCGGGCGCACGGGCCAGCATGGACACGCCCAACAGCCGCTTCGTATAGGAATCGCGGGGCGCGTCGACGATATTTCTGGTCGACCCATACTCAACGGTACGCCCGTCGCGTAACACCAGGAGTTGATCGGCGACTCTCGCCACAACCGGCAAATCGTGGCTGATAAAAATCGCCGACGTGCCGGTGGCGCGCAGCGCGTGCGAGATGGTCGCCAGCACCTGATCGCGGGTCGCGGCGTCAAGCGCGGTGGTCGGTTCGTCAAACATGATTACATCCGGCGACGCACACAGCGCCATCGCGGTCATTGCCCTTTGCAACTGGCCGCCGGACACCTGATGCGGATAGCGCTCACCGAACCGTTCTGGCTCCGGCAGTCCCAGCAGGGAGAACAGCTCGATCGCGCGCTTCACCGCATCACGCTTTGTCAACAGACCCCGGATGACAGCGGTTTCAATCACCTGATCGATCAGCCTGCCCGACGGAGTAAACGCCGCCGCCGCCGCTTGGGCGACATATGCTATCCGGACGCCGCGCAACTCTCGCGCGCGCCGCTCGGACAGTGTCAGCATATTCAGTCCGCCCAACAAGATCCGCCCGGCCGACGCCCGCAAGCCGCTCCGAAAATGCCCGAGTGCGGCAAGTCCGAGCGTCGATTTTCCCGCGCCCGATTCGCCGATCACACCGAGCACGCTGCTACGCGCGAGCGCAAACGACACGTTGTCGAGCACGCGCCGTGATTTGCCATCCGCGCCATGTGCTTCGACCGACAGTTGCACTGCTTCCAGAACGATATCGCTCATAGCGCCCTTCTCCGCTGCGCGAGCCAGTCGAGCACGGCATTGATGCTCAAACTCAGCAGACCGATGGCGGCACCGGGAATTAATGCGGCCCAGACGCCGAACAGCACGCCGTCCTTGTTCTCCTTGGCGAGACTGCCCCAATCGGTCGAGGGAGGCTGCAAACCGAGTCCGAGGAAAGACAGCGTTGAAATCAACAACACGGCGAACACGGTGCGCAAGCCGAACTCTGCAAGCAGCGGACGCGCGATGTTCGGCAACACCTCACGAAAGATTAGTGCGACCATGCCTTCCCCGCGCAACCGCGCCACTTCGACATAATCGAGCGCGGCGGCGCCCACGGCCAGCGAGCGCGTCACGCGGAAAATCCGCATCCCTTCCAGTGCCGCGACCACGAGACACACGGTCACC
>Ga0105237_10008185_pt1 | contig 11357 bp, 8 predicted proteins | sample KBSC24metaG_FD_81520 | JGI IMG/M metagenome (GOLD analysis project Ga0105237, IMG submission 81520) | Corn rhizosphere microbial communities from Kellogg Biological Station, Michigan, USA - KBS C2-4 metaG | ecosystem: Host-associated > Plants > Roots > Rhizosphere > Soil | place: Michigan, USA... | reverse complement strand
TGTGGAGTGAGTCGCCGATCCGCGTTGTCGATGCGCAAGTGCAGCCTGAACTCTGCACGCGAAGTGAACATCCGGTAGGGCTCGTTCGTGCCTTTCGAAATCAAATCGTCAATGAGGATTGCCGTGTATCCTTCGGTCCGGTCGAGGATCAGCGGCAGCTCGCCTTTCACTTTCAATCCAGCGTTGATCCCCGCCATGAGTCCCTGGCAGGCGGCCTCTTCGTAGCCTGACGTGCCATTGATCTGACCCGCGAGGAACAGCCCGGCAATTTTCTTCGTCTCCAGCGTGCGCTCAAGTTCAGTGGGATCGATCGCATCGTATTCGATTGCGTAGCCCGGACGCAGCATTTCCGCGCTTTCGAGACCCGGCACCGACTTCAGGATCGCAAGCTGTACCTCCACGGGCAAGGACGTGCTCATTCCATTGACATAGATCTCATGCGTCTTCAAGCCTTCGGGCTCGAGGAACAGCTGGTGCGTGGTCTTGTCCGGAAATTTGACGATCTTGTCTTCGATGGAGGGGCAGTAGCGCGGCCCAATCGACTGAATCTGCCCGCTGTACATAGGGGATCGGTGAACGTTCTCGCGGATCACGCGGTGCGTTTCTTCGGTGGTCCATGCGATGTAGCAAGGCACCTGCGAATCGTGATGAGCCACACGGGTAGTGCGGAAACTGAATGGCGTCGGATCCGGATCGCCTGGCTGCACTTGGAACTTTGACCAGTCAATTGTGCGACCATCCAGGCGAGGTGGTGTGCCGGTCTTCAGACGGCATCCGCGCAGGCCGAGTTTCTTCAATGCTTCTCCGAGCAACACAGCCGGCGGCTCGCCGGAGCGTCCGGCAGGATATTGCTGCTCTCCGCAGTGAATCAGGCCGTTGAGGAAGGTTCCAGTGGTGATAATTACTGCCCTGGCGCCAACAGTGCGCCCGTCGCGGAGCTTGATGCCGAGGACGCGGCGTGGAAAATCGTCGTCGACCTTCGGTCGTCGATCGTCGGCACGTCTGTCGTTGGCAATACTGTCGTGCGTCGCACGTCGTGCGTCGTGCGAAACCTCTTCCTGCTGATTGCTGAGTGCTGAATGCTGAGTGCTCTCAAGAATCAGCTCCGCTACTTCCGCCTGCTTGATCTTCAGGTTGGGCTGCGATTCCAACACCTCGCGCATCTTTAAGCGATAAGCCTGCTTGTCGCACTGAGCGCGCGGCGACCAGACCGCCGGACCACGGGACGTGTTGAGTAGTCGGAACTGGATTCCGACTGCATCGGTGACTTCGCCCATGATTCCGCCGAGCGCATCCACTTCCCGAACGAGATGACCTTTCGCGATTCCCCCCACCGCGGGATTGCAGGACATCTGTGCAATCAGGTCGACGTTCAGCGTGTAGAGCGCGGTCTTCAGACCCATGCGTGCGCAGGCAACCGCGGCCTCGCAGCCGGCATGCCCGGCTCCGACTACAACTACGTCGAATTGTTCCGTGAATTGCACTTAAATCGAATTTGGCCGTCGCAGTGTCTGGGCGGCACAGAACTGGAATTCAACCCCCTTCTTCTATTCTACAGGGCAACTTTGCGCAGACCCATTGGGTCATCCTGCTGCAAACAAGGGCCTCGCCCGTGTATATTTTTGCCGTGCCCCGTGAAACGACGCTCGACCCACGACAGGAGATTCTCCGCACCTCTGCTCGTCTGTTTCAGCAGCAGGGATATGACGCCACCTCCATGAACGATGTCGCCGCCGCGCTGAGACTGAGCAAAGGCGGCCTGTATCACCATTTTCAGAGTAAGGAAGAAATTCTCTTTAACCTGATGAACCACGCCATGGACATCACGGAAGAGAGAGTGCTCAAGCCTGCCAAGGCCGTTCCCGACCCGGTAGAACGGTTGCGTACGCTCATTCGGTTGCACATCGCGGTGGTGTTGAGCGAGCGAGACCGAGAGATCACGGTCATGCTTCACGAAAACCATCCGCTATCGCCGATGCTGCGCAAGCGCATCAACATGCGAAAGAAGGACTACATCCACTTCGTGGAAAACCTTGTGGCGGAAGTGCACCGCCTTCGCGGATCAAAAGGGACTGTTACTCCGCGCGCGGCGGCGTTTGCGCTCCTGGGCATGATCAACTGGATCTACCAGTGGTATCGGCCTGAGGGCGCGCTGCAGGAAGACGCGCTGGTTCAGCAATACACGGAAATTTTCTTTCAGGGGGCGCTGGGGTGATCTGATGAGACCGTCGTTCTGACTATCCTCTCAAGAACATCCTTCTCACCGTAGACCTCGGGGTTCGCCCAGCAATATAGGATTGGTAGAGTTCTTCGCCCGCATCATTTTCGCAATGGACCTGGGTAGGTTCGGGGCACAATAATCGCGATCCGAAATGCGCGAGCGTATTGGATGCGATCGACAGATTTGAATTTCCGGATGCACCCAAGCCATGGCACACGTGATACAAGAACCGCGCCGCTTCGGCGGCAACCTGCGGCATGTTGAATTCACGAATGAAGAACTGATTGGTATCCGGAACGTAGCGGCAGCCAGTCTCGATGGCTCGTGTGATGCGGGCGCACTCACCCATGAGCGTCGATGGATTTCCATCCTCCGACTCGACGCTCACTACTTCCGGCAATGAGTCCGCGAGATACTTCGGTTGCGTGCCATTGTGGGGAGAGTCCAACCGGAAGCCAAGAGCGCGCGCCAGCGAGAAGATCACGTTGTAGACAGCGGGCGCGAAGTCGGTCTGATCATCGCCGTTCCAGCGCTCAAGACAGAGCCGATAACTCTCGTATTTTTCCAGCGGGCTGGAGTTGAAGACGCAAATCGTGTCCGGGCCGATGCTCGCTGCAGCGGCATCCTCTCCCACGGCCTGCCAGTACAATGTGTCGACGTTTTGCAGGATGGTGAGGAGAGATTCGTCTGGCAGATTCTGCCTGATCAGCTTCGGTAAGTGCTCCGGTGCCAGGTGCGATTCGCCGAATAACACGACAATCGCTGCATCGGGGTGTTCCCGACGGGCTTCACCGACCTTGGCTGCTGCATGCCGATCGCGAGACCGGATACGGCGCATATCGTCGCGGGGCATGCAATCGAGCCCGTAAATCGCTTCTGCGTGATCGCGGGCGGCTGACAGCAAGTCGTAGGACGGCTGCCACTCGTATCCCCATTCGCGGTCGAAGCGCAGGCGTTTGCGAAGTTCTTCTTCGCCGATCTCGCGGCGCCACCAAGACTCAACGATTCCCTGGTCGCGCGACAGCACGGCTTCGAGGCACAACACTACCGAACGCTTGGCTGAGACCTTCTCGATTACGCTCGCAGCGTAGCGCGGCGAGGCTGCGAGCGCGTGGTAGTCGCCTATCAGCACGATGTTTGCCTCATTGATCTTCTGATCGACTGCTTCCGGGCTGAGCGCCTTCTGGTACTGGCGGAAGGCTTGCGTAAATTCGCGCAGGTATTTGCGTCCGCCGCAGGAATCCCGCAGCACAATTTCGCGCCGCACGGCTGCGAGCGCGTGCATTTGTGCCGCCGACCGCCGTTCCCCCGCCTTAGAGTTCCTCTTCATCTCGATTTGACTGTGGCTCGTTCGCTGCCTATGCTCGAAAGTCGGTCGTGTCAAGGTTTCAAAGTTTCAAGGTTCCCAATGTTTCAACCTGAGTACCTAGGGCGTCGCACACAATCTTTTTGACCTTGAAACCTTTGAAACATTGAAACTTTCAGACCTTTACGCATGTCCACAGTTCCTAAAAACCTGACCATCGCTGCGACCGGCGCCAGTGGCGCAGTCTTCGTACGCCATCTGCTGCAAGCCGCGGAGCGCGACGACCGCGTCGAGACTGTCAACTTCATCACCTCCGACAGCGCCTTGCGCGTCATGGCCGAAGAACTCGAGCTTCGCGGACGCAACAATCTCGTCGAGCAGCTGCTCGGAACCGCTTCCCGCAAGATTCAGCAGCAGGCCAATGCCGATATTGGCGCCAACGTAGCCAGCGGTTCCTACCCCGCGGAAGCGATGGTGGTTCTGCCCTGCAGCGTCGGGACATTGGCCCGTATCGCGAACGGAGTCGCTTCGCATCTCATCGAACGCGCTGCCGACGTTTGTCTTAAGGAAAAACGTCCGCTGGTGCTCTGCGTCCGCGAAACTCCGCTGAATAAAATCCATATCCGTAACATGTACCGCGCCGCCGACGCGGGCGCGACCATCTTTCCGCTGATTCCCGCTTACTACTTCCTGCCCGCCTCGCTCGACCAGATGGCGCATGAATTCGCCTGTCGGGTCCTCGCACACATCGGCCTTCCACAATCCGATGCCTACCGCTGGAAGGGCTGAGCCGCAAAAACGCACAAATCGGCCAGTATCTGAGGGAGAATTTCAGTCTAGGAGCACGGAAGTGCGGGCAACAGGTTCCGGTCGGACATGTACGGCTGGAGTCTGGGGAACTGGGGCCGTCTCATCGACAATGATCTAATCGGGGCTCGCCCCGTGCCGCATGGCAATGACACTTGCTTCGACAACCGGCGTAGAAACGACGAAACGGACGCCAAAGGTGTATTCAAGTCCGCTGCTGAGCCTGGCTGTCGTCGGCGGGTTCGGACTGCTGCTGTTCCTCTTTTCCGCCGGAAAGACAGTGCTTGATCGCTTTTATCGGACGCAGGGCCGAGAGATCGTTGCCACCGTCACATGGTGTGGCTACACGTCTTCGGCAAATTCCCGAAGCGTGCGCTATACGTTCACCTTGCCGGATGGGCGCAGCTTCCGGGGAAGTCAAACGGGGTATGGTGGAATCGTGGGGGAGCCAATTCTCGTTGCTTATCTGACCTCAAATCCTTCTTTCAACCGCGTTGCGGGAGCCGAACGCCGGGGGCAGAAGTGGCTGCCGTTCCTGGCGATCGCTGGAATATTTTTCATGTTTGCCGGTGTGCATTCTTACAACGTCCTGCGACGACAACGGTGACAAAAAGACCGGCCCGCCGCGACTAACTTGCAACCACGACGAGCCGGCTCAAGCTCACTGCTGTCTTACCGATGAGCAAGTCCAGAATGCTACAGCTACGCGCGGCAGAAAAGCGCCGCAATATGCCAGAGCTCAATTCCCCGCGCGAGTAGCTGCTGCTTAAGTTGGATTTCATTTCGAGGCCTCATCCTGAGCGAAGCCGTAGTTTAGGCGGAGCGAAGGATCTAGCGTGGGGCATCGACGCTGCACGCAAGATCCCTCGCCCCGCTGGTGAAAGCGCGGGGTTCGGGAAGACACCCTTCCGACTGATTCAGAAGTCTCTAATTGGGCGTACCCGCGAGTAGCTGACCTGCACATGCGCGCTCTGAAGTGATATCTTTGTTGTTACAGTTTTTCGTGGACAGTTCCGGCCGAGCACAACCAGTTCAGCCTCAATGCCATCGATAAGGGAGCGGATGAAAGAGAGCGCCATAGCTTTCGCTGACCATCAGCGCACGTCTTTAACAGACCGTCTCTTGGAAAAAGCGCGGGACTATTACGTACTGACCAAGCCGGAAGTCAATCTACTGATCCTCATGACCACCTCGGCCGGGTATTACCTCGGGACACGAGGTTCTTTCCATTTCGCGGGACTGCTCAATACCCTGATCGGCACGCTACTGGTCGCCAGCGGCACGGCAACATTGAATCAGTGGATGGAGCGTGTCTGGGACGGGCAGATGCGCCGCACCGCACGCCGTCCACTGCCATCAGGACGGGTGAGTTCGACCGAAGCGTTCGTGTTCGGAATGCTGCTGAGCTTGGCCGGTGGACTCTACCTGGCGCTGTTCGTGAATCGGTTGTCCTCGCTTCTGGCTGTGTCCACGCTGCTGAGTTATCTGCTGATTTACACGCCGCTGAAACGCCGCACACCGCTGTGCACGCTGCTGGGCGCATTTCCGGGAGCCATGCCGACCCTGATCGGCTGGGCGGGGGCTTCGAACGCGGTCACGATGTCGGCAATGTTCCTTTTTGCGGTGCTGTTCCTGTGGCAGTTCCCGCACTTTCTGGCGATCGCGCTGATGTATCGCGAGGATTATGAGCGCGCAGGCTATCAAATGCTGCCGCGGTTCGACGCTGACTCGCGGTTTACGCGGGCGGAGATCCTGATTTTTACGGTCGCTTTGATTGTCACAACCTTATTGCCCGGAGCAGGACTCCTGTACTCGGGTTCTATGCTGCTGGCCGGGGCATTTCTTCTCTTTTATTCTCTGCGTCTGGCGAAATCGTCTTCGCGCCTGATGGCCAGCCGCCTTTTGCATGCATCGGTGATTTATCTCCCCGTTGTGCTCGTCGTGATGGCGTTAGCAAAGCGATAAAACGTTCTTCTTGCGCCGGCAGCTCCTCACACGCAACGTCTCGCCCGTACTAGCCCTCCAATGGAAATCTCAATTGAGAGGACTTATGCCTACAGACGTCAAACCCCATTCAATACTGATCGATCCGCGGGAAGCGGGGCCGAAACCGCCGTACAGCAACCGTCGCCAGCCGACTCCGGGCTCCGAAGACTTAATGGACCCGCAAGCCGATCATGGTGAGCAGTCGTACAAAGGATGCAGCAAATTGCAAGGTGCTGCGGCCCTGATCACGGGCGGCGACAGCGGTATTGGCCGAGCCGTTGCGCTCGCCTTCGCCCGTGAGGGAGCGGACGTACTGATCTCGTATCTAAACGAGCACGACGATGCCGAGGAAACCGCAGAGTTGGTCCGTGAAGCCGGCCGCAAGGCAGTCACGGTTGCTGGAGACATCGGCTCCGAGGAGCATTGCGAGGAACTTGTGAAGCGCACTGTGCGCGAATTCGGGAGCTTGGACATCCTCATCAGCAACGCTGCCGTGCAGAGTGTTCACGAAGATATCGACCAGTGGAGCTCCGAGGAGTTCGACCGCACCTACAAGACCAACGTGTACGGCATGTTTTATCTCTGCCGGGCAGCGCTGCCGAAAATGCCGGCGGGCGGATCGATCATCGCGACCACTTCGGTGCAGGCTTTCCAGCCGACGGGTCAGCTGCTTGCGTATTCGTCGACCAAAGGTGCGATCAAGACGTTCATCGAGGGCTTGTCCGAACTCGCCATCCAGCACGGCGTTCGTGTGAACGGGGTTGCTCCGGGGCCAGTCTGGACGCCACTGATCCCATCCACCATGCCAGAGGAGAAGGTAAAGGAATTTGGCAAAAATACGTTATTCGGACGCGCCGCGCAGCCGGCGGAACTCGCGCCTGCATACGTGTTCCTGGCGTCGAACGATGCCCGCTACATTACGGGATCAATCATCGATGTGACGGGAGGCCGCCAGATCGTCTGATCAGGCAGCCTTCTGGACGTAGTTGGCACGAACGCGCTTCTGGCCCGTGTGCCCGAAATCGATGGTGAGGTTCTCGCCGGAGATTTCGAGCACTTGGCCGGTGCCGAACCGGCGGTGTTTTACTCGATCTCCGATTCCATACAAGGGAGCGCGCGGCGCAGTAGCTGTGGGCTGCTTAGGACGAGGCGGACGCGAAGTTCCAGCGGGCGTCGGCGCTTGCGCGATGCGTAGCGTGTCTTCAGCCTTTGTCCGACAATTGTCGCAATGGCCACAGTCCTTACCGGACTCTTCGCCGAAGTATTCCCGGAGCACGCGCATTCGGCAAAAAGTGGTTTCCGCATAGCGCATCATCGCGTCCAGTCGCTCGCGGTCGCTGAGGTGGCGGCGCTCGTATTCGCTCAAGAAAGACGACATCTCCTCAGGCGACGGGAATGTGCGCGCGCACTTGATCTTGCCTGCCCGGCGCTCAATGATGCCTGCACTTTCAAGCTGGGCGAGGATGACCTTGACCTTGCGCTGAGGCAGACCGGAAGCTTGCGTCAGATCTGCCGCGGAAATAGTTCTCCCCTCACTAGCAGTTGTTGCTACAAGGTCGTAAATCTTCTGCGAGTGTTCTCGGCGCGGATACTTTCCGCCCAGGAAATAGCCCTGGATCTTGCGGTCTTCGAGTCGATACAGCAGAGGACAACGCGCCGGCTTGCCATCACGCCCGGCTCGGCCAATCTCCTGGTAGTAGCTTTCCATCGAGTCGGGAAAATTGTAATGAATGATGAATCGAATGTCGGGCTTGTCGATTCCGAGGCCGAATGCCTTGGTGGCAACGATCACTTTGAACTCTCCCGCCATGAATCGCTGCTGGGTCTGCTCGCGTTCGCGCGGCTTCATTTTCCCGTGGTATCGGCCGGCATTTACGCCTTCATCACACAGCCATTCATACAGTTCATTAGCTGCCCGTACCGTCGCCAGGTACACGATTCCGGTGCCTTCCGCTTCGGAGAGAATCTGGGAAATGCCCTGTCGCTTCGCCGAGCCATTGACGGTGCGAAAAACCTCCAGGAAGAGATTCGAGCGCTCAATACCTGTGTCAACGACGACCGGGTGTCTCAGTCCGAGTTGCTGGATGATGTCCTGCTGGACATCGGGTGGAGCAGTTGCAGTAAGAGCTAACACAGGCGGGTCGCCGAGGCTGCGGATTGCATCGCGCAATGCGAGGTATGCCGGCCGAAAATCGTGTCCCCATTGCGAAATGCAGTGTGCTTCGTCAACGACGAAGAGTGAAACGCCGCCTTGGCGTAGCAGATCGCGGTACTCGGCATTTTCCAGCCGCTCTGGTGTGACATAGATCAGGCGGTGTTCGCCCTCCGCGATGGCATTACGCGCATCGCGTTCTTCCGCGCTGGTTAGAGTGGAATTCAGCTCTGCCGCGCCAATCTCTGCTTCTTCCGCCTTCTCCGTCTGATCTTGCATCAACGAGATCAGGGGAGAGACAACGATGGTTGGTTTGGGCAAAAGCAGTGCAGGAACCTGGTAGGTGAGCGACTTGCCGCTGCCCGTCGGCATCAGGCCAAGAGTATCCTGGCCGGAAAGGACAGACTCGAGGATCTCACGTTGTCCAGGACGAAAGCGTGTGACGCCGAAGCGCTCGGCTTCGGTGCGGATCCGCTGCCAGTCGATCGCAGATGCTTGCGACTTACGGCGTGAACGAGGGCCTGCGGCGCTTGCCGCCCGCTTGCTCACTTCTTGGGGCCGCTGGTGCTCTTCTTTCGGCCGCCAGAGTTCTTCTTGCTGTCCCGTGCGCCACTTTGCGCGCCTGCCCCGGCGTGACCTGCTCCGCCCCGATGAGAACTTGCGCTACCCGCGCCCGACTCTGCCCCACTGCGTTTCAGCATGTTTGCCTCCACAGGTTAGGTGCGGCGCACACGGAGGCTGTTGCCTTGCCTTGTAGTTGACCAAGGGCCAGGTGCTAAGCGCTGCGCAAACGTGGGCTGCGGCGAGCAGACTTCGAAGCAGTTTTTGACTTGCTCTTCCGGATTTTGTGCGAACGAGTTGGCTCAGCCAGCTTGATTGGCGGAGCGGCCACAGGTCTTGGCGGCGAGGCGACCTGTCGTTCGAATGGCGCGGGCCTCAGCATTGTAGGTCTCGGCACCTGCTGTAGGCGCGGACGCTCAGGATTCTCGTCCGACTCATCGTGACGAGGTACCTCGCGCAAACGGCGCACCAGGGCAAGACGCTTGTAGGGATCTTTCTCGGTCATGGCATCAACGTACAGTTGAAGCCAGTTCTTTGGCTCTTGGGCAATGAGTTCCTGCATATGTATATGAACGTTGTTCCCGCGAATAATTGCAGATCAGGTGAGACCTGCTGCTACCTAATGAATCTGATGCGGGGAGGCCCCGAAAAGATGCGGGATCGAGAGAAGCTGAAACGGAGCTTCCCGGGAGGCGGGTTGGAGGTGAAAGGCAAGCAGGATGCAGAGGTCCCTGCATCTGCCCGGTCGTCGCTACGTTTTGGCCGACGCATACGACAGACATCAAACGGCAGCGGCACCTCGCTCCTGGCTGCGAATGCGGATCGCTTCCTCTACCTTGTAAAGGAAGATTTTTCCGTCGCCGATCTTGCCGGTGGACGCATTCGTAATGATCGCGTTCACGGCGGCTTCCACAACGTTGTCCTGCAGCACGGTTTCCAGCTTCACCTTGGGCAGAAGGTCCACACTGTACTCGCCACCGCGATAGCTTTCCTTGTGTCCCTTTTGCCGTCCGTGTCCTCGAACTTCGGAAACCGTCATGCCCTCGACGCCGATATCGATGAGCGCCTTCTTCACGACATCAAACCGGTTGGGCTGAATGATTGCTTCAATCTTTGTCATGTTGGCTCCTGGATATTTTTGGCTGCGGCAGCCGGAGGGGAACCCCAGCTGCCGCGGCGGGCAACGTCGTTAGCCGGTCGCGCGACTGAGCGATCCGACGGATGACCGGGCGTGAGCAGACTGCGCCATGGGCAGTTCCTGCTCCATGCCGGCAGGCGCGCCAATCGCGGAGATGACGTACTCCGGATAGGCTGAGATGCCGTGCTCGTGCAGGTCCATGCCGTAGGTTTCCATCTCCGCAGGGAGCCGCAGGAGGCCCATCGCATTCACCACCAACATCACGACCATCGCGATAGAAAATGTTGCCAGCGTGACGCAGGCACTACCAATGATTTGGGCTTTCAGCACCTGCATGCCGCCGCCGTAGAACAGGCCCCTCAGCGGAGCGGAGTTATCGGCACCCAGCGGTCCAGTAGCTCCGTACTGACCGCAGGCAAACAGGCCGAGCGAGATTGTTCCCCAGATGCCGCAGACACCGTGCACCGGGACAGCGCCGATGGGATCGTCAATTCGCAGCCACTCGAGCAGGTCGACTGCGAGAATGACCAGGACGCCCGCAATTCCTCCGAGAAGCACCGAACCGGTCGGACTCACCCAGTAGCAGGGACAAGTGATCGCGACGAGGCCGGCGAGGAAGCCGTTGGTTGTGTAGCTCGCGTCCCACTTCTTGAATTTGAAGTAGCCGTAGAGAATTGAGGTAAGGCCTGCGGCGCAAGCAGCGAGTGTCGTGTTGGCCGCGACTCGACCAATGCCGACCAGGTCCATCGCCGAGAGCGTGCTGCCGGGATTGAACCCATACCATCCGAACCACAGGATGAGGCCGCCACTGACTGCGATAGTCAGATCGTGCGGCAACATCGGCTGGCCCCCGTCGCGCTTGAACTTGCGGCCAAGGCGTGGGCCGAGAACAATCGCGCCCGCCAAGGCGATAAATCCGCCAATGGTGTGAACGACGGTCGATCCGGCGAAATCATGGAACCCAATCCCCAGCGACGAGTAAAAGTGGCCATCACTACCCATCAGCGCGAGCCAGCCGTCCGGACCCCACGCCCAGTGACCGATGATCGGGTAGATGAAACCGGTCACGCAGAAGCTGTAGAGGAGATCGCCGACGAACCCGGTGCGGCCAATCATCGCTCCTGAGGTAATGGTCGAACAGGTATCAGCGAATGCAAATTGGAAAATCCACACCGCCAGGAATGCG
>Ga0105237_10008179_pt1 | contig 11362 bp, 12 predicted proteins | sample KBSC24metaG_FD_81520 | JGI IMG/M metagenome (GOLD analysis project Ga0105237, IMG submission 81520) | Corn rhizosphere microbial communities from Kellogg Biological Station, Michigan, USA - KBS C2-4 metaG | ecosystem: Host-associated > Plants > Roots > Rhizosphere > Soil | place: Michigan, USA... | reverse complement strand
GGTGTTATTTTTAGCGATGGTTTTGTATTCTATAATAACGACGTAAAAACGGCACAGCATTATGGCACCGTTGTCGGTTACTTTGCACCTGCCGATATTTATAAACTCGAGTACAGGGGCAATTATATCCCGGTTTTATCGGTGCTGGTAAAAAAAAAAGAATTGGATACAGTGGGCCCGCAAGACGAGAAGCTACGGGCATGCGAAGACTGGGACTATTGGCTTCGGCTTGCCTTGCAGGGTATTTCGTTTTATGGGATGGAAGAAAAATTGTTTTACTATCGCAAACATGCTTCCAACATGTCGAACGATAATAGCTTGATGAGTTTGGCTAACGCAGCTATCTTTATAAAGAACTTTAAACGCGAATTATTGTCGGCCGAAGATATTGGCCGCATTACTGGTTTTGTAAACCGTACCATTTGCGGCTTTATAAAACCAGGTAAAATAAACGAGGCGTTGTTTTTAAATAACGGGATGTATAACATTTCGGGACACGGTCTGCGTAAATTTGGCTCGTTTATTATACATAAGCTTGGCAGACGATCGTACCATTTAATACGGTTGGTTTTTAAAATTGACACCATGTTAAATTACCGCTGAAAATGAAACGGGCCCTGAAAAATAGGATTGGTAAAATTATTGCAAAACTCAAGCTTGTTTACGAGGAATATAAGCTGAAAGCAATTTACAATAACCCAAACGTTAGCATTGAGGGCAGCCTGATAATTGAAGAATACTTTTCGGCCACCTTACCTGCATCTGGCTTTTCTATAAAATTTGGTCCGGCTGTTCATTTTAAAAAGTATTGCGCCATTCTGCTGGTACCTAAAGCACAACTAACCATAGCAAGTAACGTGTTTTTTAACAACTATTGTTCCATCAACTGCCTTCACAAAATTAGCATTGGCGAAAACACCCAGTTTGGTGAAGGCGTAAAAATATACGACCACAACCATACTTACACCTATGCAAACGAAGTGCTGGATGTTGACAGGCATAACTTCAAAACCGCTCCTGTCACCATCGGTAAAAACTGTTGGATTGGCAGCAATGTAACCATACTGAAAGGGGTAACCATTGGCGATAATGTTATTATCGGCGCTAATAACCTCATCTATAAGTCGGTGCCGGCAAATACAGTTTTAAAATTTAAGGCGGAGTATATCATCCAAAATCACAATACGTAATTGGCCAAAGCACCCTTACACAAAGTTTTGTTTATAAGCCACGAGGCATCACGCAGCGGAGCGCCAATAGTGTTGTTGCACCTGTTGAAATGGATTAAACACAATACAGATTTGCAATTCGATATATTGTTATTGGCCGATGGCCCTTTAAGAAGTGATTTTGAAGTGCTTTCGCAGACCTTTGTTTTGAGTAAGCTTACCCGGCAGCACAGCTATCAAACACGTATTAAAAGAAAACTACGCAAAACTACGCTGAACGATGAGTACAAAAAAGCCGCTGCCACACTGGCAAAAAATAAATACGCCCTGGTATATGGTAATACCATTGTGACGCTGCCCTGGCTAACCATTTTTAAGGAAAACCATGCGGTTAAAACCCTCTGCTGCATCCACGAACTTGCGTACGCCACAGGGTATTTTTTTACTAACGCTTATATCGAAGAAAACCTGCCTATTACAGATGCAATCATCGCTGTTTCGGGTGCTGTAAAAACACACTTAATGACAGCATTTAACATGCCTGCCGACAAGATTAGCCTTCGCTATGAGTTTATTGATACCGCGGTAATTCCGTCATTTAACGAGGATTTGCGAGAAAGTACAGGTATTAAACCGGGGCAGTTTATTATCGGTACGGGTGGGTCGCCGTCATGGCGAAAGGGTACCGACCTGGTTATCCCGCTTGTTTTAAAACTAACAGAACTGTATCCCGGTTTTGATTTTAAAATAGCATGGCTCGGTGCAGATGCCGGCGACGAGTGGGCTAAACTGCTCAGGTATGATGCAGCAAAATGCGGAGTAGATGATAAGCTGCTGTTTATATCAAACAAACCTGACCCGCTTAATTATTTGAATTTGTTTGATGTTTTTGTACTGTTGTCGCGGGAGGATCCCTTCCCTTTGATAGTACTTGAGGCTGCATTTTTAAAGAAACCTGTTATCGCTTTCGAAAACAGCGGCGGCATTCCCGAATTTGTAACGCAAGGCGCTGGCTTACTGGCCCCGTATTTAAACATACCAAAACTTGCCGAGTTGGTGTACGAAGTTAGCCGGGATATAGATAATGCCAAACAGATGGGCCTGAAAGGAAATGAACTGGTAGTTGCAAATTATAGCATTAATAAAGTAGCTCCGGCTATTTATAAACAAATTGATAAACTGATTACCCCGGCTATAGTATAATGCTCTCGCTAATAATTTGTGCCAGGGCAAACGACATCCCGCTATCCCTGAAAGAAAATATTGCGGACACCATTGGTACCGAATATGAAATTGTGGTAGTTGACAATTCGGATAACAGCTACAGTATTTTCGCCGCGTATAACCTGGGTGTGCAAAAAAGTAAATATCCTTATTTATGTTTTATGCATGATGATGTTGCCTTCTACACACAAAATTGGGGCGCAAAGGTTGTGAATCATTTTATTGATGAGCACACGGGTGCGATAGGTATAGCCGGCAGCCCGTACTTTCCGGCTATGCCGGGCGCCTGGTGGAGCAGTAAAGCACGAAACGAGATAACCGTAACCGAAAAAGACGGAGTTATTACACCTCATATTCATTACTATCCGCAAAAAGCAGAAAAAAATGAATGCGTAGTGCTGGATGGGGTGTGGATTTGCATACGGCGGGAGCTGTTTGAAAAAATAAAGTTTGACGACGCTCTTTTCAAAGGGTTCCATTTTTACGATATTGATATTTGCCTCCAGGTAAATCAGCTTGGTTACAAACTGTATTGCGTATTTGATGTATGGATACAACATTTTTCGATGGGCAGCACAAACAGGGACTGGCTCGGCAATGCATTGCTGTTGCAGGAGAAATGGAAGAAAGTGTTGCCTGTATGCTGTATTCAATTTAGCTACATGCAAATCTGTAAATTTGAATTGCGGACTTTAAATGAATACCTGGATGCGTTGCTGCGAAATGGCATTGCAAAAAAGGACGCTTATAAAACAGTTGCCAAACAGCTGGCAAGGTTTTGGAAAGCGTGTTTCTATTATCAAACCCCTTTTTATATCTACAAATATTTCATCAAGATTGCTAATTATGGCAAAAACTAACAGATATGCCGGTTAATATTGACATCCTTATACTAAGCTATGCCAAGAGCGAACACCTTAAAGGCTTAACCATTCAGACCATCGAGACACTGATGGCCTCGGAAGACCCGGACAAGATCAAGTTTAATGTACTGGTTATTGAATCGGAAAAAAGTTTGCAGCCTTACCAATTTGAAAATTCCACCACCATTTATCCAAAGGAAGAGTTCGGCTTTCATAAGTATTTAAACATCGGCATTAAGCAAACCAACAGCCCTTATGTTTGCCTGTGTAATAACGACTTAATATTTCATAAAAATTGGGCTTCAGAAATAGTAAAAGCAATGGACGACGATGCCGCCATGCTGAGCGCTACACCCTATTGCCGCAATTTTCATACCCAGGAAGGCTTCCCCGAAAATGCCCCGCCCTTAGAAGGATATTACGGTGTGTTAATAGGCTGGTGCATTTTTGTGAAAAGGGAGATATTTGATACCATAGGCTTGCTCGATGAAAATTTTGTTTTTTGGTATTGTGACCATGATTATTTAAAAACACTCGAAAAGTTCGGCGTTAAAAATTCTCTTATCTCGTCATCGTTTGTTACCCACCTGGGAAGCGAATCGCTAAAAACCCTCGACGAAAATGAACACAACAGGCTTACTCAAATCCCCAGGTTTTACTTTAGCTACAAATGGCATCATCACTCTTATATAAGGCTGAAGCTTGAAACCATATTGTTTAAATTAAAAATGCTTTTGAGAAAGTCTTAGGGCCTCCCAACGCTGACATCAAAACAAATGAAAAAAAAACTGTACGCCATTTTTCCCTTTATTCCCAAAGTTAACTTAGCTATCGGCACCTATTTATATAGCCTGAAAGTAAAACTGAGTGCGAAGGCCGTAATACGGGAACTAAGTAATCAACGAGATTTATACGCCAACGTGGGTTGCGGCAGTTGGGGGTTAAAGGGCTGGACAAATGTTGACCTGGGCAATCATGAAAATGTTACTTACCGGTTTAATTGCAGCAAATCGATCCCCTTTGCCGATAATTCGGTAAAAGGCCTGTTTACCGAGCATTTTTTTGAGCACCTTGAATATGAAACTGAAGTCCCCTTCTTTTTAAAAGACTGCCACCGGGCTATGCAAAAAGGCGGCGTGATGAGAATTGTTGTTCCCGATGCCGAGAAATATCTCATCGGGTATGTGCAGCCGGGCTGGGATTACCTAAAACAAACCCGCCCGCTCGATGATGATTTAAACGATCTATCGATGGGCATTAAGTATCAAACAAAAATGCAGTTGATTAACGAGGTGTTCAGGCAAAGCGGGGAGCACAAATATGCATGGGACTTTGAGACAATGAAACTTAGCCTGCTTAAAGCGGGATTTTCGGAAGTATATAAAATGGCTTTTCTTGAATCGAAAGACCCGGTGTTAAAGATCGATAAGGAGGTTAGAAGACCGGAGAGTTTATATGTGGAGGCTATAAAGTAGTATTAGTCTTGAAACAAATTTTCAACGAAAGCTATTCTATCATAACCTTTGCTACCAATAAGCTTAAATATGTGCAATTCGCCTTTAACTGTGCTGAATCGGTATTACTGCATAATGATATTAAAATCTTTATTGTTTCGAACCTTGAATTCAGTATTCCCTCAAACTTGCAGAAAAATGTGTCGGTAATAAAAGCGAAAGAAGAACACGCCGCATTGGGGATTGGAATAAAGCTTTACATAGATGAATATCAGCAAACGAACCAATCTTTGTTTATCGACTCGGATTGTTTATGCTTTGGCAATCTGCAGCCAATATTCAATGCGTGTGCTGACAAACATGTTTCAGTTGCCGGAACGATGGTCGCCGCCGCCGAGTGGGTGGGCGATGAGCAGGCGGCCGCTATTGAAAAAGAATTTGGCATAAAACAACTGCCCCGGTTTAATGGCGGATTATATTACCTCGCAAAAAGTAAAAAAACCGCAGAAGTATTTGATACTGCGCGTAGCATTATACCTGAATACGACAGGCTGGGTTTCAGTCGGATAAACAATACATGGATAAACGAGGAAGGTTTGATAGCCATTGCCATGGTTAAGCATGGTGAAACGCCCATACCCGATGACGGGCGTTATATGACGGATTTGTACACCGACCCGCATCCCCGAAAATTGAATGTGCTAAAGGGGATCATCGTGCTTAAAAACCCACCGAAAGGCGAGCCGAGACACCGGCCCTGGTATCCGGCGGGAGATTATTCGCCCGCTATTATCCATTTCGGCGGGAGTAACCTTAACTCCTATATATATCGCTCTCAAGTATTGCTTTTGCGGCTTTATAAGAATCATATCCAGCCAAATATTGCGACGCGGGTTGTTAACTTATTTATTCATTTACCATTCAGAAGTTTAAGATGGCTAATTGGTTCGCTACGAAACTTAAAAACCAGCTGAAAAAATATAACAGGTTTATAAACCGCATTAAAGTTAGCCGCTTTAAAAAAACGCTGCAGCATTGCGGCGCCAATACCTCAATTCAATTTCCTGTTTGCTTTGAAGGGCCCGAACATATTTCAATCGGCAATAACGTATCCATCAACGCCTTTGTACATATATGGGGGCATGGCGGCATTAATATCGGCAACGATTGTTTGATAGCATCTCACGCATCTATAAACAGTGTTACCCACGATCCGGACGTTTCGCCTTACAGAAACAGTATTGTAACCAAGGTAGTAAATATTGGCAGCAATGTGTGGGTTGGCAGTCACGCTGTGATATTGCCGGGAGTAACTATTGGTGATAATTCAATAATAGGCGCAGGTGCCGTGGTAAACAGGGATGTTCCGGCAAACGTTACAGTTGCCGGTGTTCCTGCAAAAATCATCAAAAAACATAACGCATAGTCAGGTGAAAGCCATCAAGCTTACATATACAATAGCAACCCGCAACCGCCTGAATTTTCTCAAAATAACCCTGCCAAAGCTAATTGCTGCAATACAGGATGACGAGGAAATTGTAATAGTTGATGGCAACAGCACCGATGGCGCGAAAGAATATCTTCAGGGGTTATTTGAACAGGGAAAAATACAGCAGTTTATCTCGGAGTCTGACCGCAACCAGTCGCACGCCTGGAACAAAGCATTTATGCTGGCTAAAGGCGAGATCATCAAAAAGATAATTGACGACGATGTGCATTGTTACACTGCAATAAACAGATGCAAGCACTTTATGCTGGCAAACCCGGCGGTTGATATTTGTATTTCGCATTGCCTGGCTACAGATATTACTAAACCGGCAAACATACATATTGCAAGCCGACTTAAACAATACCAGGATTGGAAAGACAGCAAAACCGCTTGCTTTACATTTACCGATGTGCATATGCTGATACGTAAAAACGCATTGAGCTATTTGGGATTGTTTGACACGCAGTTTGCCATGATGGACTGGGAATATTCGTTGCGTTGTTCATATCTGAAAGCCAATATTGCCTATTATACAGGTTACAATTCGTTATCGGTGAGTACACCCGGCAATGTAAGTTCGCAAACAAATGCTGCCACGCTAAAACAGGAGGGCCAGATTGGCAAACTAAAATACGGTTACGAGGGCGACCGGGCTGACATCTCGCTTTTTTCTGAATTTAAAATCGCTGTAGGTAAGGCTATCAACTATAAGGCGCTGAACAACCTCAGTGATACGCCACAATTGCCTGCAGAAGATGAGCTGGGCGCCATTTACAATAAATTGTATGAAGAAGTTGAGGCCTATAACCGGTCGGATGATTTTATTTTTATAGCATAAGTGAAACAACAGGTAAAAATAAAATTTCAAAACGGACCAGCGCTTGAGGGCGTGATTAAAGAGGTGCTTAATATCGTGTTGGACAAATTTGAGTTTATTGAAAGCGACGAGCCTGATTTTATATTTTTTGGCCCTTACGGTGATGATATCCCCAAGCCGGGCCCTTATAAACGGATAGGTTATTTTTGCGAAAACATTACCCCGGATCTGGATGCATGTGAATGGGCGTTTGGTATTCCGACAGAAAAAGAAATAAACAATTATAAATATAAACGCATCCAGTGGCATAATTTAGATCCCGAAGACCTGGTAAAGAAAGACTGGGATGCTGAAAAGATACTGGCCTCTAAAACCAAATTCTGTAATTTCTTTTACTCGCACCCGGTACAGTATCGCGAGGAGTTTTTAAAGAAGTTATCAAAATACAAAAAGGTGGATGCGCCGGGCAAAAGTATGAACAATATGCCCTCCGTAGATAGCCTGTACAAGGGCGGTAAATGGGCCGTTAAACACCAGTTTTTGTCCGAATATAAATTTACTATAGCATTTGAAAGTTATGTTTACCCCGGTTACCAAACCGAGAAACTATATGATGCTATGCAATGCCAAAGTTTGCCGATATATTGCGGCGACCCAAACGCGGGCGAGATATTTAACACCAAAAGTTTTGTTTTCGCAAACGATTATATCCATACCGGCAGCCCGACCCTGGTGCAATTTTTAGAAAAAAAGTCGCAGCTTAATTTTGTCGATATAAGGCCGATGTTTTATAAATCGCCGAAGGACAGGGTGCAGCGAAAGTTGAAATCCATCGGCAAAAATTTAAAAATGAGGCTGCAGTTTAAAAACCTCGATTTCAGCGATCTTATCGACCAGGTAATTATGCTGGACAAAGATCCTGATAAGTATATGGCCACCCTGGACCAGCCATGGTTTCATAATAATATCCCACCCGCCAATTTTTCGTTAAGGGAACGGTGGATAGAAATTTTCTCAGGAAAATAATGGATAAGCCGTTAGTTTCAATTATTATTCCCTTGTATAATGCCGAAAAATATATTGCAGCTACAATACAATCGGCTTTAAATCAAACCTGGGCTAACAAGGAAATTATTGTGGTAGATGATGGCTCAACCGATAATTCATTCGCGATAACAAATCAATTTGGAGGTGAAAACATCAGGGTAATTACCGGCGAAAACAAAGGGGCGAGTGCGGCGCGAAATATAGGTTTAAAAGAGGCAAAAGGAGAGTATATACAATTTTTAGATGCCGATGATTTGCTGAGTGAAGATAAGATAGCTGCACAAATGGAAGTGCTGCTTAAATCGCCAGGCTATGTTGGCTTGTGCGGAACCGTGCATTTCCAGGATGGGGATGATCCGTTTAGCGGTGCCAAAATTGAGGAGTGGTATATTGGAGGTTCAGATAACCCTGTCGACTTTTTGACTAAGCTATATGGCGGTGCCATTGTTGGTCCCCAATATGGCGGCATGATACAGCCTAATGCATGGCTAACACCAATGAATCTTATAACCAAAGCTGGCTGGTGGAACGAGATGCGCAACCCCGATGATGACGGTGAGTTTTTTTGCAGGGTGCTGCTGGCGTCGAAAGGCGTAAGATATGTGGCGACCGGCACCAACTACTACCGGAAATTTATTACCGGCGATAGCTGGAGCGCACACCGCAGCTACGAAGCCAGCAACAACATCTTAAAATCGACTTTACTTAAGGCCCAATACCTTTTGGCGAGGACAAACGAACCCATGGTAAAGGAGATATTTAGCCTGATGCTATGGGAAAATGCGTTTAGCTGCTACCCTTATTTCAAAGATTTAAGTTTAACAGCCCAACAAAAAGCCGAAGAATTGGCGCCGGATTATAAATATAACCCCTATAAAAATGGGTTGCCTTTGTTTTTATCAAAAATTACAGGCTGGAAAACAGTAAAGTACCTTCAATATTTAAAACATAAAAATAAATGACTGTAGCCACGGCGGGCCTAACTTTAGTAATATTTACCTGCGAAAGCCGGGAGCATCTGCTGGTTAAAACCTTTCAGTCATTTTCGGCGGCGTGTGGCTATAAATTTCAAAAGGTAATTTTAGCCATAGATGGCCAGGTAGACCCGGCAGCGGTAGCGCAAATAAATCCAGACGTTATTTTGCAGTACACCAAAAGAAGGGGCTATGCGCACAGTATATCAAAAGCATTAAAGCTTATCGATACGCCTTACTTCTTCTGGCTGGAAGACGACTGGACATTTCACAGAACCATAGATGCAACTTATTATACCCAAATCCTGGCTGACCATACTGATTGGGCCGAGGTAGTTTTTAGCAAAGACGGGCCGCTGGGTGCTGTTTCAAAAGTTAACCCGCTTGGCGAAAATCTGTATGAAACCACCTTCGGTTTTTCGGCTAACCCATGTTTTTGTAACACCGGGCATTTGCAGCAGGCTTTCCAATTATTGGAGCATGCACCCAAAGGCGACAAATTGGGCGAGGACGGATTTGAGAACTTCCTGTCAAAAACCTTCGAAAAACAAAATGTTAAATGCGTAATGGCCGACCCGATTAATCATTTGCCTATATCGCACGAGGGCTTCCTGGAAAGCACCCCGCGAAACTGGCATATGACAAATTCGTTGGAAACAAAAACCAGCAACCATTTAATGACGATCCCGGTGCCATCAATTGCCCGCAGGCTGTTAATGATTTTTAAACTGGTTTCTGCATTTTGCAGGCTGGCTATCGGTCAGCTTGGCAATAATAAAATTTATGAATTCTGTTTCAGGGTAATCGCATCAGCAAAAACCATAAAAAAGGATGAGTGAACAATTCTATGTATTAACCATTGCTACCGGCAAAAAGGTATTTGTTGATATGGCAGCAAACCTGGCCCGGTCGTTTTTGTGGTGGCATGCCAGCAGCGATATTCAATTCCAGTTGGTTACCGACCAACCGCAATTTGTACCGGCTGATATCATCGAAAAAATTCAGATAATTAAAGTAGAGCCGGGTCAGCTGGGTAAAGGCTTTTCGGCCAAATTGCAGCTCGACAAGTTAGTGAGCGATGGCAAAACCCTGTTTATTGACAGCGATTGCCTGGTATTTGGCCCGCTGGATGTTGTGTTCGAAAAGTTTAAAGGTGCCGCGGTGTCTGTTGCCGGGGGCTACATTGCAGCCGGCGATTGGTTTGGTGATATTGGATCAGTTTGTAAGAAATTCGATGTGCCGCATATTCCAAAATTCAACGGCGGGCTATACTATATCGAGAAAAGCGAAACAAGTAAGAAGGTTTACGAAACCGCCCGGCAACTTGAGACGGATTACGATAAGATAGGCTTTCTGCGTTTACGCGGGTTGCCAAACGACGAGGTGTTAATGGCCTTGGCTATGCAATTGCACGGCCAGGTACCGGTGCCTGACGATGCTACGATAATGAGCGACTTGCAGGCTTGCCAGGGTAAATATGAAATTGATGTGGTAAATGGCGTACGCTCGTTAAACAACCCACCATACCCGAGCCCTCTGCACCAGGATTGGTATCCTTTTAAAACAGTTTCGCCGCTGATAGTGCATTTTCTCGGCTATTACACTTTGCATTACCCTTACTTGCGCGAAGTTTACAGGTTAAAAAAGGCATTGGCGAAAAAGCTAAACCGGCTCATTGAACTGGCTGCTATTTTAAAGATTGAAGCCCCGGCCAGGATAAAAGAACAAATAAAAAAAACCTTCAGGCCACTATATCACAAGCTTGCAGGGGTACGAAAAATAAAAACATCTGAACGGGTTTAAATGAAGATTTTCTTAGATGTAGGGGCACATGAAGGGCAAAGTTTATTGGCTCTTTTTGACCCGAAATACGGATTTGATAAAATTTTCGCCTTTGAGCCGGTAAAACAACTGCACCCTATTTTAAATAAGTTAACAACCGGGCGAAAGAACGTGACCCTGCTTGATTATGGGTTGTGGAATAAAAACGCAGAAGAGAAAATTTATTCGCCCGGTACGCTGGCCGGCAGCATGTATCCCGCGCATCACGATGTTGATAAAAACGCATTTGAGATATGCAGGTTTGTTAGTGCAAGCGAATGGTTTAAAGCAAATATTAAGGAGGGGGATGAAGTTTACGTGAAACTGAATTGTGAAGGGGCAGAAGCTGATATTTTACTCGACTTATTAAACTCAAAGGAAATATTCAAAATAACGAATGTTATGATTGACTTTGATATAAACAAAGTTACCGGCAAGGAAGACAGCGAGCGGCTGGTTTTAGATAGTTTCAAAAATGCCGGTTTTACTAACTACTCTATTTGT
>Ga0105237_10008177_pt1 | contig 11365 bp, 16 predicted proteins | sample KBSC24metaG_FD_81520 | JGI IMG/M metagenome (GOLD analysis project Ga0105237, IMG submission 81520) | Corn rhizosphere microbial communities from Kellogg Biological Station, Michigan, USA - KBS C2-4 metaG | ecosystem: Host-associated > Plants > Roots > Rhizosphere > Soil | place: Michigan, USA... | reverse complement strand
TCGCGCTCGCCGAGATGGATCGCGTTGCCGTTGCCGTCGCCGAACACCTGGAACTCGATGTGGCGCGGATTGCCGAGATACTTTTCGAGGTAGACGGTGGCGTCGCCGAAGGCGGCCTTCGCTTCCGAGCCCGCCTGCTGCATCAGCGTTTCGAGCTGGTCCTCGCTGGTGCACACCTTCATGCCGCGACCACCGCCGCCCGAGGCGGCCTTGATGATCACCGGATAGCCGGCCTTGGCGGCGATCGCCTTGGCCTCTTCCAGGTCGCTGATCGGGCCGTCCGAGCCCGGCACCAGCGGCAGGCCGAGCGCGCCGGCGGTGCGCTTCGCCTCGATCTTGTCGCCCATGGTGCGGATATGCTCGGGCTTGGGACCGACGAAGATCAGCCCGTGCGCCTCGACGATCTCGGCGAACTGGGCGTTCTCCGAAAGGAAGCCATAGCCCGGGTGGATCGCATCCGCGCCCGAGATCTCGGCGGCCGAGATGATGTTCGGGATGTTCAGATAGCTCTCCGCCGCGGCCGGCGGGCCGATGCAGATCGCCTCGTCCGCCAGGCGCACGTGCATCGCGTCGGAATCGGCGGTGGAGTGCACCGCCACCGTCTTGATGCCCATTTCGTGGCAGGCGCGGTGGATGCGCAGCGCGATCTCGCCCCGATTGGCGATCAGCAGCTTCTTGATCTCGGGCATGGTCGTTCCGTTACTCGACCACGACGAGCGGCTGGTCGAACTCGACCGGCTGGCCGTTCTCGACCAGGATCGCCTTGACCGTGCCGGCGCTGGGGGCGTGGATCGGGTTCATCACCTTCATCGCCTCGATGATCAGCAGCGTGTCGCCCGCGGCGACCTGCTGGCCGACGGTCACGAAGGTCTTCGCTTCCGGATTCGGCTTGAGGTACGCGGTGCCGACCATCGGCGACTTGACCGCATTGGCGGCCGGCTGCGGCGCGGCGACGATCTCGGCGGGAGCAGCGGCGGCCGGCGCGGCGGCGAGCATCGGTGCGGCGGGCGCGGCGTACTGCACCGCCGCGGGCGCTGCGGTCACCTTGCGGGCGACGCGGACGCGGCGCTCGCCGTCCTCGACTTCGATCTCGGTGAGCTGGGTGTCATCGAGCACGGCGGCAAGCTGGCGAACCAGCTCGATGTCGACCATCATTGCACCCGACTTGGTTTCTTCGGCCATACGACCCTTCTTTATGAATTCTACAAATGAAACGGCGCCCTCTGTCAGAGACGCGCGGCGGCTTCAAGCGCGAGAATATAGGAATGTGCCCCGAACCCGGCCACCGTGCCCTTCGCGGCACGGCCGACAAAGCTCACGTGGCGGAAGGATTCGCGCGCGTGCGGATTGGAGAGATGCACCTCGATCACCGGCGTTTTGATGCTCTTGATCGCATCGTGTAGCGCGACCGACGTGTGCGTGTACCCTCCCGGATTCAGTAGGACGGCGCGCGCGCCGTCGGCCTGCGCCTCGTGCAGCCAGTCGATCAGATGGCCCTCATGGTTGGACTGGCGGACCTCGACCTCGAGCCCCAGCTCGCGGGCGCGGTCCTCCAGCATGCCGGCAATGTCGTCCAGCGTGTCCGACCCGTAGATTTCCGGCTCGCGCAGGCCCAGCAGGTTGAGGTTGGGACCGTTCAAGACGAAGATCGTATCGGCCAAAGCTGGCGCCTTTCGGTTGCGGGCAGGATGCGGTCCTCCCTATATGAGCGCGCGTCCCCGATCAAATCCAAGGCTCTTCATGCATAGCGACGGCACCGTTTCCATCCGCGTCAACGGCGAACACAAGCGCATCACCGCCGGGCTCACCCTCGCGCAGCTCGCGAGCGAGCTGGGGCTGGTGCCCGAGAAGGTGGCGGTGGAGCGCAACCTCGAGGTGGTGCCGCGTTCGACGCTCAATGACGTCATCGTCGAGGACGGCGACGAGCTGGAGATCGTGCATTTCGTCGGTGGCGGCGACCATGTGGGCGCGCTTGCGGACGACAGCTGGACGGTGGCGGGCAAGACCTTCCGCTCGCGCCTGATCGTCGGCACCGGCAAGTACAAGGATTTCGAGCAGAACGCCGCCGCCGTCGCCGCCTCGGGCGCGGAGATCGTCACCGTGGCGGTGCGCCGGGTGAACGTGAGCGATCCCAAGGCGCCGATGCTCACCGACTATATCGACCCGAAAAAGATCACCTATCTGCCCAACACCGCCGGCTGCTTCGATGCCGATTCGGCGATCCGCACGCTGCGGCTGGCGCGCGAGGCGGGCGGCTGGGAGCTGGTGAAGCTGGAAGTGCTGGGCGAAGCGCGGACGCTCTACCCGGACATGGTCGAGACGCTGCGCGCGACCGAGGTGCTGGCCAAGGAAGGCTTCCTCCCGATGGTCTATTGCGTCGACGATCCCATCGCCGCCAAGCGGCTGGAGGATGCCGGCGCGGTCGCGATCATGCCGCTGGGCGCGCCGATCGGCTCCGGGCTGGGCATCCAGAACCAGGTGACCATCCGGCTGATCGTCGAAGGTGCCAAGGTGCCGGTGCTGGTCGATGCGGGCGTCGGCTCGGCCTCGGACGCGGCGGTGGCGATGGAACTGGGCTGCGACGGCGTGCTGATGAACACCGCGATCGCCGAGGCCAAGGACCCCATCCTGATGGCGGCGGCGATGAAGGCGGCGGTGGAGGCCGGGCGGCTTTCCTATCGCGCCGGCCGGATGGCAAAGCGCCGCTATGCCGATCCGTCGAGCCCGTTGGCGGGGCTGATCTGATGCGCGCGGCGCTGGCGGCACTGGCGCTGGTCGCGGTGGCCGGGTGCCATCCGCGCCCGCAGAACGACCCGATGGAGAATCAGGGGCCGATCTCGGCCGAGCCGGTGACGCTGCGCGCCGCCGACGGGGTGAAGATCGCTGGCGTCTACACCAAGGCGGCCAAGCCCAAGGCGCTGCTCCTGCTGTTCCACCAGGCCGAATCGGGCAAGGACGAATATGCCCTGCTCGCGCCCCAGCTGGCGCAGGCGGGCTATTCCTCGCTGCGGATCGACCAGCGCGCCGGCGGCACGCTGTTCGGGACCAACGAGACGGTGAAGATGCTCGGCCATTCGGCGAGCTATGCCGACGCGAAGCAGGATCTGGAGGCGGCGTTCGCCTGGGGGCAGCAGCAGAAGCTACCGATCATCCTGTGGGGCAGCAGCTATTCGGCCGCGCTGATCTTCCCGCTCGCCGCCGAGCACCAGGGGCAGGTCAAGGCGCTGCTCGCCTTCTCGCCGGGCGAGTATCTCGACGACAAGGGCGCCGTCGCGCGGGCGGCCAAGCAGGTCACCGTGCCGATTTTCGTCACCTCGGCGCAGGACGGGAAAGAGGAGGATGCCGCGCGCGCGATCCTCGCCGCATCGCCCTCCACCCAGAAGACGCAGTTCGTGCCCAAGCTGGGCGGGGTGCACGGGTCGTCGACGCTGCTGCGGACCAAGAACCCGCAGGGGGCGCTGGAAGCGTGGCGCGCGACCAAGGCGTTTTTGGGCGAAGTCACGCGCAGCTGATCGGGAACGGTCCGGCCCGATAGTCGTTCTTTCCGGCAAGTCGCAGGTGTCGTGTTGTGTGGCACCCGACCTTAGCCAGGAGTATCGATCATGGGCGAGCTGACCGACAAGATCAAAGGCAATCTCAACGAGCTGGCCGGCAAGGTGAAGCAGCACAGCGACAACCCGGACACCAAGGCCGAGGGCGCCGCGCAGGAAGCCAAGGGCAAGGCCCAGCAGCTCGGCGGCAAGATCAAGGGTGCGCTCGGCGACGACATCTGAGTCGCCTGAGAGACCGGACAAACGGGACGGGCCGTACCGAAAGGTGCGGCCCGTTTTGATTCTATCTAAGGCCCCTCCCCTGAAGGGGAGGGGCTAAGAAGAGTCCCTCAATCCGGGACGTAGAACGCCCACATCTCCGGCTCGACCTGCGCCGCGGCGAAGCGCACCGGCGCCGAGGCCGGGCCGACCTCGCAGATCATGAACGAGAACATCTGGTCGGTGTGCAGCGGGTGCGGCAGGCGGACGGTGTTCTTGTTGATCCAGCGCCATTCGCACTGCCAGATCTGCCGTCCGCCCAGACGCACGCGATCCCCGCGCTTGCCGAGATGCGCCGTCTTCCACCGCTCTTTCGTCTGCTGTCCCATGCGGACAATTCTAGAATCAAGGCGGTTAACGGGTTCCTATCCGTTCAGCGATTTCGCAGCTTGCTGATCGTCGTCGCCGGGCTGATCACTTCGACATCCGTCTTGCAATGCAACAGCTTGAGCCCGGGCTGTTCGAGTGCCAGCGCGAGGGCCGGCGCGAACGCCTCCGTGGTTTCCACGGTGGTCGCCCAGCCGCCGAACGCGCGGGCGAGCGCGGCGAAATCGGGGTTGCGCAGCTGCGTGCCCGAGAGCCGCTCCGGGAACTCGCGCTCCTGGTGCATGCGGATCGTGCCATAGGCGCCGTTGTCGACCACGATCACCAGCAGGTCGGCGTCGTGCTGCACGGCGGTGGCGAGTTCCTGCCCGTTCATCAGGAAATCGCCGTCACCGGCGACCGCGACGACTCGGCGATCGGGGAAGCGCAGCGCCGCTGCCACCGCCGCGGGGACGCCATAGCCCATCGCGCCGGCGGTGGGGGCAAGCTGGCTTGGCTGCGCGGCATAGGGCCAGTAGCGGTGCCACCAGCCCGAGAAATTCCCCGCGCCGTTGCAGATGATCGTGTCGGCCGGAAGCACCTCGCGCATCGCCGCGACACAAGGGCCCAAATCGAGCGCCACGCCCGCGCGCGGCTTCGGTGTCGACCATTCCAGCCATTCGGCATGCGCGGCGGCGCCGTCGAAGCGGGGGAGGTTGGCCGCTTCCGCCGTGGCCGATGCGGCGACCGCGAACTCGAAGGGCCGCGCGCAGATCGGCAGGTCGACTCGGTACACGCGGTGAAACTCGCTCGGGTCCGGATGGACATGGACGAGCGTCTGCCCCGGATGCTCGGGGGTGATAAGGCTGTAGCCGTCGGTCGTCGCCTCGCCGAGCCGCGCGCCGACCACCAGCAGCAGGTCCGCCGCCTTGATCCGCGCGACCAGCTTGGGGTTCGGGCCATAGCCGAGATTGCCCGCCCACACCGGCGATGCATTGTCGATGGCGTCCTGTCGGCGGAAGGCGCAGGCGACCGGCAGGTCGATCGATTCGGCGAAGCGGGCGAAATCCTCCGCCGTATCCGAATCCCAGCCGCCCCCGCCGACGATCGCGATCGGGCGCTCGGCGTCGCGGAGCAGGTCGTACAGCTGGTCGAGATCGAAGGCGTCGGCGGCCTGGATCGGCTCGGCGATGGCGGGGCGGTCCACCGCCTCCACCACATCCAGCAGCATGTCCTCAGGCAGCGCGATCACCACCGGGCCCGGCCGGCCCGAGGTCGCGACGTTCCAGGCGCGGGCGACATATTCGGGGATGCGGCGCGAGTCCTCGATCCGCGTCGCCCATTTGGCCAGCGGGGCGAACATCGCCGGCAGGTCGACTTCCTGGAAGCCCTCTCGGTCGCGCATGCCGCGATCGACATCGCCGATGAACAGCAGCATCGGCTGCGAATCCTGCATCGCGACATGCACGCCGATGCTGGCGTTGGTGGCGCCGGGACCGCGGGTGACGAAGCACACCCCCGGCCGCCCGGTCATCGCGCCGTCCGCGCACGCCATGAACGCCGCGCCGCCTTCCTGGCGGCAGGTGACGAGATCAATGCTCGGCTCGTCGTGCAGCGCGTCTAGCACGGCGAGGAAGCTCTCACCCGGTACGTGGAAGATCCGGTCGCAGCCCTGCGCCACCAGATTGTCGACGAGGATCCTGCCCCCGGTACGTTTCGTGGTCATGCGCCGATGCTAGGCCGGGCGGGGCGGGGAAGTCGAGCGGGCAGCGCGTGCGCCGCCTACGAAAAAGCCCCGCATCGTCGCCGATGCGGGGCTTTTCGGGATCAGCGAGGCGCGGGGGCGCGCCTCACTGCCAGTGCTTCGCTCAGAAGCGGTAGCCGACGCCGGCCAGCACCTGGTGACGGATCACGTCCTGCGAGGCGTTGGTGTAGCGATACTCGACCTTGCCGTAATAGTGGCCGAAGCTGTGCTCGATGCCACCGCCGACGCGCACGCCGTCGAGGTTCTCGGCGTCGCGGAGCTGGCCCGAACGCGCGATCACGCGGCTGTTGTCATAGCCGACCTTGCCGTACAGCAGGGTAGCAGGCGCGACGACGTAGCCGATGCGGGCGCCGGCGTAGAAGTCGCGGCCGCCCTTGATGGTGCCGAGGTCGAAGGTCTTCTTGGTGGTGGTGCCGGTGATTTCGCCGTCCACGCCGACAACCAGGTTGCCGCGCTGCAGGTCATAGCCGGCTGCGCCGCCATAGACGAAGCCCGACGCGCTCACGCCATCCGACTTGATGTTGTCCCAGCCGCCGACTGCTTCGATGCGCGGACCCTGGAAGGTCGCGTCCTGCGCCAGGGCGGGGGTTGCGGAGGCCATGAGGGCGAGCGCCGTCGCTGCGAAAATACGCATGATTAGATACCTTTGGACTTGTTACTTGTTATAACCGGATGGCCATCCAGACGCCCCAGATAGGCGCTGCATTCGCGGGTGCAATATGACAGATGGATTACATTGGTATGTGTGGCGGATGTGCAACAGTCGGCCTTGCCGTAGGGGAAGGCGCAGCCGAGTTGAAAGCCGGTTCAGGTTCGCTTGACCCCGCCGCCCCGAGGGGATTATCGCCGGGCCGAACATTCGGAGGGAATCGTCGATGGACAAGCTCTACCCCAACGCGAGCGCAGCGCTGGAAGGGCTGCTGTTCGACGGGATGATGATCTGCGCGGGCGGTTTCGGCCTGTGCGGCATCCCCGAGCGGCTGATCGATGCGATCCAGGCTGCGGGCGTCAAGGACCTCACCATCGCCTCGAACAATGCCGGCATCGACAATGAGGGCCTGGGCAAGCTGCTGCGCAGCCGCCAGGTGAAGAAGATGATCTCGTCCTATGTCGGCGAGAACAAGGAGTTCGAGCGCCAGTATCTCTCCGGCGAGCTGGAGGTGGAGTTCTGCCCGCAGGGCACGCTCGCCGAGCGCTGCCGCGCCGGCGGCGCGGGCATCCCCGGCTTCTACACCAAGACCGGCGTCGGCACGAAGGTGGCCGAGGGCAAGGAAGTGAAGGTCTTCGACGGCGAGGAATATATCCTCGAACGCGGCATCCGCGCCGACATCTCGATCATCAAGGGCTGGAAGGCCGACGAGGCGGGCAACCTCATCTTCCGCAAGACCGCGCGCAACTTCAACCAGCCGATGGCCACCGCCAGCCACTTGTGCATCGCCGAGGTGGAGGAAGTGGTGCCGGTGGGCAGCCTGGACCCCGACCAGATCCACCTGCCCGGCATCTATGTGAAGCGGCTGATTGTCGGCGCGCCCTACGACAAGAAGATCGAGTTCCGCACTGTCCGTCCGCGCGAGGCGGCATGATCCGCGCCGGGCTGCTGCTGGGCGGCGCGCTGGCGCTGTCCGGCTGCGTCGTCGACGCGAGCGTGACCCAGGCGCCGCCCGCGCCGGTGCCCGCTGCCGCGACGGGCGGCGTGCCGGGCGGCATGCAGTATCTCTACGGTTCGGGCGAGGCGGCGGCGCTGAGCGTGCAGGCGTACAACGCGCTGGTCGATCAGGTCCGTGCGCGGATGGCGAAGGACGACCCCAAGGGTCCGCACCCGCGCAATTCGGTGGTGCTGACGCTCGATGCGACGCTTGCCACCCCGCGCTTCCAGCCCTGCGGCGACAAGCCGGCGGCGGCGGTGTTCGACGTCGACGAGACGCTGCTGCTCAACCTCGGCTATGAGGGCGACGATGCGCAGCGCTCGGGCGGCTGGGATTCGGCGCGCTGGGATCGCTGGGAGAAGACCGGCGCGATGAAGGTCGCCGCTGTCCCCGGTGCGCTCGATGCGGTGCGGGCGCTCCGGGCGATGGGCGTCACGGTGATCTTCAATACCAATCGCGCCGCCGCCAATGCCGAGCAGACCGAAGCCGCGTTGACCTTCGCGGGGCTGGGCCCGGCCAGGCACGGCGAGACGCTGTTCCTCAAGGGCGATGTCGACGGCAAGTCGGGCAAGGACGCCCGCCGCAACCTTATCGCCCAGCGCTGGTGCGTGGTGGCGATGGGCGGCGACCAGCTCGGCGACTTCACCGATCTGTTCGCCGGCCTCACCCCGCCCGAGCGGCGCGCGGCGGCGGCCAGTCCCGTGATCGGCGCGATGTGGGGTCGCGGCTGGTTCGTGCTGCCCAACCCCGTCTACGGAACCGGGCTCGGTTCCACCTATGACCAAACCTTCCCGCCGGCGACGCGCTGGACGGATCCGCAGGAGAAGCACTGATGGCCTGGACCCGCGACGACATGGCGGCGCGCGCCGCGAAGGAGCTGCAGGACGGCTTCTACGTCAATCTGGGCATCGGCATCCCGACCTTGGTGGCGAACCACATTCCGGCGGGGGTGGAGGTGACGCTCCAGTCCGAGAACGGCATGCTCGGCATCGGCCCGTTCCCGCTCGAGGGCGACGAGGATCCGGACCTGATCAACGCCGGCAAGCAGACGATCAGCGAGCTGCCCAGCTCGGTCTATTTCAGCTCGGCCGACAGCTTCGCGATGATCCGCGGCGGGCATATCGACCTGACCGTGCTCGGCGCGATGGAAGTCAGCCAAGGGGGCGACATCGCCAACTGGATGATCCCGGGCAAGATGATCAAGGGCATGGGCGGCGCGATGGACCTGGTCGCCGGCGTGAAGAAGATCATCGTGGTGATGGAGCATACCGCCAAGGACGGCAGCCCCAAGTTCATCCCGGACTGCACGCTGCCGCTGACGGGCAAGAATGTGGTGGACATGATCATCACCGATCTCGCGGTGTTTTCGCGGGCGGACCATGGCGAGCCGTTCCGGCTGATCGAGCTTGCGCCGGGGGTGACCGCGGAGGAAGTCGCGGCGAAGACCACGGCGCAGTATGAGGTCGCGCTGGCGACGGCGTGACGGGCTTAGCATATCCTCCCCCGCCAGGGGGAGGTGGCCCGCGCCAGCGGGTCGGAGGGGGCGGATGCCAGAACGCGCCGGCCGTCGTGCTTCCTCCCCCTCCGCCGCCTTCGGCGCCACCTCCCCCTGGCGGGGGAGGATTCGGCTGGAACGCAGAAGGGCTGCCGTATAGCCTGTCTACATGACCCTCGAGGAAGAAGCCGACCGGGCGACGCAATTGCTTCGCGGGAAGATCCTCCGGCGAGTCGTGCGCAATCGAAGCGGCGAAGTCTTGATCGAGTTCGAAGACGGGTCTCGTATCTTCGCCGACTCCAACAGCCCGCTCGAACTCTCGATCGAACTCCGCGACAGCGCAGAGAATCTAGCTGAGTAACGGTCTATCCCGAGGCGAAGGTAACCGTCAGACTGCCATATTCATAGCAGCACGAGAGCTCTACCGCCCACAACTGGGGTGAAAGCTGCCGCCGCCTGCCGTTCTTCACCCCGCGGGCACGCCCCGGCTGTCCCCCACCTCCAGCCAGTATCCGTCGGGGTCCTGCACATAGATCTGCCGCACCCCGTCGAAGCGGAGCTGCATCTTGCGCGGCTCGCCGGTGAAGTTGGTCCAGGGGAGATGGTGCGCGTCCAGCCACGCCGTCACCGTCGCGAGATCGTCGACATGGAGCGCCAGATGCTCGTCGCGGTTTGACGGCTTGGGCGCGGTGCGGCCGTCCAGGATGTGCAGCGCCATGCCGTGGCCGAGATCGAGCCAGCGACGGTTCTTGAGCGGGGTGGGGATAAGCCGTAGGCCGAACGCCTCATGGTAGAAGGTCGCGCTGCGGTCGATGTCCGACGCCTGGATCGCGACATGCTCGGCCTGCGCCGCAGCGGGCGCCGTTTGCGGGGGTGCGGCCACGGCCTGGAGCGGCGCGGCAAGGAGCAGCAGGATCATATGTGCGAGCATGGGCACCCCTCCGGACGTTGATCGACCCCTATCGTGTCGCGAAAACGGGGTCCAGCCACGGCATCACGCGCCCCCGGCGTCCTCCCGTCGCCACAGCGGGAACACCGCGTTGTCGGTGGATCCCATCGCCCTGGTCATTTCCGCGAAGTCGAAGCCGGGCAGGGCGCACAGATAGTCGAGGATCGCCTTCTCGCCCGTGGCGCCCTGCGGGTACATGCAGGCCACGCGATCCTCGGCGCCGAACAGCAGCCACCAGACATCCGTGCCCCACGGGCCGGAATCGTTGGTCTCGATCGCGACGCCGCGCAGGTCGGCCAGCGCCAGGCGCCGTACGCCGCCGCGGTCGTCGGTAATCACGACATGTTCGGGCTCCAGCGCGACCAGCCAGCGCGCTTCGGGTTGCGGCCGGGGCACGCGCTTCCTGAACCATCCGAACATGCTTGTTCCTCTCCGCCTGCGCGGCACTTGCGGACGTTTCCCCATGCCGGGGCGCGAGCGCCAGCCAGCGTCCAGCCGGTTGATCCTTCCGCGAACCGATGCGTTCTACGATCCGGATTCAACGAGAGGATAGCATATGAAGCCCAAGTTCCTCGCCGCCCTCGCCGCGGCCTGTCTCGTCTCCAGCCCCTCGCTGGCCGCAGGCTGCGTCAAGGGCGCGGCGGTCGGCGGTGTGGCCGGCCACTTCGTCGGCAAGGGGCATGCCGTCGCCGGCGCGGCGGCAGGCTGCCTCGTCGGTCATCACCGGGCGAAGGTCGCAAAGAAGCGCGCGGCGGCCCAGCACGGCTGAGCCAGACGACGGCAAGGGGTGGCATCGTCGCCCCTTGCCGTCCGTTCACCGCGCCGCGATCGCCGCGATCGCCGCGTCGCTGGCCAGCTTGTCCGCCCGCTCATTGTCCGGATGGCCGGCATGGCCCTTCACCCATTTCCACTCGACCCGGTGGGGCTTGGCGGCGGCGAGGAGCTCCTGCCAGAGATCGGCGTTCTTGACCGGCTTCTTGTCGGCGGTGCGCCAGCCATTCTTCATCCAGCCATGGATCCACTTGGTCAGGCCGTCCATCACATAGCGGCTGTCGGTGGAGAGCGTCACCCGGCAGGGGCGCTTGAGTGCCTTCAGCCCCTCGATCGCCGCCATCAGTTCCATGCGATTGTTAGTGGTGTGCGCCTCGCCGCCGGACATTTCCTTTTCGACATCGCCCATCCGCAGCAGCGCGCCCCAGCCACCGGGACCGGGGTTGCCCTTGCACGCGCCGTCGGTCGCGATCTCGACGTGCTGGAGTTCGGCGGTCATGCGACCGCTCCCAGCGCCGAGGCATAGACCTGCGACCGCCGCCAGAAGGCGAGCGGGTCCTTGCGCGTCACCAGTGCGTCGGCGGGGGTGTTGAGCCAGTCCCAGGCGCGCGACAGGGTGAAGCGGAT
>Ga0105237_10008172_pt1 | contig 11368 bp, 12 predicted proteins | sample KBSC24metaG_FD_81520 | JGI IMG/M metagenome (GOLD analysis project Ga0105237, IMG submission 81520) | Corn rhizosphere microbial communities from Kellogg Biological Station, Michigan, USA - KBS C2-4 metaG | ecosystem: Host-associated > Plants > Roots > Rhizosphere > Soil | place: Michigan, USA... | reverse complement strand
TGATGCTGTCAGACGACAACGGCCCTCACCATCTTTATAAGGCCCTGGGAGAAAAGTTGTCACAAGCCGTTTCGGTCGATCGTTCCGATCTCGAGGACGCGTCCGTATTCAATATCTACATCACGGCCGTACCTGGTGCTTCGATTGCCGCGATTGACGAGCGCATCAGTGGGGCGCTTACCCGCTTCGCCCGAGAAGGGCCCGCCGCCGTCGAGGTGGAACGAACCCGCAACAAATTGGAATCCAATCGCCTCGGTGACCTGGAAAGCATTTCGGGCGTCGCTTCAACCATGCAGTATGTGCATCAGGTCTACGGCTCCATTGACCGATGGCACGACTTTTCGCAGCGCTACCGCTCCGTCACCGTCAATGACATCCGCGCCACCGTCGCCCGGTGGCTGGTGACACCGAGCCATCTCACCATCGACGTGCTTCCTATGACCGCTGTGCGCGGTGAGACTCCCGCGCCCGACCGCAAAACTCCTCCCCCATTCCAGCCGGAGAAGCCCTATACCGCGCCCGAAGTTCAGACCGCGACGCTGGCCAACGGCCTCCAAATCCTGGTGCTCGAACGCCATGACCTTCCCAAGGTCGCCGTCCGATTGCAATTCCGCGCGGGTACCATACAGAGTCCCCCAAGCAAGCCTGCACTGAGGGCTCTGGCGGCGGCTTCGGCCCGAGGTTCGGCGACGAAAAAGGAGGTCGAGTTCAATAGCGCGTTGGCGGATTTGGGCACAAGTCTGGCCGGTGATGCCGACGTGAGTACGCAAGACTTTCGCTTCGACGTCTTGCGAAAAAATCTCGACCCTGCATTTCGCATTTTTGCGGATGGTTTGTTGCACACGAACTATCCGGATTGGGCGGCACAGGCCCTCAAGAAAGACTTGCTCGGTGACATGGAAAAGCCGGACCTCGGTCTGAACGATTTCATACCTCCCGTGTTGGCGGCAGCTTTTGGCGCAAATCACTCTTTAGGGGCGGGCTTCGGAACGCCCGATTCGCTTCGTTCCATCACCACCACCGACATCCGCGAATTCCATGATCGCTACTGGAAACCGGACATCGCCGCCTTGATCTTCGCCGGAGACATCACGCTGAAGGATGCAGTCGCCTTGGCCGATAACTCCCTCGGAAGCTGGAGCGGCACCACGCCGCCCGTGTCGGAGATGCCCCCGCCAGCGCCCAAGCATGACCGCGTCGTGTATGTCGATCGCCCGGGTCTTACCCAAACGATGGTGGTGCAAGTGCTGCCCGCCATTCCCCGCGATCATCCCGACTACCCTGCCTTGCTGCTCGCTGACAGCATCTACGGCGGCATGTCTTCATCACGCATCTGGGAAAACATTCGTCAGCACCAGGGCATTGCCTACTACGCGCATTCGCGACTCAACTATTACCCATCCGCCGGTCTTTGGCTGATTTTTAGCCCCGTCGAGTCCGACAAGACTGCCATCGCGATGCACGAATTTGAGGCCGAACTGGCAGCCTTCGGACGCAGCAAACCGATCACGCAGACTGAGCTTGACCAGGCCCGGACCGGCTTTATCCGGTCCCTCCCGGAACGGTTCGAGACACTCGCGTCTGCTGCTGGTACGATCGCATCTACCTGGGCCTGGGGATTGCCGCTCACGGACATGAAGACCTTTCCGCAGCGCCTCACTGCGGTGACGCTGGACGAGGTGAATGCGGTCGCACGCAAGTACGCACGGCCGGACCAGGGCTTCTTCGTGCTGGTCGGGGATCGTCAGAAGATCGAGCCGCAGCTCCACTGAACCTACAGGATCAGCATGCAGTCGCCATACGAATAGAAGCGATAGCGCGAGTCCACGGCGTGACGGTAAGCCGCCAGCGCGAAGTCCGTTCCAGCGAATGCGCAGACGAGAAGCAACAAGCTCGTGCGCGGCAGGTGGAAGTTGGTCAGCATCGCATTCGTGATGCGGAACTCACTGCCGGGATAGAGAAAGATCTCCGTCTCGCCTTGAAGCTCTCCGCTGCGCCATGCAGTTTCCAAGGTCCGGACGCTTGTGGTGCCGACGGCGATCACGCGTTTGGCAGCGCGAATCTTCGCGGCACTCTCCTCCGCTATCCGATAGCTTTCCCGGTGCAGCTTGACCTGCTCCACCTCTTCCGTGTGCAGCGGCTGAAAGGTACCGAGCCCCACGTGCAGCGTCACGTACGCCAGTTCCGCGCCCCGCTCCCGACACTCATCCAGCACCGCACCGCTAAAATGTAGCCCCGCGGTAGGAGCAGCCACCGATCCTTTCTCCCGCGCAAACACCGTCTGGTAGCGATCGCGATCTACCGCCTCATCGGGCCGCTTGATGTACGGCGGCAGTGGCACGTGGCCGATGCGCTCGAACTGCTGGAAGAGGTCGCCATCGTAGTGGAAGCGAATCGTCCGTTCTCCGAATTCGCCGCGCGCGACGATTTCCGACTCCAGGTCGCCGTCAAAGCGAATCCTCTCGCCAACTCGCATCTTGCGACCGGGACGCACCAGCGCTTCCCAATCCTTACCGTCACTACTAACGGGCCGCAGGAGAAAAACTTCCACCTCTCCGCTGAGATGTTCGTGACGCTTGGGATTATTCTTGCCGACGGGTAGCGAACGTACCCCTTCCCGGTGCCCGAACAGCCGCGCTGGAAACACTTTCGAATCGTTGAGCACCAGGCAGTCGCCCTGCCCCAAGAGCGAAGGCAGTTCGCGAAACTGACGATCCTCCCATCGCCCCTCCGATCGGTACAACACCAGCATGCGCGAAGCGGAACGATCCGCCAGCGGCTGTTGCGCGATCAGCTCCTCGGGCAGATGAAAATCGAAATCGGCCAGATTCATGCGTTACTTCTGCACCGCCCAGGCCAAGCCATCCGGACCTCGCCCGGTCTTCACCTCGCCCGTCATGGTCATCGTCTTCAGATCGATTACCGCGACGGCATCCCGTGTGTTCATCGTGGTGTACACCTTGGTGCCGTCGGGTGACATCAGCAAGCCTTCCGAGTTGGCCGGCAGTGTGATCTTGCGATACTCCTTGCGCGAGGCCGCATCGATCACCAGCAAATCGTTGCCATTCAGATCCGAAACGAATACATACTTGCCGTCGTTGGTGATCTTCAATCGATTGGCAGCCTTCGTCGAGGGTATCGTCGCGACCACCTTCTTCGCGGCGACGTCGATGACGGAGATCGTGCTGTCCTGGGCATTGGCGACCCACAGCTCCTTGCCATCGGGAGTCAGGTCAAAGCCCTCGGCGCCGCGTCCGACCGCGACATTATTGACGACCCACTCGGGCGATCCACCGCGTCCCGGCCCACGAGGCGGACCACCCGGGCCTCCACGAGGCGCGCCACCCGGACCGCGAGGGGGCCCTTGTGAAGCGCCCGGCTCGATGATGCTGATTGTCGCCGAGCTGACATTCGAAGTGAACACCGTCTTCAGATCTTTGGAGACAGCCACCATGTGTGTACGATTCTGTCCCGTACCAACCACCCAGTCGATCTTCTGCGTGGCGGGGTCGAACCGCCCCGCCACCTTCGCGCCTTCGGCACTGAAGTAAAGTTTGCCGCCGACAAACTCCAAGCCATGCGGAGCGCGCAAAGCTCCCAGGTCGATCGGCGGCAGCGCCTTTTGCGCGATCAGGTCAACTACCGCTATCGTGTTGCTGCCATAGTTCGAGACGTAGGCGGTCTTCCCATCGTCGGAAACTGCGGCCTCGTGCGGATTGTCGCCTACAGGCACACGTGCCACAATCGTCAGCGTAGCCGGATCGACAATCACCAGCGTGTTCTGTTCCTTCTCGAGGACCAGTAGCGCATTGCGCGGAGTGCTGGCCCCATAGAGCCCCGCGACACTCGCCACAGCCAACAAACAGCGTACGTATCTCATGTCTCCACTGTACACAATGTATCGCCCCGCACTGGCCCTTTCGGGCACAATGTGATTTATTTTCAACGATATCCCCATGTAAAGATTTGTTAATGAATGCGACGTTTAGGGCCTCCGCTGCGTCTTCACCAATAACAGGACTCATACATGGGAAGCCTAAACTCAATCATCGATCATCTACCGGAATCGGAACTCGCACGAGAAGTTCAGAATCGGATTTTCCCTTCTTCACGGCCTTCTATTCCGGGCCTCGATTATTTTGGCGACTGGCGCCCAGCCTCGGGTGTTGGCGGCGATTATCTGGATTACTTCGAAATGGACGAAGGAAATCTCGGGCTCGCCATCGGCGATGTTTCGGGCTGCGGCATGCAAGCGGCACTTCTTACTGCAACGCTTCACAGTATCGTGCGGGCGCTGCGCCTCACTCCTACATGCTCGGTCGGAGAATTCGTTTCTACCGTCGACCAGCTCTTCTGCGAAATCTGCCCTGACAACTGCTACGCCACACTATTCGTAGCGCGCTACGACCCGATCCTGGGTCGCCTGCATTATGTGAACGCCGGACACGAACCTCCGTTTGTGTTACGTAAGTCCGGACCTTCTTATCGGAATATTCGCCTCGAATCAGGCGGCCCTCTGCTTGGGATGATGCGCAAATCTCCTTACCGGGAAGGCGTGGTTTCGCTCGGCCCCGGCGATTTGCTGGTGGCATACACCGACGGCTTGTGCGAAGCGTCCAATCCCGAGGGCGAAGAGTGGGGCTGGCGTCGCTTCCTCGACAGCCTGGAGGCGGAACCGAAGCGGCGCGCTCGCGATATCGTAAGCCGCGTCTTCGAAGAGGAAGACCGCTTCGCGGAAGGCGCTCCGCAGCTCGACGATATGACCCTCTGGCTCGGCCGCATCGAGGAGACGCAGGCCGTTCCGATGATGCAAGCAATCGAGCATTGCACGGAACTGGTAGCCGCGTAACCCGTACTTGCTTGTGTTACCGAGCCGCGACCGCGAGGGAGCGGACACTTCTCTGCTTCGATCTTTTTGACTTGCCGCCTGGCCGTAAAAACCTCCCCTCTCAAGGCCGGGCGACGAAGGGAGAGGCCTGCCGCGTCGGGCCTCCCCCTGTCCGTTACCTCCCAAACTCTTCTCTCCAGACAACCACCTCCGATACCGAACCGGCCCCAGCCGTGATACGCTTGCAGTTTATGCAGATTTCGGATGTTTACCTGGGCCTGGGCCAAGATGTGTTTGGCCAACTCATCCGCAGCATCTCTATCGGGAAGTTGAGAACCTATCAGGTCTACGAAGGTTTCAAAGTTCGGGCTCACCTGAATAAAGTGAATACCGAGTCTTTGCGCAAAGCGGCGCCCCGTTTTTGGGCGCGCATTAGCGAACCCGATGAGGATTTTGCGCGTGACCTCGCCCAGGCGATTCTTATTTCCCATTTCGAGATGATCGCGGCGGTGCTCGACTTCCTGGGTGTGCCCCACGACAACGGCTTTTTTGCCAAGGATATGGATCCGAAGCCGTACTTTACCGAAGGGTGGGAAGATCGCGTCGCTGAAAAATTCAGAGGCGTTTATCCGGATGCGATATTATCTTTTTACATCAACCACTTACGGTGGGAGTTGCTGAGCGCGAACGAGGTCTACCGGCCCGCTTCCCCGAGCGTTGCTTAAGTTCGGCTGATGGCGTGCAAGTATTTCGTGAGAACCATGACAGTTTTCAGGAGATCCAGGTCTTGTTAAATTCCGTTTCGTTTCTCAACACCGCGGATCTTCTTATTTACGTGTCCGATACAATCAATGACTCCAGTAATGCGCGGGGTATGGGTCTGTCCCAACTTCGTCGGGTTTTTGAGCACCGGGAACCACCCATGCGCAACATCACCCAATTCGGGTCTCCAACACCGGAATCATTTTGGTCGGCCGATCCTACGAGGTGCCGGAAATGAATCATTGCGATTTCCATTATTCTCATCTGTTGCCGAAGAAGCCGGGCATACTCCCGCTGGAAGAGACGATGACGAAGAAGTGCCGCAGGTGCGGCGCGGAGTTCGTCACCCGGTCCCGCATTCGCAAACGTTGCGACATTTGCCAGACCACGGTTTCGGCAGAGAAGCAGAAAAAGGCCAATGAGCGTCTCAAGGCACGCCGTGCCGCCCGGCGAATCTGCTTATTAAAAGCGAGTTAGTCGCTTTCCATTGAATTTGTGGGGCAGGCGCTTTCGCCTGCCCACTCGTGCCATCCGATTGGCCCGATTGAGCGCGTTGTCCCGCACCCTGCGGGTCATTTCCCTCAATTCTACCCGGGGTGCTTTTCCAGGGTGACGATCGCCTGCGCTTCCGCAGAACGGCCTTCGCCCACAGGCCCCAGCTTCTCCGCCGTCTTGAACTTCACCGAGACGCGATCCACCTTGAGCGCCAAGGCCTCAGCCATCTTCTCCCGAATCGCCAAACGATAATCCTTCAGTTTGGGCTGCTCCAGAATGATCGTCGAGTCCACATTTACCAATCGGTATCCCTGCGCTTCCGCCAACTTCTGGGCGTGACGCAGAAACACCAGGCTGTCGCAGCCCTTCCAACGAGGATCGGTATCCGGAAAGTGCATCCCGATGTCGCCGAGTGCAACTGCTCCCAGAATCGCATCCGTCACCGCATGCGCCAGAATGTCCGCATCCGAATGCCCTTCCAGTCCAAACTCCGACGGAACGGTCACTCCCCCTAAAATCAACGCCCGGCCACCAGCCAGGCGATGAACATCCCAGCCCTGGCCGATTCGAATTTCACTCAAGATTGGGTTTCCTTGGCAGTCTCTTCGCGCAGGAATAGGTGGGCCAGATCCATGTCGCCCGGCTTGGTGATCTTGATGTTGCGATCGGAGCCTGGAACCACACTGACTTCCACATCCAGGCGCTCGACCATGCTCGATTCATCCGTACCCATGAAGCCGTCGGCGCGCGCCGATTCAAAGGCCCGCTTCAGCAGTTCATAGCGAAAGACCTGCGGGGTCTGCGCCATGACCAGCTTTTCGCGAGGCAGTGTCGCGCGAATGCGCACGTGGTCCGTACCGCGCGTCACCTGTTTCACAGTGTCCACGGCCGGAATCCCGACGATCGCCGCACCCGTCTCAAAAGCCTCGTCCAGCACTTTATGAATCGTCTCCAGGTCGATGAAAGGACGCACCGCATCGTGGACGGCCACCAGGTCCGTCTCCGGATTGACCGTGGCCAGCGCGTGCTCCACCGATTCCTGGCGGCTGTTACCGCCTTCCACCACGCGAACCGACGGCGGAAACTCCTGCTCCAGCATCTCAGCCACCCACTCGACATCCCCCGAGGGCACGGCCACAATGATTTCCGAAATGCGGTCCGAAGCGGCAAATTTACGGACGGTGTGGATCAGAATCGGAGAACCGTCCAGCAGCATAAACTGCTTGCGGCTGGTTCCGGTCTTCTCGGCGGAACTTTTGCCCATACGGGTCCCTAGGCCCGCCGCGGGCAGAATCACAGCGACTTTCATGTGTCCTTACGATTCTATCGTGGTTTTCTCGGAACCGAGGTTTGACATCGGCTGCGGGTCGCTCTTCCGTACGGGCTTGTCGTGGCGGTCATTACCCACGGAAGAATGGACACGCTCATCGTATTTTCCGAAAATCATCTTCCCGGCGGTGGTCTGCAGGACGCTGGTCACCGAAATATCGATCGTTTTCGAGATCACCTTCTTGGCGTTATCCACCACCACCATCGTGCCGTCATCCAGGTACGCCACGCCCTGGTTGTATTCCTTGCCTTCCTTCAGGATGAAGACCCGCATCGTCTCACCCGGCAGCACGATCGGCTTCAGAGAATTCGCCAGTTCGTTGATGTTCAACACCTCGACGCCGTGCAGTTGCGCCACCTTGTTGAGGTTGAAATCGTTCGTGATCACCTTGCAGTCGTACATCTTGCCCAGTTCGACAAGCTTCATATCCACGTCGCGGACCTGCGGGAAATCTTCTTCCACGATCTGGACGTGCAGGTGCGCCATCTTCTGAATCCGCTGCAGAATATCCAGGCCGCGACGGCCGCGATTGCGCTTCATCGAATCGGCGGAATCGGCCACCAATTGCAGTTCGCGCAGCACGAATTGCGGAATCACCAGAACGCCGTCGAGGAATCCTGTTTCGGCAATATCCGCGATGCGCCCATCGATGATCACACTGGTATCGAGAATTTTGCAGGCCTTCTTCGAGGGCATCTCGCCGCCGAAGACACCGCCCAACGCGGATAGATTGAGCATGTCGCCCTTCTTGGCACCTACGATCAGACCCACGTAAGCCATCAGTAAGAGAATTGCGACCTGAATGAAAGGTTGATGGGTCGCCGGACCGAGGACCAGCGACATAAAATAAGCCCCGACAATACCAAGGACTGAGCCGATAGCCGCTCCGATCAGGCGCTTGAGGCTGACCTTCTCCAGGCGGATTTCAAACAGGATGATACACGCGCCAAGAACCGCACCTCCCGCACCCGCTATCCAGGGCGAGAGGTTGAATGGGTCCAGGGCATAAGCCGATACTCCAAGAACCAGAATGAAAATGAGACGTACGATAACGAGGTCGAGCAATTGAACCACCCCCTTTAGGGCGAGTACCATTCCGGGTCATACTTGGACCTGAATTACATAGAACGTAATGATAGACGTCGCGCCAAGAGTATACCATTTATCCCTATCGAGTATCGGTGGATCTACAATGGTTGCCATGCACTTACCGCGAAATCTTCTGATTACGGCGCTGTCCTCTTCGGCAGCGACGCTGCTCGGAGTCTGGACCCTGGGAGGAGTCGCGCTGCCCACCACGGTCAAATTCGACAACGCGAAGGTTCACGTCACGGAGATCGTCTCGGCCGTGAAATCCGTGCGCGAGCGCGGCGTGCGCGCGACCGATCAGGTGATCGTCTTTCTGGATGATTGTAAGTACGAGCGCATCGATCCGGCCACCGGCGAGAAGACGGTGCGGGAGCGCAAGGCCGGCGACGTCATCTGGCACGACAAAGGCGAAGATGCACCACAACTTACTAATGTCGGCAGTAAGCCCTACCGCCAGATCGTCATCGAGCTAAAGTAAGTGCAACTTTATTTATCACGGCACTTACGCTTGATATTCTAATCCATGCATGGTGAAACATGTAACTTTACGCACGTGCGATGCGTTGCCGAACCGCGTCCGCAAGGAAGCGGACACTAATTAATTTGGCGCGTCGAGCCATTGTGCTGGTAGCTCTTGGTCAACGGGACCAGCGGTTCGACCTTCAGCCCGGGTGCGAATCTCACCCGAAAGGAAATCGCCACCTTCATCGTCCGCGCGTTCTTCCTGTAGACTTTGGGCATGCGGTGCCTGCTTTCGCTGTCCGCTCTGGCGGCGGCAGTGTTGATTGCCCAGCAACTTCCATCGTTTGAAGTGGCGTCGGTCAAACCGAGCGGAGCGAGCAGATCGAAGTCCGGTAAACAGGAATTACAGAATCCGGTTCGCTTCGCCATGCGCGATGTGACACTGAAGACTTTGATCTTGCGCGCTTATGGCGTGCAGGACTACCAGCTATCGGGCGGCCCCGGATGGATGGAGACCGACCGCTTCGACGTTGAGGCTAAGCCGGCGCAAGCGGCAGGCGAGGAGCAGATGCTCCTGATGCTTCGCTCCCTGTTGGCGGAGCGCTTTCAGTTGTCGATTCGCCGCGAGATGCGGCCGAAAGGTGTGTACCTATTGACGCTCGCCAAGGGAGGCCCGAAATTGGGACCGTACTTTCATCGCATTGGAGAGGGCGATCAATTTCCGCCCGATGACGGGCGATTGCAACTCGGCGGCCCCATGAGCACCTTCGTCTTCCTCCTGCAACGGAACATGCAGTCGTACGACCCATCTATCAGAAGCCCGATTGTTCCACCCGCCGATATTCCGCCGATTCTGGATCGCACCGGTCTCACAGGCGAATATTCGATTCTGGTGTCCTACGCCAGTCACGAAGAGTGGCCCGCGCTGCTGGAACATCAGCTAGGCTTGAAGCTGGAGCTGCGCAAGGAGCCAGTGGAAATGCTGATCGTAGAACGCGCGGCCAGACCGACCGCGAATTGAGCCTATGACGGAACAGGAAATGGTGGACCTCATCGCGCTGATGGCCAAGCCCCGCTTCCTCGAGTTGCTCCGTCTCAAGATCCCGCACGTTTACGACGACACGCCAGGAGATCAGAAGGCCGGACTAAAACTGGTGACGGCCGTACAACCGTACGCTTCTATCGAACGGTTCATGCAAGAGGACAAACTGATCGGCTTTGTAATCAACCCCGGCCTGCTACCGATTGTGAAAGCGATTAGTCTCGACATCCGCGGGCGACAGTCGCTCACCACCCGCAGAATCGCATCGCGACCCGGCGATCAAGGCGCAATCGCCCACATGGACGGCTTCGGCGTACGAATCCAGATGTTCTACGACGAGGACGAAGGCGACACCCACATCGTCTGGGAATGCCTCTACGCAGTCTCGTAAACCTTGTGGGGCAGGCGCTTCCACCTGCCCACTTGCCTATCATTGGCCTGAATTAATGAGTGTTGAAGATCAAACGAACGGAAAACTAATGCGACCCTTCAACCAGGACCTGACTGTCGTCCTCGTACACGATTTTGCCGCGGTTCGCAGACCGCAGCAACCGACCGCGTCCGAAGGCAGCTGGTTGAATGGAGGGACGGGGAGGTGTTCATTGAGCCATCGGTACACTTCCTCTAGCCGGGCCGATTGGTGCTCGTCGAGGTCTCCGTTATCGCGTCGGATCCGGGCCTCAGTGATAATGCCCGTTAGAGAACGATGATGTTCTCCCTCGCCACCAACTACGAAACGGATGAACATGCTGACAAGGACCGTGACGATGATTTTAGCGCCCGGACGAGTATCGGGGCTGTTAAACACTATGACTCGATCTGGAGTGAACCGGCTGAGGAACGGCGCAAATGTGGACCGCCGGGCCATTTCGGATCGAGACGTTTGAAGAGAGCTGCTCCCGTCTCCGTAGTATCAGGGCGTTACCGAGCCGCGACCGCGAGGGAGCGGTTTTTGCCACAGACTTGCTAGTGCAGACGCGCGCGATTATTGGAATTTGAATCGATATTTCACTGGAAGTAATGAACTACATGGTTCTGCTGTGAGCATTCCAGATATGGAGCATCGCTGGAGCATTACTCCTTCTGCGTCGTGAACGCGAGCGGCTTTCGTTCTGACGGCGTAGTGGCGAAGATCAAGTCACCCGGATTACCCGCAATATCGACCACTGCGGGTCTATTCACGCACAACCAATATCATGGTAGGGATGGGTGGTGATCTCAGTCTAACCTGTAAGGCCGTACTGTTCGATATGGACGGTACTTTAGTCGACTCAACTGCTGTCGTGGAACGCGCCTGGGGCTGGTGGGCTGCACGACAGCAGTTGAGTCGACTAAAGTACCGTCCATATCGAACAGTACG
>Ga0105237_10008169_pt1 | contig 11369 bp, 15 predicted proteins | sample KBSC24metaG_FD_81520 | JGI IMG/M metagenome (GOLD analysis project Ga0105237, IMG submission 81520) | Corn rhizosphere microbial communities from Kellogg Biological Station, Michigan, USA - KBS C2-4 metaG | ecosystem: Host-associated > Plants > Roots > Rhizosphere > Soil | place: Michigan, USA... | reverse complement strand
CTCGGTGAAATCGTAGTCCAGCCGTAGTTTCACGACGTGCCGGGGGATGCCGGGGATATGATCGCCCGCGGTCACCTGGATGCTGCCGTCTGCACCGGCGCTGGAATTCGCGGGACTTTGCTCCGCGAAGGCGGACCGGAATGTCGCGTCGATATAGCTGTAGCGCGCAGCGAGCGATAGCGCGCCAACCCCTGTGGTACCGGTCAATTCGACACCTTGGCGACGTGTCTTGCCGACATTGGCAAAATAACCTGCATTGGTAGCGGCTGCTCCGCTGCTGATGAACTGGATGTCGTTGTCGAGATCGGTGCGATAGACCGCTCCGCTCCAGGTCGTCGTGGAATTCCGCTTGCCACGTGCGCCGACTTCAAAGGTCTTCGACACGACCTTTTGCAGCGGAGGATCGGCCAGAAAATCGTTTGGAAGCTTGCACGGCGCGTCGGGATCGGCACACGTCAATTCGACGGCCGTAGGGGCGCGCATGCCTTCGTTGTAGGCCGCGTAAGCCGTGAACCGCTGGGTCGGATTGAAGTTGACGCCGATAGCGGGATTGAAGCGGCTGAACGTGTGGTCCCCGTTGAGAAGCGGCGCCTCCCCTGTCAAATCTTCGACCTTCACTTCGGCGCGGTTGTAGCGCCCCGCCAATGTCAGCGTCCACAACTCGTCAAGGTTCAACGTATCGGTAAAGTAAGCGGCGTAATACCGGTTGGTGGACCTCGCGTCGGTTTGCAATGCGAACTCATCGATGGCGACCGTATCCCGGTTGGCGGTGAATTCGGCATCCTGTGAATCCTGAGTAAAGCGAACGCGGCCGAAGTCGCCACTCGCAGCCAGCGTGAATTGGTTGTTCTTGCCGCTGATCTCACCGAGCAAGGTCAACTGCACGCCAAATCCGTAGCTCGTCTGGTCGATGACCGAGCGGTCGTTCGTGGCCTGCACGGTATTCACCAGCCCGGTATCGGGATCGACGTCGCCGAAGTCGTCGCTCACGTTGCTGCTGATGTTCTCGTTCCTGTACTTGCGGTAATACGCATTGCCGCCGAGCAACGCGTTATCGGACAGGAAACGACTGCCCTTCAGCGTGACGAAGGTCAGCCTGTTGATATTGGTATCGGGGAATGTATAGGCTTGCTTGATGTCGTCGAAAAAGGACAGCGGTATGGTCTGGGTCCCTTCCAGGCGGTTGTCTGCTCCGGTGAGAGACAGATCCAGATCGGTCTTCGCGTCCTGCCACCCGACCTTGCCGAAGTATTGTTGGACACGGCTCGGGTTGTGGTCGGCCCAGCCCTTGTCGTCGAAATAGTTGCCGGTGAGAAAGTAGTCGAGATTGCCTTTGGCCCCGCCCAGCTCGAACTCCGTCGTCTTCCGTCCGAACGAGCCACCAGACGCCTCCACGGCGCCGCCCGGATACTGGCTGCCGCTCTTGGTGTAGATCGCGAGCGCGCCACCCAGGGTGTTCAGGCCGAACGCGGGGTTCGATCCCGGGATCAACTGGATCGTCGATATCGCGGACTGGGGGATCAGGTCCCAGTTGACCACATCGCCGAATGGTTCGTTGACCCGCACCCCGTCCTGGAACACCGACACACCTTGCGGCGTCCCGAGCAAAGGGGACCCGGTGAAGCCGCGGAAATTGATGTCCGGCTGGAACGGATTGCCCTGGCCCGCATTGGTCGTGACGCTGGTCGGATTCTGCTCCAGATAGTCGCCGAGACTGGATTGCCGCTGCTTCGCGAGATCCTTGCTGGTGAAGATCTGTACATTGGCTGGAACATCCCTGAGCCGAGTGCCCAGGCCGGGCAATGGCGTGATACCGACCACCTCGATGGTGGGCAATTCCAGGATCTCGGCGGGATTGTCGGCAGCCGCGCAATTCGCCGCGATGGCCAGCGCCGGCAAAGAAATGAGGGCGACGAAACGAAGGCGGGCGATGCGCTTTCGCGGTTCGCGTTGTGTATCCGGCAAGCTGGCTATGAAGTTCTCACATTGCGTTACCTGGCTTGCCAACTGGCTGACGGCTGATTTAATCCCCCAAAGCGTCGGCGTGAGCGAGGCAGGTGGGGGGCCGAGGGGAAAAGTATGTGCGCCTGGGCACCTGAATGGCAAGCATCACGACGCCGCCGCGCGAATCCGAGTCCAGCGATGCCGACGCCGAGCAGCGTTAGCGTGGCGGGTTCGGGCACTCGACCCGGAACCCCATTGTCAGGGTCTGCACAAAAATCGGCGTCATGACACGTAAGCGTCGACGTTCTGAATTGCAGGCTCAGTTGGTCATATAGTCCGACGTTCTGTAATGACGTCAGAAGCGTATTGCTGAACGTGATCTCATACAGTAGCGACTGGTCGGGACCAGGTGCCGTGTAAGCATAGAAGTTGGCGACCGGAAACACCGTGCCGCTGGCTATTGCAGAAAGCAGACCCGGGGTCGCACCGGACGTTGGCGTAACGAAGGAAGCCTCGCCCGGCGGACTCGAGCTAAAGGAGACGATGTCCAACAACCCGCTGTGTCCCGGTGCGCTGGCTTCACCGGCAATGCCGGGCAACTCGAGATAGTAGTCGACGACTATCGCCCCCGCTCGAAGCGGCAGCGCGAGGATCGCGAGCGAAAGGCAAATGAAAAGCTTGCGCATGAACCAGCGCATCCGAAAATGGAGACGGGCTTGGGTTCGTATAGCGTGATCCGTCGACTTCGCTACCCGATAAGGATTCATAGGTCCCCCAAATAGCGCGAAGCAGGAGCACGAACGGTGCCGCCCGCTACAAATGATTGTTCTTCAAAGACTTGACTGACGCCTCGCGAAAGGGAACCGAGAAACTGTAATGTTCGCCGGCACTTGCGCGTGCTGTCCGCTACAAACACGAGCTCCGGAGCTGAAGGGTCAATGCATGTGGTGCATCGGCGTTGGCGACTGATGAGCTGCCGGAACCATTGTCCCGAGCGCGCCCACGATGATCACAATCAGGATGCCGCCGAAGATTTCCAGCGTCGCGTTACGGCGCATCAGCGGGACCGCCATCAAGTCGTCGCTTGACAGCCGCGGCGTAAGCGTCCAGCGGTTGACGGCTGCGATCGAGAGCATCGCTGCGAATGCCGCGAGCTTCACCACCAGCAGTTGACCGTAAGGTGTGCCGAAAAGGCCGGAGATCGAGCCGACCAGAAACCACGCATTGACGAGTCCGCTCGCGACCAGAACCGAAACGCTCGCAATGCCCAGCAGCGAGAACAAATTGGTACCTCGCGCCAGAATGGCGTTGGGTTGACCGCTGCGCAGCAAGACAACCAGCGCTGGTAATGCACCGAGCCACGCGCCCGCGGCCAACGCGTGCATCGCATCGCACGCCAGATGCATTACCCGCGATGCGCCTTGGGTCGCTGCAGTGGCGTGGCCGGCGAAGGCAAGCGTGGCCAGGTAGATGGCGGCAAGCGCCAGCGCGGGAACTGCTGCCCTGCTTTGCCACGGGTCGCTTGTCGATCGGCGGGCGCTCGATGACCAAACGACGCCGAGGATGACCAGAACGGCGAGGCGCACGCACCACCAATGCCCGAACTCGCTTTCGCGAAGCACGAGCAGCATCGTGTCCACGTCGAGCGCTTGTCGCAACGGCGTTCCCGCCATCCTCGCCCCAACGATCGCCAGCCATGCGACCCACGATACGGCGCTGAAGACGAGCGCCCATGCAATGTGGGAATGACCGCCTGCTGCAATGCCACCATCGCCGCTTCCGCTTCCACGAATACGAGCCCTCGCAAGCGCAAGGCCGAATAGCAGTTCACCGAACAACAGCATCGCCGCGCCGATGTGAACGGCGCGTGCGACCACGAGCGCGAAGTCCGTCATTCGCTCCTTGTGTCGCGCCCGAGGTCCGTGAAAGGAATTAGGACACTTCGAACGTAAAGTCGCCTTCGGTGACGTGCGTGTCGACCGAGACCACGCGCCAGACGACGCGATAAGTCCCGGGCGCCAGCGACGAAACCGTCGTCGCGACGATGGTAGGGTCAGCGGAATCCACGTGCGAATCGCCCGCGTCCACCCGCTTGCCCGCCTTGTCGAGTACCCGCACCTTCGAGAAGGCGGGTTCGAGTCGCTCCGTGAACCAAAGGCGGATTTCGTGCGGTGATTCATGCAGGATGCTGCCAACCGCCGGCAACGAATGATCCAGGAATGCGTGGGCCAGGGCTGACGAGCTCCCAAGACCGATGAACATCAGCAACACCCATTTCAGCATGTCAATTCCTGAATATCGGACGCCCGAGTGTCTGCGGGAACAGGTCGTCGAGGAAGAAGTGCAGTTGGGCGAGCCAGCCGACGCGGTTACCGCTCGCGCTGTTGACGGGTATTACTGCCTCGATCGCCAATTGGATGTTCTGCCCGGCCCAAATGATCCCGGGATTGATGGTGCCCGTCGTGCCGCTGGCACCCCGATCGAGCGCCGTGGACATTGCGAATTCGACAACTGGAATCATCCGGTTGAAAGGCGCACGCAGGCCGACGTCCTGAACGAACGACTGCAAGTACGGAAGACTGTACTGAACCGAGAATCCCCATTCGAGCGTGTGCGGGTGTCGCTCGACCTCGACGTCGCCCTCGTCGCTGATCGTCGTCGTGCTGCTTCGCGTCGGGATGCCCACGCCGACGAGTCCGGTTACGGCAAGCGGACGCAGGAACTTCACATCCGTGGTGAGGTCGCCGAATCCCTTTCCGAAAAACAGTGCGGGCGTCACCGTGCTGAACGATTCCGCGCCGATCCGCTTTGCTCCGCTGCCGCCGATGTCCCAGTCGATACCCGTGGACAATATCGTTTCGTGCTCGTCGCTCTGATAGAACTTGTATTTGACGCTGGCGGCCAGGTTGTCGAAGCCGCGCTGAGATTCGCCTTCGTCGGGGTGCAGGTTCTTGTACGTTGCGCCGAAGCCGACACCGAAGTTTTCGGTCATTCGCTTCGAGACGTCGACGGCAAAATCCGTTTCTCGCGTCCCGGGTTGGTCACCGGATCCGGCAGTCTTTTGATGGAAAATCGTGGGTAGCGATAACTCATCGGCGACAAAGGGATCCTCGGTGGCCAACGTCGCGGGAAAGAACCGTTTGCCGGCAAATCCGTGAGCAAGGGCTCCAGCCGACGCCACGACGGCCATCGCTGCGATGCCGGCACGCAACAATGACATCGAATTCATTGCGACATTTCCTCCACGATCGACGTACGCAACATGCGACGCAACGACGTGCCGCGCCCTCGAAGGGGTCCGGCACGAGCGCACACGGTCGTCAGGTCGTAACCTGACCGCTTGAATCAGATGATCGAGGACGGAGGGGCGCGCGCGTGCGGAAGCACCATGGCCACGTGGGTTCGTGGCAGCGCGATGGCGACGCGAGGTGCTGCGTCACAGGTGAGGATCGGCGGTACGATGCCGGCGGGAGTCGCGGCGAAGATGCAACGCGCCAAGTGCTGAAGCACCTGACACTCGAAACAGTTGTGATCGACCGGATGGGTCGGACTACCTGGGATCGTCGACGGATCGATGTGCCGGTGCGGCTGCGTCCCATGCGCGTGGACGTGGCCGGCCGCGTGCGCCTGCGTTGGTTGCGCAAGCCACGGCAGCGCGCCGAGCGATGGCCAGGCCAGCGCAACGAGCGCGATCCAGGCGATAACCCTTTTGATCCGCCGCATATCTGGTCGTCATGATACCGCGTAGCCTGACAGGCGCCGGCCGCACGGGCATCATGGGCCAGCATGTCGCGCCGACCGACGGTTCGCGTTCACGAGTTGGAAGAGAACGTGGACGCTGCCGTTCTTGCCGCGAACCACGCCGTAGCGTTTGCGAGGACATCGCGCTCTATCTGCAATTGCCGAACCTGGCGACGCAAGCGGGCAAGCTCTTCGCGCTCGGTCGTCGTCAGACCCTGGTCCGCCGTCGATGCGGCCGCCCTCTGCTGCTTCTGCGCATCGGTCAGGATCAACGGATGAAAGTACATGGGCGCTCCAATCGGTCGCATCGCAATGATCGAATGGTAACGGCCTGCTGCAACGTCGAAAAGCCAGCAAGCGGACTAACACCGTTTCCATCCGCGGACATCCGTGGAGTCAAGAATCGCGATTGTGTTGAACGGGAAACGATGTTGTTCGAATCATTGGACTAATCACCGCGCCAACGACCGGTCATGCTGCGTTCTTTCCCGGAGGAGCGGAGATGATTCTGACATTGCAAACGGCGCTTCGGCCATCTACCTACTTCAGTCGTCAGCACACGCTGATTCACGCCGAGTTTCCAATCGAGCAAACACTGCGCAGCGAGGACACCGAAACGCAGGGGTTGTTGATGCAGGAGCCGTGGTCGCGGGAGCGCCGTCCGGAAGGAACGCTGTTCGTGGCGGACTACGACGGCTTGCGATTGCTGGGCACGTCCGAAGGCGCGCTCGACGCCGCGGTTGAACCGTTGCGGCACCGCTTCGGAGATCGACTCCTGGTCGACCCTCCGAGCGTCCGCTACGCATTCGGCGCGCCGACGCTCGAGCCTTACATGTCGGTATTGATCAACGGTCCGGCGTGCAACCTGCTTGACATCGAGATGGACTTTTTGCAGCGCAAGGGCCATATCAAGCGCCTGGATCGGTCCGCACACTTCGTCCTGGACGGGGAAGCTCCCCTTGCGAGCTTGTTGGGTTATCAGCGCTGGCTGCGCGAGCTGGCGGCGCCGGAACCCCACGTAGGCATCTGGCTCAGCCGGTATTTGCCAATCGACGATGATGGTCCGCGAGCGGCGTAATGATGCCCGGGGTCACGCCCGGCGCGCGCTGGGCCGGTCGGAGTGGCAAGACCATCTCCGTTTCAATCATCTGTCGGTCGCTCGATCAAACGTTACGTCGCGAGGTGTTCTCCATGCCACGGAATCTACCCATCGTCATCACTCGAGGCGATTTCGCCCTTCTGCATCGCCTTGCAGGCCATCCGCACCTGGCGGCCGAGTTGAAGAAAGCCGTTGTCGTCGATTCTCGTCAAATTCCGGCCGACGTCGTTACGATGGGCAGTCGAGTCCGGTTCGATGACGAGAACACGGGCGAGCGCCGCGACGTCACGATCGTATTTCCCCAACAGGCGAACCCGTCAATGGGATTGATATCGGTGCTCACTCCCGTGGGCACGGCCTTGCTTGGCCTGGCGGTGGGACAATCGATCGTCTGGCCGTTCCCCGACGGGACGCAGCACTGCCTCCGCGTTCTAAAGATCATTTACCAACCGGAGGCCGACAACGCGTCCCGATAGCGTGCCCAGGGTGGAAACGGTGCCGGACTGCGGGGGCGCGTCGGTCCAACGGGGCGCAGTTGGCTTCCGGGATGTATCGCACAACTGAGTAGAGGCGATCAATGATCAACCTCGTCGGGATGGGCATCTTTGCCAGGGTCGCAGAAGCGAAGAGTTTTTCCGCGGCGGCCCGTCGGCTTGGACTCTCCAAGTCAATGGTAAGCAAAGAGGTCGCGAAGCTCGAGAAGTCGCTTGGAGCCCGCCTTCTGCATCGCACGACGCGTCAATTGAGCCTGACCGAGGTCGGTGCCGCCTTCTATGAACACTGCGCCCGTGTAGTCCAGGAAGCAGAGGAGGCTGCCCTCCTCGTCGACCGCCTGCAGGCAAAGCCGCGAGGCGTGTTGAAGTGCACGGCGCCGGTCGCCTTCGCTACGTTGCACATAGCGTCCGCACTCCCGGCGTTTCTTTCAAGCTATCCCGACGTGCAGGTTGATCTTACCGTCGGTGATCGCTTCTTCGAACTGGCTGAAGAAGGGTACGACCTTGCGATTCGCATCGCGCGCGAACTATCCCCCAACCTGGTCGCGCGCCGAATCACGCCCATTAATCGCGTTGTCTGCGGAACTCCGAAGTACTTTGAAGAGCACGGCGTCCCTGTCGTTCCTCATGATCTGACGCGGCACAATTGCCTCGTCTACACGCATGCCAATCCAGACTCGCAGTGGCGTTTCTCTTCGCCGGACGGCGATGTGACCGTGCCAGTGCGCGGAAACTTGCGGCTCAACGACGACGAGGTCATCTGGCAAGCGGTACTTGGCGGTCTCGGTGTTTCCATGCTTCCGACATTCACGGTCGGCAAAGATCTTCAGTCGGGCCGTCTCCAGGCGGTATTGGCTGATTACATCCGGCCCGGGCCGAGTCTTTACGCGGTGTATCTTCCGAACCGGCATCTTTCAGCCAAGGTTCGCGTCTTTATCGACTATTTGCTGGCACGCTTCGAGCCGCCGCCGTATTGGGACCGAGGCTGGAGCACGCCTCACACCGGGCATTCACCAGCGCCAACCGGAGCCCGTTCGTAGGGGCGCGCCGTCTCATCGCTCGGCATCACACTGCCGCCCCCACCGGGCTGGGTGATGGACACTGGATCACTCGCCGGAAACGTGTCCGCAAGCGACTGATCAAGCACGTTCTCGCGGTGTCTTTCGTACATTTTCTCGTACATTTCTCCTCCCGATCCGTTCCAGACTTTCAGCGCGTTACGCCTTGGACCGCTAACGTGGATCATCGCCCGCGGCTCTGGCCGTGCGTTCGACGAGCTCGAGCTCCGAAGCGAGTTCACGACGCGCCTCTCGACACCGCCAAGTGCGGTTCGACGATCTGGAGGTGCGCCACGAGCCTTCGGTGCACGCGTGCCAGGCGTTCGTGGACGAGGTTTCGCATGCGCATGCCGGACGACTCCTTGTGCCAGGTATCGAGTTGATTCATTCGATCCTGAAGATCAGCGACCGTCTTGGCCAACCTTTGAACGTGCAGAGCCGTCGCGTCTTGCTCACCGTGCATCGAATCGAGTTTGAACATTGGTCTGGCTCCGGCTTGTTTCGGAACCTCTATGATGCGGCCGCGGGCCGGACGCGATAAGCCGTCTGCGGATCACATCAGCGTTTCCGTAACGAGCCCATTCCGCTGTGACGGACGACACTACGCCAGCCCTAACGGAACGTGGCTTCGATGTAGCGCTCGAGCTCGTTCCGCGTAATGCTGTCGTCGCGGTTGAAGTCGAGGTCGTTGAAGCGCGCTTCCAGCTCGATCGTGCCGAGCGCCTCCGTCCGTGACACCACGTTGTCCCGATTGACGTCGGCCGCGTCGAACATCTGGACGTAGCGCTCGGCGGAGCGACGCATGTAGTCGCTGCGATCATCCGCGATCGCGAAGGTGCTGGCACAGGCGGCGCTGAGCAAGAGGTACCGCCAATATGGATTCACGTGTCGTCCCCTTTCACGGGCGATCGATGGCGCATCACACCGCGGCGGCCGGTGGGTGCTCGCGTTGAAATTGCTCGATGGCGTCCAGGGCCAACGCCGAATGGGCGTATGCAGCGCCCGCGCGCATCTCGGCGGCAATCCACATAGCCTCCATGATCTCCTCCGCGGTTGCGCCGTGTCGCAGGGCGGCCGCGGTATGGCCGCGGATGCAATACGGGCATTGCGTCACGTGCGCGACGGCGATGGCAATCAACTGCTTCGTCTTGGCGGGTATCGCACCATCGGCGAACACGCTTCGGCTGAACGCGCGGAAGGCCTCGGCGGGCCGCGGCGCAAGACGGTTCCGCTGCTCGGCCAGTTCGCGCGTTGGCTCCGGGTACATCGGTTCATGGTCCGGCATGAGCAACTCCTCGAGCCCCGGTTGTCGACGGATCCTGGCATGTTACGTCCGCGGGACTGGCGAGTGAATAGGAATAGCTCGATAGCTTGGGTAAGGAATTCTTGACGCCCGTTCTCGTCGATCGATGGCGGCTAGCTGTCAGGAACATGGACGGAATGCCAGTTGGATCGGAGCTCCGGCAAGGGGCTCTCGAACGATGAGCGACCGATCTCGCCGCGGGCTTCCAGGCGCCCCAGCAGAAGATGAAAGTAAAGCATGCCGCGCTGCGAACCGAGCGCGTTCAGCACGCGCTCGACATCGAACGGCGCCGATCCCGCAACCAGCGCGATGTTGGTGGCCACACTGGTATCGTTGGCGGGGAAAACATCGAGCCTCCCTAACCCGCGCAGCAGGATCACGGCGGCGGTCCACGGGCCGATCCCCTTGATCCGGCGCAAGATTGCCGCTGCGTCCGGACTCGTGCACAGCTCCAGGGCAGTTGGGTCAAGCGTGCCGCACGAAAGCGCTTCGGCGACGCACCGCAACGACGCGGCCTTGTTGGCGCTGAGGCCGGTCGCGTGCAGCCGTTCGCTGCCCGCACGCTGAAAGCTTTCTGGAGTCGGAAACAGGTACAACGGTACCGGTATGTCGCCGGGTGCCACGGATCGCCCGATGCCAACGATCAAGCGATGCATGATCGTGCTCGCCGCGCGAAGACTCAGTTGCTGGAACACGATGGCGTTCGCGCAAGCCTCCCAAAGGCTGGGATAGCGCGGAGGCTTCACGCCGCGCATGCGCTTGACCAAGGGCGCCAGCCACGGAACGTGCGCGGCCGCTCGATAGAATTTCGTGAGCTCGCGATCCGTTCCGAGCATTTGTCGGACAAGCTCGAGGACCGCCGCGTCGTGGCGCCTGTCGCCGTCGATGGCGACCGACAGAGAGCGCCGGTTCGCGGCCTGGGTGACGCGCACGATCACGGGTTCGGGAAAGCCGGAGAGCGCGCGCACGTAGGTACCGTGCGGCGTGAGCAGGTCGACGATATTCGTGGAGAGCCGCCGCAGTACGCTCACCGTGAGATCAAGGCGGTATGGCATCGCGACCGGGATCTCGTACAACTGCATCGACAGCGCCTCCGGGGCGATTGACTAGTGCAACTTCGCGCTCGACCGTCCCGCTCGCTCCGCCGCGATGACTCGCTCGAATTCCACTTCCGCGCGCAGGCCTTCGAGTGCGCTGCGAGGATATTCGCAAGAGCCGATCAGATCGACAGGAGGAACTGAACCAGATCCTGTTTCTCCGCATCACTGAGACCGAGGCCGAAGAGCTCACCGTAGTGGTTGATGACGTCGCCAAGGGTTGCGAACCGCCCGTCGTGGTAGAAGCCGCCCTTCTGATGCGCCCATAGACCTGCCAGCGGAGACGTCCGATAGCCATGCGTCGGCGAGCGGTCGGCCTGGAAGGCATCGATACCGATTTCTTCGGGCAGGTGGATCGCGTATCCGGGCTCGGTGTAGAGCGGCGGCACGTGACAGACCGCGCACTGCGCCTTGCCGAGGAAGAGGGCGTTGCCCCGGGCCGCGGCGGCAGCGTCGAACGACCCCTGCGGAGGTGTCGGAGCGGGGATCGAGAGCTGGTAGTAATGCAGGGCGTCGAGCTTCGCCGACGCGCTCGCCGGGTCGCTGCCCCTGATGTTCCACGATCCGCTGCGGGCGGCGACCGGATACTGCGCCGGGTCGCTGAGGCGCGGGTCGAAGAAGGTCACCTCGGTG
>Ga0105237_10008159_pt1 | contig 11373 bp, 7 predicted proteins | sample KBSC24metaG_FD_81520 | JGI IMG/M metagenome (GOLD analysis project Ga0105237, IMG submission 81520) | Corn rhizosphere microbial communities from Kellogg Biological Station, Michigan, USA - KBS C2-4 metaG | ecosystem: Host-associated > Plants > Roots > Rhizosphere > Soil | place: Michigan, USA... | reverse complement strand
CCGTCACGTTCCGGCAGCGCAGGCCCTAAGCGAACTTCCCCGGTTTGGCTGTCAATCGTGTAATGCGGATCATCTCTGGTTGAGGTCGAAAAATCATAGACTTCCGTCCAGCGCGTTTCGCGCCCATCTTCTGTGCGGACGATCAGATATTCGCCCTGCCCCCGGCGCGTGACCGGAGTATTGCTCAGGAAAAATGTCTGTCCGGGCGTCGCATCAGATCGTCCCAGAACCTCGTAATCGATGCGCAGGGCATTGGTCGTGTCTACCGTGATACCCCAGCTTGCAGCCACCAGCAGATTCAGTTCAGGACTGACACGGTAATTATTCTGGTCGCTGGGCGGGTTGAGCCGACACCGTATCCAGTAGGCCGAAATATCATTCCGAATCGCGCGGCGCAGTTCGGGCAAATGCACGCGAATCAGGCCGGAGATATTCAGCGCACGAGTGGAGTCGTAATCGACTTCAATCTGCACCCAGGTTTGCGCGTCATCCGAGGACAAAACTTCCCAGACATAGGGGGGGTGATCGGGATCGACGCCTGCGCCTTCGGCAGTATCGAGGTTCAGTTCAAATCCCAAAATGTGATAGCTTAAATTCTGATCAAAACCAAAATAGAAAGCATCATTGGCCTGCGGTGGATTCGAGGCAAACAGCGGAATGTTGACCCCGGTGGTTTGCAGCGACAGAATGTCGTAATTTTCGAACTGCCGCCCTTCCTGCCCGCGAGCGCCCGTCATAAAGTGGGTCAACTGCGGCACGAGAATCTCGGCAGACGCATCCGTCATAAAAACAATCGCCGGTTCGGTTTCGGTGCGGATGGTGGCAATATCCGTCCCGCCCGGAATCGTGACGTTGGTCGGCTGGGGTGCGGAGAGCCAGAACGTGATTGGCACACGCGCGGGTTCAGCTTCGCGCATCCGAATGCCGATCAGTTCCATCAGCTTGATGTAGTGCTTGTCCGGCACGCGATTCAGACGGTAGAGCACAATATCGGTCATCCACGCGAACAACTCGATCAGCGTGATGCCGGGGTCGCTCAGGTTATGATCCGTCCATTCTGGAGTATAAAGCGCAATCCGCCGACGGGCTTCTTCAGTCAAATCCGCGAACGTGCGGTCATCCAGGCGCGGGGTTTCAAATGGCATCAGCCCTCCTATTCGAGCGGCAGCAGATAGAATGGATAAACCAGGTTGCGAGCATTCTGCTGATCTTTGAGCCGATATTCCACCTCGATGATCATTTCGCCGCGTTTTTGACCGCCCGGCGTGACTTTCACCTGTGTCAGATCGATTCGCGGTTCCCAGCGCGTGAGGGCTTCACGCACGTAGCGTTCAGCAGTCGCCGCCGTCTGGTAGTTGGCCGGAGCAAAGATAAGGTCGTGAATCAGACAGCCAAAATCGGGGTGCATGACACGCTCGCCGGGAGCCGTGTTGATAATGATATAGATCGACTGCTGAATGTCGGTGTCATCCTGCACCGTCGCAATACGGTCACGGTCGTTAAGGCGGGGTGGAAATGACCATCCACGCCCGGTCAGGTTATTCATTGCTTTTCCTTCTTAGTTGATGTTGACAATCGCGCCCTTAATCTTGAGCGGCCCGCTCGCTTCCACGTTCACCATCGCCCCTTTGAGATCAAGCTGCGCCGTTGCTTCGACCTTGACATTCACAGCACTCACCGTCGCTTCCTGGGTCGCTTTGGCGTTGATGGTCATCGCCTTGACATTCACCGTTCCCTGCGCGCATTCGATGTCCACTTCCGTGCCTTTGGAGATGATTTCAATTTTGTTGCCGGGCTTCGTCGTCAGGCGCACGACTGCCTGGTCAGACAGGTCTTTAATCTCGATCACCTCGCTGCCCGCATTGTCGGTCAGGCTAATCAGATGACGGTTCGTCTGAATAAGGTGTTTTTCAACTTTGCTTGCCGGCACAGCCTCGTTGGCAGTTGCTGGAGGCGCGTCCCTGCCGTTATACAGACCGCCGAGGATATAGGGCTGGTTGAAATCGCCATGCTCGAAGGCGACCAGCACTTCGTCATTCACTTCAGGCAGCCAGAAAATACCGCGTTTGGCTCCCCCGCCGACAGTGCTGATGCGCGCCCAGGCGCTTTCGCTGTTCTCGTCGAGCCAGGGAAACTTCAATTTCACCCGTCCCATATTTTTAGGGTCTTTAAGGTTGGTGACCAGCGCCGGGAAAACACCCCCGAACCTTTGTGCCCTGTTCTCGCTGTCATTTACGAGATCAGCGGTCAAGCGCCGCCGCACACCTTCGACGACAAAATGCGTATCGTAGCCATCCGAATTCGAATAGATGTGTGTCGCCGAGGTGACGAAGTAAGCCCCGCTGAAACGCTTCCCCAGATTGGTCAGGTTGACCTTTTTCCCCGCGACCAGCCCCGCCGAGCCAAAAGCCAGTCCTTCGGCCTCGATAAAGCCAGAATCGATCTCCGCGACCAGAGATTGAGCCAGTTTATCGGCTTCAGCCTGTGTAGTCACCGGCTGGTGGACTTCGACAAACTGGGTTTGTGTCGAAAACTTCGCTGCCAGCGCTTCAGGCTTAGGCATCCCCGTTGTGGGCTGCATTTTGCTCGATCTGGCATTGGCGACCAATGCCCGCTTGGTTGCAGCATCCCAGCCGCGCACCTTCACCTCGGTCACCTGATCCGCCAGAACGACACGGGGGCGAAAACTGCGCAAAGCTGTCCCCCACGCCAGATCGACCGACTCACCGATGCCTCCGGCACGAAAAAAGAGTTTCTCTCCGGTGACGACCAGTTCAAAGCCGTTGAGATGCGCGCGTTCCCGTAAAAAGGCGAAATTGGTCTGGTTGTGCTGAAAAACATGTTCGTGAACCACCGTCGTCGCATCCGCAGTCACCTGAAACCCAGTCTCCTGGGCAATTTTTCTCACGATGTCCGTGTCGGTCATATTCTGAAAGACGCGCGTATTCGTACCCCGATTCAGCCGATGCCCTTTGTCATAGCCTCGAATTGTGAGGATGGAGGTCATGTGTTCGCTGAACTCCGGCTCAATTCCAGTAATTTCACCCGCGATAACGCTGGTGAGCTGTTCAGTTTTCGCATCAGGAAATTCAATTTCAATAGATTTGCTGATGTCGAACTGTTCATCATCCACAATCGCAAGGTCATCATCCCTAAATCGGAGGATGAACATAGCGGGAACGTACAGGCTCGTATCCACCTGGACTTCGAACAGCTTCGCCATGATTTCTTTGGCGAGGTACTGCCCTCCCAGCTTGATACCGACCTGATTCACTTTCGTCAATGATGGCATGTTTCGTCCAATGTTCCGACGTACTAGAGCTTCAGAGACTGTCCGGGCTGAATTTTCATCGGATTATCGATGTTGTTCTTATCAGCGACATCCCGCCAGTTGTTGGGATCGCCCGTCCCCGAAGCCGCGAGGTTATCGACACGGTCGCCCTGGGTCGCTGTCATGGTTTGTGGCTGCGTTTGCGAAGCCGATTGATTGGAAATCTGCGGCGCTGGCTGATCCTCATCGAGAAACTGTTCGAGCGTGATGTTCACGACGCAGCGCAGTGGAACCCCGTTTGGGTCAAACAGGGTGAACTTCTCCGACATGCTGGTGATGATCGATTTGAAGTAGAGCTTCCCCCACTCAAAAGCTACCGGGGGCGGCGCTGACTTCCCCGACTTGGGATTTTCAGTGCTGACATCGATCATCATCATCTGCCACAAGGGATAGGTATACTGGCGCACGTCAGCATCATCGGTCAGGCTGTCAAAATACAGGGTTAGGCTCAGCGATTCCGCACCGCCATGCTGAAAGACCACATTCGGGATATTCTCTCCCGTGACGGGCTTTTTCTCCCAGCTATTCTGCTTCGACACGGTGTACTCGTAGGGATTAAACATGAAGCGAACTTCCTTGTGGCTCAGGAGGTTCGTGATTTTCGCGGGCGAAAGCCCTCCGCGCGTTAGACTGAGCGGCATTTCCAATTCACTTTCTACGAGCGTCCGCGACGTTCGCGTTCAACGCGAAGTTGCAGCCGCAGCATTTGGTAGACCTGACGGGAAAGTTCCTCGATGTCGATCCCTTTATCCTCGGTAGGATTGGACTGGTTCATTTCTTCGACGACATCCGTATTCAGGGTTTGCTCACGCTGTATGGCTGCGGGTCTTTCAGTGCGCTGAATAAGCGGCTGAGAAAGAGTCGTTTCCGGGAAGGAAACTTGCTTATCCACAGAGGATCGAGAGGCGGTTTCAGGGCTTCGCTGGATGAGTGGCGGCGTACTTTGTCTTATTTGCCCTTGATAGTCGAAGGATTTAAAAACACCTCCCGCTGTATCGGACTCAGGCTGGCTCCTCGTTGTGAATATCTCTGAGGGCGGCACTCCAGCCGATTGCTTGCGTCGAACGACTGGCGTATCGGGTGATAAATCGAGCAATCTTAACAGATCAGCTTCGGGCGAATCGGGTTCATAGACCGTTTTCTCAATATCACTGTTCGCTAAAGAATTTTGAGTTGTATTCGACTGCTCTGGTGCTCGGTAGATGTCGTTTTGTCGCCTGACGGTATTCCCTGTCGCGGTTATCGGCTTGACCGCTCCAATCGATAACAGCGCTTCGAAAACGTCCATCTCATTGATTTGCGTTGGGGACTCCATTGGAGCAACGTCAGGACTGCCACTTGCCTCTCGCTGAATCCGCGAATCACTGTCAGAGATTTGTCGCTGCGCCGAGGAAGTCGTGTTGGGTGTGAGCGCCGATGCAGATTCTGGCAGCGGTCCAGGGCGAGTAAGAGCAGCGGTATCAGACGGCAGCTCAGTTACAAGGCTCGAACGACGCTGAATCGTTCCGGGAACAGCCGCTTTTACAGGTGATGGTTCAGGGATCAAAGAGGCTGGCTCCTCGCCGGGAGGAGTCGCTGTGGTCTGCACAGATCGCTTGATACTGGTCGTATCTGTCACGGGCTGGGTGCTGATCGCCGCTTCGTTAGGCGGCACTGATTGATTCGCGGCGGGATTCTGGAACTTTGCATCCTGCTCCCGCGGCGCTGCGCTCTCAGCAGCTTCATTGGATGGCGCACGCTGTACTACCGCTGGACGAATCGAGGCAGGTGGCACGGCACGCTCAGGCGATGGACTGGCTGGAACAGCGGACTCTTGCGCTTGATCAGGTGACATAAATTGCACAGCAGGCGGAATCGTCAGCGGATCAGACGAAATAGCATCGCTTTTCGCCGCGCGCTGTACAACAGGTGGATTATTCAACACAGTTGGCTGAGTAAACACCGGAGTGGAAGTCGAAACTGGCGAGGTCGGCACATCTGGCGCATCCACGATCTTCTCGTTGGAAGCTCGCCGTTGAACATTTTCGGGCGCAGTCGAAGCAATTGTGCCTTCTGGAATATCCCGCACTGTGTTGTCAGTGTGACGCGAAATTATAACTTCCGATGGAGCAGATGTGGCGGGCGGAACAACTAGGCTCGGCACATCCGGGATCGTCTCGCTGGCAGCGACTCGCCGAATGACTTCCGATGCGGGTGGAACTGCTGCGCTTTCTGGAACGTTCCCCGTCGCATCGTCAGTGCTTGACCTTTGCACGCCTTGAGGCGCGTCCGTTGCAGAGGGTGGGACAGATATGTTTAGTGTATCAGAGATTGGCTTACTGGCAGCGACTCGCTGAATGGCTTCCGATGCAAGCGGAACCGCTGTGCTTTCTGGAATGTTCCCTGTCGCGTCCTCACTGCCTAACCTTTGCACGCCTTGAGGCGCGTCCGTTGCAGAGGGGGGGATGGATATGTTCGGCGCAGCAGAGATTGGTTTGCTAGCTGCAACCCGCTGAATGACTTCTGATGCAGACGGAACCGCTGTATTTTCTGGAACATTCCCAACGTCTGGGATCGTCTCGCTGGCAGTGACTCGCTGAATGGCTTCCGATGCAGGGGGAACCGCTGTGCTTGTCGGTGAGGTTCTCGCGGCATCGTCCGCGACTGACATCCGCACTTCCGGCGCACTAGGCGGAATGAGCACATTCAGTACGTCCGGGATCGTCTCGCTGGCGGCAACTCGCTGAACAACTTCTGATGCAGACGAAGTCGCTGCCTCAGAACGTAACGAAGTGGTAGCTTCAGGCGGAATGGGTGCAACGGGTGGAATAGCCCCATCCGTTGCATTCGGGATCGATGGGCTGGCGGCAACTCGCTGAACGGCCTGTCCTTCGCCAAGCGAACTGGGGATGTTCACCGCAGGAGGTATTGGATTTGGAACTGTTTTCGCCGTGTTATCGGCAGGCAATATCGAGTTGTTTCCCTGAGCCACGTCTGGCGATGCACCTTGAGTGGTCTTGGATGCGATCTCTCGCTGAATCTGCAATGGAAGATCAGAGGCAGGCGAGGATCGATCATCCGCAGGTTTTGCAGCCTCGTCCACGCCTTCATTCTTTGGGGCGGCAGGCAAAGGCGGAATAGTCTCAAGCGGCGATGTCTGCGGTTCCGATTCGGATCGCTGGATATGTTCCGAACTACCTAAGCCAGGCTGACGACTCATCTCTGGCGCTGGAGGATCAGCATGAGGCACATTTTCGCGCTGAAGTCTCTGCTGCCCTGCGGTGTCGGCTGTCGACAGTGTATCCGTTACGGATCGCTCAACAGGAGCGTCCGAGGGAATCGCTGTAGATTGACGCTGAATGACAGGCGAAACAGGCTCTGTTGACCGAGTCTGTGGCGGCACGCTCGGCGATTCGCTGCCTGTCATCGATGCCGTACCAGGCGCGACAACGGCGGACGCTGTACTATCGAGCGACCTGTTCGCTTCAAATGCTTGCACAGGAGTCGTTGCGATAGGCTCACCCGATATGTCTCTCTGAACAGCTTGGCTGGGCTGCTGAGAAACGTCTACGACAGGCGGCACATGCTCCGCTCCAGATGGTGTTTGCTCGTTCGATACGGGCGGGACAGGCGCGTCAAATGATGCGCGCTCCAACGCTGTATCATTCGATGATACTGACGATGGATCAGAGGTGGGTTGGCGCTGAATCCCGGAGGTGGGCGAAAGGCCGGATGTCGCTTCAGACTGAACGGGCGCTTGAGCCACAGGAACGCTGTCCGAATGGCTTTGTGCTGCCACATCCTCAATCGAGGTAGATCGATTCACCGCATCCCGCGACGCTGACGGAACGTCAGGGGTAGGCTTGCGCTGAATTTGAGCGGCGGGCGAAAGGCTGGATACTACTTCCGGCTGAATCGATACTTGAGCCGCATCCGCGCTGACCGAACCGCTTTGTGCTACCGCGTTCTCAGCCGATGGAGATCGATTCACCGTATCCGGCGATGTTGAAGTCGCGTCAGGGATGGGTTGGCGCTGAATTTGAGCGGCATGCGAAAGACCGGATGCCGCCTCAGGCTGAACGGGTGCTTGTGCCGTAGGAACGTTGACCGGACGGCTTTGTGCTGCCACGCTCTCAGCCGACACTGGCGCACCTTGGATAGGCTGGCGCTGAATTCCAGCGATAGGTGAAAGGCCGGATGTCGCTTCTGGCTGAACGGGTGCTACTGGACGGCTTTGCCCTCCCGTGCTCTCAACCGATGGAGATCGATTCGCTGTATCCGGCGATGTTGAAGTCGCGTCAGGGGCAGGTTGGCGCTGAATTTGAGCGGCGGGCGAAAGGCCGGATGCTACTTCAGTCTGAATGGGCGCTTGTGCTGCCACATTCTCATCCGCCAATGTTGATGGTGCATCAGAGATAGATCGGCGCTGAATCCCGGAGGTCGGCGAAAGGCCGGAGGCCGCTTCAGGCTGAACGGGTGCTTGAGCCGCAGGAATGCTAACCGGAGGATTTTGGGCTGCCGTGTTCTCATCCGATGGAGATCGATTCACCCCATCTGGCGACGTTGAAGGCGCATCAGTGACAGGTTGACGCTGTATTCCTGCTGTGGAGGGAAAATCCGACGCCACTTCAGGCTGAAGGGATGCTTGAGTCGCTGGAACACCGGACGAACCACTTTGCGCTGCCGTGTTCTCAACCGAGGCAGATCGATTCGCTGTATCTGGTGACGCTGACAGCGCGTCAGAGATAGATTGACGCTGAATCCCGGCGGCAGGCGAAAAACCGGATGCGACTTCAGGCTGAGCGGTTGCTTGTGCGTCGGGAGCGCTAACAGGAGGATTTTGCGCTGCCGTGTTCTCATCCGGTGCGGATTGTTTACTGGAGCTATCGAGCGCCGCTTTGCGCTGAATACTCATTGCTGGTGTCGAAGCAGGCGAACTACTAGAGGGAATTGACGTACTTTCACTCGGTACGAAACCCGCAGGCTGATGGGCGAATGAAGCGGGGGTCAGACGTGCCGCGCTGTCCATGCCGGATTGAGCAGGGGCTTCCACTGCAAAGGCAGCGCGATCTTCAAAAGGGTCGGTGTGAATATCCTCGTCAGGCATCCGCGCGACATCGGTGTCGCTTGCAGCAGCGGATTCGATCTGCGGTGGCGCGGTTGAACGTGTGGCGATTTTCGCCTCAGAAGCAGCCTCCGGCGAAGAAGCCTCATGCTGCGGTGATTCGTTTGCCGTGAAACGCAAAACAGGCGGCGAAGCGCTGCCCTCGGTAGTTTCGCGTGCAATCTGGTCGTCACGCAAATCTATTGAAGGAGCTGAATACGAGTCGCTGTTCTCTAACGGCACGGGAGATGTTTCTCCAGCATCAGGGGACTCGGTATTCGTCACAGCCTCAATCGGTGATGTCGCCGGGGAAGCCTGTCTCTGCGCAAGCGGCGCTTCACGACTAGGAGACGGCGTATTTTCCGTTGCGGAAGCTGACGGCTGGGCGCGATCCTCGGCGAAATTTTCTTCGCCAGAATTGTTTTCCCAATCCATCTCTTCAAACGGCTGCTTGACGGGCGGCGTCACTTCGATAATCGCGCCCCGGCGTCGAACTGTAGGGCGTGTGACTCCGGGTTCCGCATCACGCGATATGCTTGGCTGGTTGGCTGGTTTTGGCGTGGGCGAGAGGCGCTCACGAATCGCTTCTTCGCTGAAAAGCGACTGGCTGTCCGGTGGTGGCAGAGCCTCCTCAGCCGCCTTGCGCGCAAGGCGTTCCTCATGTACCTTCAACCTGTAGAGCAACTGCTGCTCAATCGTCATTCGAGGCGGCACAGGCGAAACAGGTTCTGCCGACGATGCAGGCGGTGCAGGCGACTCGGCGGGCGCAGGCGGCGCGATCTCGCGTTGAACTGCCGCCGGATCGGCGGCTGAAACGGATACATCCGTTGGAACGGACGCTTGCTGCATGAGAAAAGTCTCAACCGGATCGACAGATGGCGGCATCGGTTGTTCGGGTGCGGCACTGCTCCCCGGAGACCATACCAGCGGTTCAGAAGCGGCTGAACGCCATGATGGTGGCAGCGGCGTGACCGGCTGATTGGTACTCGCCGAATAACGGCGGATGTGACGATGCGCCGAATTCAGCAGACTCATTCCAAGCGTGCGAAATTCTCCGTTCGCGCGTCCACCATTCTGCCTGGAATTCTGAGTCGGGTCGTCGCTCTGTGCCATCGTCAAGCCACCTCAAACCCATGATGTGTGAATTCAAGTTCCTCAATGGCGAAGGCAGAGTCGTCTGCCTTGAGCGCCGGGCCGCCCCATTTGATCGGATAGGCGCGATAAAATGTCCACGTCGCAATGACACTTGCCATTGAGTCGAAGATGATGATCGAAACTGTGCGTGTCGCGTTCTTCATATCGCCTTTAAGGACTTGTAAATACCACTTGAGCAGCTCGTCGTTACGGCTGATGCCGCTCCGCAGCGTGATCGACCCGGCATTGATGCGCACCGGGAGCTTATGCGTGTAGGTGTTCTGCCCGCCTTCTTTAATCTCTTCCGTTTCGACCTGCAAATTGGGTAGCGAACATTCGGTGAAGGCGGCAACATTCAGCCCTTCAATCGATACCATGAAACGAAAGCTGTTATAGATTTCGAACGATGATCCGGTTTGCGCCATTATACTGCCCTGGCTTTATCTTTTTGGACGTGTAGCACCGCTTCGTTGACGGGAGAGGCGCAGATCTTCCTGCCACAATTCCCAGACTCTCAAACTAACCCGGCGCACTAGCTCGGACTGGGTAATGATCTCCCCCGTGCTGAGCCGAATTTTACGCTCACCCGGTTCACCGGGTTTACCTGGATGATTGACCATAGCGCCGCTGATTTATCTGATTCACCTGCACGACCCAGCGCTGCCGCTCTCGATGGGTCAGGGAGAGAATTTCGTCATGCGCCCAGCCCATATTCACAGCGATAAACGCTACCTCCTCGTGCAGGCGGTCGAGAGGGTAGCTTACAATTCCCCCAGTAAAGGCATCTCCACCGTAAACTCATAATGACAGTTTGGGCAGATTGTCGGAACGGTTTGTATATCCACCTCGTTGATGCGTCGATATAAATCCTGCAAATAGGCAAGGTCGGTGGCGAAAAAACGCTCGACCATCTGCGGAGTCACTTTAGAATACGAGCCAAGCCTGGTGATGACCTGCGCAAGCAGGATCACCACCAGATAAGCTTCGTTCGTGCGCACACGCGGGTCGCGCAAGGGCGCAATTTCGTCAATGGCAGTGGCAAGCCGCATGGTTCCCTCGCGGTGCAGGTTGCCCTGCTCGTCGAGGAAACCCTTCGGCAGTACGAACTCAAATTCGGTTTGCAAATCCATCGTCACGCCTCAAATGCTGCCATTGGTCGTGCTTTGAAAATGCTACAGCTTGCGTACCAGAAAATCGTAGGTGATAGTAAGCTCTTCGATACCGACTGCGGCAGAGTCGGCAGTCAGGCTGGGGCCGGTAATTTTCGAAGGCCAAGCGTTCGTGAGGTCCCATTGCGCCACGGGCCTGAGCATCTGATCGTACATGGTGATCGTGGCGTTGATGCGTGCCTCCGCGACATTTCCGTCTTCGACCTGCTTACGCCAGTTATAAAATTCCAGGTTGGAGGTAATACCGCGCTTGAGCGTGATGTCGGTAAATTTCAACCGTCCAGGAACCTTCTTAATAAAATCCCGCCCATGATGATCAACCGCTTTGACTTCGACAATATCGGTTTCCGAGCCAATCCCGCTGACTTCGGTAAACATCCCTGACGCCTTACCAGACAGATCCAGCGAGTAGCTATAACCAATCGCGGGATCTTCCATTGTTGTGATTAAATCACCTGGTGCCATTCTTCAATTCCTTTCGTAATGATAGAGTTGACGAACTACTGGGTATCGCCAGACCATTGGCTGACGCGGAAAATCACGAATTCGGCAGGCTTGACTGGCGCGAGGCCAATTTCGACGACCATCTGTCCAAGATCACGCGCTTCGGGCGGGTTGGTTTCCTCGTCGCATTTGACGTAGAACGCCTGCTCCGG
>Ga0105237_10008153_pt1 | contig 11375 bp, 10 predicted proteins | sample KBSC24metaG_FD_81520 | JGI IMG/M metagenome (GOLD analysis project Ga0105237, IMG submission 81520) | Corn rhizosphere microbial communities from Kellogg Biological Station, Michigan, USA - KBS C2-4 metaG | ecosystem: Host-associated > Plants > Roots > Rhizosphere > Soil | place: Michigan, USA... | reverse complement strand
AGATGGTTTTCGACTCCGCGGGATGCCCAGACGGAGTCGTAGGCGGGATGATCGAGGAAGAGTTTCCAGGTGGGGTATGTCTGTTTGACGCCGGACTTCTTTACGTCTTCTGCGAAAGAGCCGCGCTCGAGGAAGTAGTCGTAGCCGTCTTTGGGTTTGCCGCTTTTATCTTTGCCATAGCTGACGTCGCTGTTCTTCTTGCTACTGGCTTCCATTCCCCAGACGTAGTCGTAGCCATAGGTTTGGCGGAAGGCGCCGTTGTGGAAGAAGTCATCGCCTTTCCAGACGTCGATCATGGGGGCTTGCGGGGAGATTGCCTTTACGGCGGGATGGGGATCGATGCCGGCGGCCATGGCGAGAAACCCGGGGTAGCTGGTGCAGAGGAAGCCGGCCCGGCCGTTGTTTCCGGGGATATTTTTGAGGAGCCAGTCGACGGTGTCGTAGGCGTCGGTGCTTTCGTCGACGGCTTTCGAATTTTTGTGATCTTCTTCGGGGCGGCTCATGACGAAGTTGCCTTCGCTTTTGAAGCGGCCGCGGATGTCCTGCTCGACGTAGATGTAGCCGTCTCGGGCGAGCTCGGGGCGACCGCCGAAGAACGACATACGATTCAGGCCGTCCACGCCATAAGGTGTCCGCTGGATGAGGAAGGGAAGGGGCGTGGAGATGTCGGATGGTTTGAGGATGATGGTGTGCAGCTTGATTCCGTCGCGCATGGGAATCATGATCTCGGAGCGCTGGTAGTCGTGGAAGACGTGGTGGATCGGGTCGCCAGTGCGCTTGTAGACGGATTCAGGGTCGTTGGAAGCGACCATGGTTGCGCCGCGGCCTGAGGAATCCAGGGCGAATTTGACGGTGATTTTGGTTTCAGGGACGGCAAAGTCGGTTGGGGATCTCTGGTTGAGCGCAGTGGGAACGAGGCGGTCAGATTCGATGACCAGTTTGCCGTCTTTTACATAGAAACTAAGGGGAACGTCAGGCTCATTGGGGTCGACGTACTCACCGGAGAGCGCGTCGAGACTGGAGGCCGCCGGAGCTTGCGTTGAGGCTGGCTGGGTGAAGGCGGTGGCAGCAATCAGGTTTGCCGTTGAAAACGAGAGTGCAGAACACAGGGCGACAGCAGCAACTCGGGAACGAGTCAAAGCGAGTAACCTCCTGTTTCAGAACTTAATGAGCGTGGCCGTGGTGGCTGTGAGCAGCGGTACTCGACATGTCTTCGATGGGAACGACGCAGCCTTCCAGTTCCGGGCAACCCTGGTGTTCAAACTGAATGGTTGAGTGGTGGATGTTGAAGTGATCGCGCAGTACGTGATTCAGCTTCACCAGAATACATTCGCTTTCAGATGGCGGGATATCAGCGATGGTTACGTGGCAGGCGAGTGCGTGGCTTTGCGAGCCGAGACTCCAGACGTGAAGATCGTGCACATTCAGAACGCCCTCGACAGCTTCCATGCCGGAGCGGATCTGGTTGAGCTCGATGCCGCGAGGGGTTCCTTCGAGAAGAATGTTGAGGGTTTCACGGACGATATCGATGCTGGACCAGAGGATGAGAGCGGCAATGATGAGGGAGAGGGCGGGATCGATCCAGGTGCGGCCAGTGAAAAGGATAGCTGCGCCTCCGGCGATGACGGCGGCGGTGGAGAGGGTGTCCCCTGCCATGTGGAGGAAGGCGCTGCGCATATTGACGTCGCGCGCGCAACCCCACAGGAGGGCAGCAATGACGCCGTTCATGATGACGCCTGCGGCGGCGACACCCATCATCAGCTTTGGCTGGACGGCAACAGGAGCGCTGAGACGGTGGAAGGCCTCGATGGCGATCCAGATAGAGATCACGACCAGGGTTGCCGCGTTGACGAAGGCGGCGAGAACTCCGGCACGTTGGTAGCCGAAAGTCTTGGAGTCGTCGCCGGGGCGGCTCTGGAAGTAAACGGCTACGAAGCTGAGAAGCAGGGCCAGGAAGTCGGAGGCGTTGTGACCCGCCTCAGAGAGCAGGGCGAGGGAGTGGGCGCGGAGGCCGAAGATAAAGGTGACAGCGACGTAGGCGAGGGTAGCTACGAGGGAGAAGCGAAGTACGGATTGTGTCCTTGAGGCGCCCGGGGAAGGCGCTGCGTGGACGTGCATGATTTCAGTTTAGATGGAAAGGCAGGGGACAAGGGGACAAGGGGACAAGGGAACAAGGGAACAAGGGAACGAGGGGACGAGGGGACAAGGGAACGAGGGAACGAGGGGACGAGGGGACAAGGGAACGAGGGAACGAGGGAACGAGGGGACGAGGGAGCTGGGAACGGCCGGTTCGAAGGGCTAGCCGCGGTCGGTGCTTAGGTTTCCTAAGCTGGGACGCTTCGGGGCGGGATAGACGGGGAGGCTGGAGCGAAGACCCGACCAGGACTCGGCGAGGACGATGCTGTTTTGCGGGTTGCCGGGCTGGTAGCGGACTGTGCAGGGGAATCCAGCGCGCACCTGTGTGGGGTCAACGACGGAGAGGAGGGTGGTAACGTCCTGGGAACACTCGTAGTCGACTCCGGCGCTGCGGTAGCTGTACTCAAGCATGGTGAGCGGGCGGCCATCGTCCAGGGTCATCTCGCGGATGTCGAGCAACATACCGTCGATGAGGCGGCCGGACAGGGAGAGCATTTTGCGGCGAGCGCGTTCGAGTTCCTCATCTGTCGGCTTCTTGCGGCGGAGATAGAGGACTGCGCCCGCGGTCAGTCCGGCAATCAGGGTGATGCCGGCGGCTGCCTCCCATGTAGTTCGATTGGTCAGGAGAGTCATTGCGAGGGACGGTTGATAGATTCCCACTCTGAGGATACCGCAGAGTGGGGTTCGCTGTACCACGGGGAGAAAGTCCAAGATTCCGAAGGTACTGCTTGGGCTCGCCTTGCCCGAAGGAAAGGGCCTGTCTAAACTCAGCGTATCTGGAGGATTCGATGAAGACAGGCGTGCTTGGGTCGGGCGACGTGGCGAAGGTGCTGGCCGCGGGATTGTTAAAACACGGTTACCAGGTGAAGATCGGAAGCCGAACACCAGCCAAACTAGCGGAATGGGTTGCCCAGAATCCTGGGATGCAGAGCGGAACCTTTGCGGAAGCGGCGGAGTTCGGGGAAATTGTGGTGCTGGCAGTGAAGGGGGCAGTGGCCACTGAAGCGCTGGAGCTTGCAGGTGCGAAGAATATTGCCGGAAAGACAGTGATGGATGCGTGCAATCCAATTGAGGAGGCGCCGCCGGAGAAGGGCGTGCTGCGGTTCTTCACGAATATCAATGAATCGCTGATGGAGAGGTTGCAGCGTCAGTTCAAGGATGCGCGGTTTGTGAAGGCGTACAACTCGGTGGGATCGGTGTTGATGGTGAATCCGGAACTGAAGGGCGGACCTCCGACGATGTTTATCTGCGGCAATGATGAGGCGGCAAAGAAGCAGGTGGCGCAGATCAACGAACAGTTCGGCTGGGAGACGGCGGACATGGGTGGAGTGGAGGCGGCGCGAGCGATCGAGCCTCTGTGCATCCTGTGGTGTATTCCGGGGTTTGCGCGCAATGAATGGATGCACGCATTCAAATTGCTGAGGAAATGACGGAGCGGCCGGAAGTACTTCGAACGGAACGGCTGGTTCTGCGACGGCCGTGCGAGGCGGATCGGGAACCGTTTGTGCGAATGAACGCCGATCCGAGGGTGATGGAGTTCTTTCCGGCGACTCTGTCACACGAGGAGAGCGATGCGCTGATGGAACGGATCGAGGCGCATCTCCAGCAGCATGGATTCAGCTGGTGCGCGGCTGAACTGCGCGATACCGGCGAGTTCATCGGGTTCATTGGGTTATCGGTTCCGCGGTTTGAGGCGGCGTTTGCGCCGTGCATGGAGATTGGATGGAGACTTGCGGCGGAGTATTGGGGCCGAGGGTTGGCGACCGAGGGTGCACGGGCGGTTTTGGAGTACGCGTTTGCGGAGTTGGGCCTGAAGGAGATTGTGTCGTTTACGACGGTGGGGAATGCGCGTTCGCGGCGCGTGATGGAGAAGCTGGGAATGACGCATGATGCTGCGGAAGATTTCGATCATCCGTCTCTGCCGGAGGGACATGCACAGCGGCGGCATGTGCTGTACCGGCTAAGGCGGGATTGAGTTTGCGATTGATCGGACATTCATGTGGCCGCCTTGACCCGCGGAATTGGCCGCCGTATGCTCGGGGCGATTGCGGCCTTTGAGTTTCTGAGGAGAGCAGATGAGTACTGCTGAAGCAGCGGCGACTAACGTGGTACCTCGATTTGCGGCACAGCCCCTATTGGTGCGGCGCGCGGCGGTGCTGGGCGCGGGAACGATGGGGTCGCGGATTGCGGCGCACCTGGCGAATGCGGGGATTCCGGCGCTGCTGTTGGATATGGTGCCGCAAAGTACCGGGTCGCGGAACCAGTTGGCTGAAAAGGCTCTGGCGGGTTTGGCGAAGGCGAAGCCGGCGGCGTTTTATGAGGCCTCGCTCGCGACGATGGTGACGCCGGGGAATTTCGAAGATGATTTGCCGAAGCTAAAGCAGTGCGACTGGGTGATCGAGGTGGTTGCCGAGAATCTGGAGATCAAGCGGGCACTGCTGGAGCGGGTAGTGCCGCATCTTGCGCCGCAGGCTGTGCTGACAACGAATACTTCGGGGCTGCCGATTGCGAAGATTGCGGCTGGGTTGAAGTCGCACCGGGAGAGATTTTTCGGGACGCACTTTTTCAATCCGCCGCGGTATATGCAACTGCTGGAGATTATTCCCACGGCTGAGAGTGATGCGGGTCTGGTAGCGGAGTTTGCGACGTTTGCGGATCGCGCCCTGGGCAAGCAGGTGGTGTTTGCGAATGACACGCCGAATTTCATTGCGAACCGGATCGGTGTGGCGGTGATGTTTACGGCGTCGGCGCTGATGCTGGAACAGGGGCTCACCATTGAAGAAGTGGACGCGCTGACGGGGACGGCCCTGGGATTTCCGCGAACGGGGACTTTCCGGTTGGCTGACATGGTGGGAATCGATGTGCTGGCGCATGTGGCTGCGAACTTTCCGCAGGGAGTGACGCCGGGTGGGTTCGGGCCGGTGTTGCAGGAGGTTGTGAAGCGCGGCTGGCTGGGCGATAAGACGGGTCAGGGTTTCTACAAGAAGACGCGAGGCGCGGACGGAAAAGAACAGAGGTTCGTTCTCGATCTGAAGTCGTTTGAGTATCGGCCGCTGGAGAAGGCAAATCTGCCGGCGCTGGAGATGGCGAAGAATGCGGCGACAGTACAAGAAAGGGTGAAGCTGCTGCTGGCGAACGATCCGAAGAAGGATAAGTCTGCGCGGTTTCTGTGGCCGTTTCTGACGTCGCTGTGGAACTTCGCGGCGGAGCGGATTGGCGAGGCGGCGAACGATGCACCGTCGATTGATGAGGCGATGCGGGCGGGGTTCAACTGGGAGCTTGGGCCGTTTGAGCTGTGGGATGCGGCGGGAGTGCGCGAGACGGTTGCGCGGATGCGCGAGATGGGGGTTGCGGTAAGCCCGGCGGTGCGTGGGCTGCTCGATTCCGCCCCCGAGGCGGCGCGGGTTTCGTGGTATTCGCCGGACGGGCCGCAATGCTACAACCCGACGACGCAAGCCTGGGAGGCGATTCCGCAGCAGCCGGGACATGCGCGGGTGGCAGACTTCAGGCGGAGCAACGGGGTGATGAAGTCGAATCCCGGAGCGTCGCTGGTGGATGTTGGCGACGGGATTGGGTGCATCGAGTTGCACTCGCTGAAGAACGCGATCGGCGGGGATGTGGTGGCGATGATCTCGTCGGTGCTGAATCCTGCTTCGGAGGCGGTGAAGAATTTTCGCGGGTTTGTGATCAGCGGGGATCGGGACCGGTTCAGCGTGGGCGCAAACCTGATGCAGCTTTTGCTGGGAGCGCAGGAGGGCGACTGGGAAGAGGTTGAGGGGGCGATCAGGGCTTTCCAGCAGATGTGCTCGGCGGTGAAGTTCTGCCCGCGGCCGGTGGTGGTGGCGCCATTCAATCTGACGCTGGGAGGAGGCGCGGAGATTTGCCTGCACGCCGCGCGAAGGCAGCCGCATGCGGAGACATATATCGGGCTGGTGGAGACGGGGATTGGATTGATTCCCGGTGGGGGCGGAACGAAGGAGATGCTGCTAAGGACGGTGGATGCGGCGGCGGCTCTTGCCCCTCCCGACCCGAAGGATCCGCCGTCGCGCTTTGCGCAGTCGGCGGAGATGAACTCGGCGCTGAAGAGGACGCTGGAGACGATTGCGATGGCGAGGGTGTCGACATCAGCGGCTGAGGGGCAGGGGCTGGGTCTGTTTTCGGATTCGGACAGGATCACGATGAATCGCGAACGGCTGCTGCTGGATGCGAAGGCCCAGGCGATCGCGCTGGCGGAGGCAGGATACGTGGCCCCGCAGATGCGAACGGTTCCGGCGGCGGGCCTGGCCACCTTGGGAGTACTGAATACGGGGATTTTCCTGATGGGTGAGGCGGGATTCGCTTCTGAACACGATATGAAGGTGGCGCGGTGGGTGGCGTACATCCTATGCGCCGGTAAGGTGACAGCCGGCTCGCTGGTGAACGAGCAGTATCTGCTGGATCTGGAGCGGGAAGCGTTTCTTTCACTGTGCGGGGAGCGTAAGACGCAGGAACGGATCGCGTATACACTTAAGACCGGCAAGCCACTGCGCAACTGAAGAAAGCGAAACGGATTCGTCCGAAGTTGCGCGTCGCGTGCGCAAGAAGGTGCGATGAAGATCGCAGCGGGAATGCTGGTTGGGCTGATTTCGGCTGTTGTGTGGAGCGCTGGGGCACAGGAGTCGAATGCAGGGGCGCAGGCACAGTCGTTCAATGAGTCGGGCAAGACGAATGTGGACGGGAAGACCGTTTCATACCTCATCCGACGGCTGCCGGTGAGTTCATTTCCCGATATGCCCGATGCGGTTGCCGAGACGCTCACGGAGAAGGAATGCCTGATTCCACAGACCTACCAGGCGCACCGGCCTGAGAACGTGGTCCATGCAAGCTTTGATCGCGCTGGGTCTTCGGACTGGGCTGTGCTGTGTTCGACGCACGGTAGCGTGGAATTGCTGGTGTTCTTTGCGAAGGCGCCAGGGAAGGCTGTTACGGTTGCGTCCGCGCCGGAACTGCAGCGGATTGAGCGGCATGACTCGACCGGCGTGTTTGGGTTCGACTGGGGAATCGATTCGGTGTCGCCCAAGCAGGTGAGAGAAGTGCAATCGGGGCTGGAGCACCACCCTGCACCGGTTGATCATGATGCGCTGGCGAGTACACTGCTGAATCAGAAAACGATCTATCACTTCTTCGCGCATGAGCACTGGACCAGGCTGGATGTTCCGGAGTAGCGCGAGTTGACCGGGGTGGGTGCGAACGGCTAATCGTCGCTCATGCTTCCCCGTTTCCCAAAAGCGAGGGACCGGGGGCACCCGTGTGTCATTGATCATGAGGTCTCAGAATCGAGATCTCCACCCCGCGAACCAAGACCTGTTCGCGGGGACCCGGGCCTGGGCACCCTGCATCTATTCTTCAGGAGTAAATTTCGATGGCAGAAGCTGTTGTTGTAAGTGCAGTGCGCACGCCGGTGGGACGCGCGCCGAAGGGAAGCCTCTCGACGACGCGGCCGGACGATCTGGCGGCGATGGCGATCAATGATGCCCTCGGGCGGGTAAGCGGGCTGGACAGAGCCGAGGTAGAGGACGTGATCCTGGGCTGCGCGCAGCAGGAGGGCGAGTCAGGTTGGAACATGGCGCGGATGGCGGCGCTGCGGGCGCAGTTGCCGATCGATGTGCCGGGGATGACGGTGAACCGGCTGTGCGCGTCGGGGCTGGAAGCGATCGCGCAGGCTGACATGCGGATCCGGACCGGAACGCAGAAGGTGGTGGTGGCCGGCGGTGCGGAGTCAATGAGCATGCTGCCGATGGGAGGGCTGAAGCCGCGGCCGAATCCATGGCTGGCGGATAACTATCCGGCGGCGCTGCTGACCATGGGGCTGACGGCGGAGCGGGTGGCGAAGCACTACGGGATCTCGCGAGAGGATGCGGATGCGTTCTCTCTGGCGAGTCACCGGAAGGCACTGGCGGCGCAGGCGGCTGGGAAGTTTAAGGAAGAGCTGGTGCCGGTGACGATCACGACGGCTAGCCCCGGCGCAAAGGCTGGGAAGCCAGTGACGACGGAGACGATGTTTGAGTCTGATGAGGGGCCGCGGGCGGATACGACCGCCGAGGCTCTGGCTGCATTGAAGCCGGTGTTTCACGCCAAGGGAACGGTGACGGCAGGAAATGCTTCGCAGACCTCGGACGGAGCAGCGGCAGCGGTGTTGATGGAGGCCGGGCGAGCGAAGGAGCTAGGAGTGGAGCCGCTGGGGCGGTTGGTGGCCTATGCTGTGGCGGGGTGCCTGCCCGAGGAGATGGGGATGGGGCCTCTCTATGCCGTGCCGAAGGCTCTGAAGAAGGCGGGGCTGAAGCTGGACGATATCGGGTTGATTGAGTTCAACGAGGCCTTTGCGGCGCAGGCCCTGGCAGTGATGCGGGAACTCGGATTCGATCCGGAGAAGGTGAATGTGAACGGCGGGGCGGTGGCGCTGGGACATCCTCTGGGGTGTACGGGGGCGAAGCTGACGGCGACACTGCTGAGCGAGATGCGGCGTCGAGGTGTCCGGTACGGGCTGGTGACGATGTGCGTGGGTGGGGGGCAGGGGGCGGCGGGGATCTTCGAGCTATTAGCGACTAGCTCTTAGCTTCTAGCTTGGAGACCGTGGACGTTAGCTGCTGATTCCGTTCCGCTGTCTGGATCGAGTCGTGGAGATTCAGGCAAGAGCTTTTGGATCTGGGATATGTGGTTGGCGTCGTGTCCGACCATGTGTGTGGCGAGATCGCGGACCGTTATGCTGCCTCGTTCGGCGTGAATTCCGAAAGCGTCCCACTGCTCGGGGCTGAGTGCGCGGAGGAAGTGCAGGTTGGCTTCGCGGAGCAGGCGGTAAAGCGTGAGCGAATCATTCGGATCGCGGGCGGGGTAGTTGCCCAGGTTTGCCCAGAGGTCCTGGTCAAAGCCGGCGAGGGCGATGCCAGGTTGCTCGACGATCTGGCGGTAGCGCCATGCGGTGGCGATCTCGTCTTCGGCGAGGTGGGCGAGAATCTCGGCGACGGACCACTTGCCCGGCGCGGGCCCGGTGATCAGCCGCTCGGCGGGAATGTTGGCGATGAGTTCGGCTATGAGGGCTGGGGATTGCGCCTGGGCGGTGAGGGGGTCTCTGGCTGCTGCGAGATCGCGGATGCGGGCGAGGTAGTCGGGTGTGTCGGGCATCGAGTTTGACCTCGACTCACTGTATACGAATCGAGGCGAGCCGCTTCTTGTTGTGAAAGCTGGGCCGTAGGGTCCGAACGACGCTAATACCGCACGGATGCGAGACTGGGAGGGCGGAGGAAGTGGACTTTTGAAGCTCTACGGCAAGGTCGTCTCGGGAATGGGAAACTTCGGCTACTGGATTGAAAAGTTAAATGAGCACTACGAACGAAAAACCGGAATGAAACTATTTCCAGGCACGCTCAATCTGGCCCTCGAAGCACCGTACTCACTCCCTCCAAAAGTCATGAGGCTCGAAGCGGAAGAGTATGGGGGCACGGTTTCGGTGAACATCGTTCCGTGTTCAATCCTCGGCAGGCGAGGTTTCATTCTGCGCACGGATGCGAACGAAGAGGAGCGCGGTCACCATCCGAAGACCATTCTCGAAGTAGCGGCCGACGTAAAGCTTCGAGACTACTTTCACCTCAGCGATGGAGACACCGTCGAGATCGAGACCGCAGTCGAGTGAGCTTGAACGGCAGCACAACAGATCTTGCGCAAGGAACTCAACAGTGAAACTCAAACAGTTAGGTGCGAGGGGTGTTCAGCCGATCCAGAATCGAAGTGCGATGGAGCAATTCGGGCGGAGAGTGGCACGCAGAGTGGTGCAGTACGCGGGGCGGAGCCTGAGCGGACCGGCGGCGATGGATGTTGAATAGAGGATCCCCTCAAAAGCGAGTGGGGCACCCAGATTTGTTCTTAAGGTAGAAGTACTCGTATCCCATCCATTCGGCAAAACCACCCGAATGGGGGCACCCAATTCATTGGGTCATTTGCTGCCGTACCATCGGAGGACGCGCAGGGCGCGGAGCGTGTTCCAGCGGCTTGGCTGGCCGGTGGATTCCCCCGCAGAGATGGTGATGGCTTCGTCGTAAGCGCGGTCGAGGAGCCAGCGGCCGTCGGGCTGGCGCTTGCTTTCGAGGGTCTGGATGGCGTCGTGAAGGCGCGTGTCGGCCGGCGAGTGGCCTGCGGCTCGGAGGTAGTCGAGCGCGCGCAGGATGTCGTGGTGGTAGCGGGGCGGAAAGGCGAAGTCGAGGAACTCGGGGCTGGCGATCTCCCCGGTGGAGAGGCGGCGGAAGAGCTTCCGCTCAAGCAGGTATTCATCGCCACGTCGACGGGCTATTGCAATCTTGCCTGATATTGGATGGGCGGGACCGATGGCGTGCTCGTATTCGAGCAGGCCTTCGAGGACGCAGATTGTGGTGTGGTAGGAGGAGCGCTGGCTCTTGGGCGCTTCGCAGTTCCAGCCGCCATCGGGAAGTTGTTCGTTGAGGAGACGGCGGGCGAGCGGCTCGTTGGGATGGCCGAAGTATGCGCCGAAGGCGAGGACGCCGCCGTTGATGCAGGGCTCCTCTTCGCCTTCAAAGAAGGGATTGCCGCCGGCTTTGCAGCCGTGCTTGTCGTCGGCGGGCGCGGGGCCGAAGTTGGGCGAGCGAAGGTCCCAGCAGCCGGGGTAGTCGTTCCAGCGGAGGTTGGTTTCGGCGCGGGCGAGTGCTGAGGCGACGGCGGGATCAGCGGGGTCGATGCCCGTGGCGCGGAGAAGCTGGAGGGTGAAAAGGGTGGTGAGCCAGGTGGGTGTGTCGGGACGATGCCATGCGCCGTCGGGTTGCTGGTTCGCGAGGATCTGGGCCGCGATGCCCTCTCGAGGGAGGCGGGCGCGCTCGGCGGCTACCTCATTTTGTGTGGCGTCGGCGAGATCGCGGAGTGTTTGCCAGCGGATTTCAGGGTCCGAGGTTAGCAGCCAGGGGAGGGCAGATTGAGAATGCACGGACCAATCTTAACCAATTCAGTTTTGAGTTCGGTAGGCGAGAAAACAGGTCACAGCAACCCACTTGCGTTTGCCAGGCATCTCAGCCTCTAGGAATCATCCGAGCGGTGGAGTGCGCTTCAGCGCTGAGGGTGTTTTCTCAAATCGTAAAATTCATGGGCTCTTCAAATCCTGGTCGGACCGTAGCTTTTGTCGTCGATGACGAAGACGTAATCGCGTCCACGCTTGAACTGATTCTTCTCAGCCGGGGCTTCGCAGTGAGGTCATTTGT
>Ga0105237_10008152_pt1 | contig 11375 bp, 6 predicted proteins | sample KBSC24metaG_FD_81520 | JGI IMG/M metagenome (GOLD analysis project Ga0105237, IMG submission 81520) | Corn rhizosphere microbial communities from Kellogg Biological Station, Michigan, USA - KBS C2-4 metaG | ecosystem: Host-associated > Plants > Roots > Rhizosphere > Soil | place: Michigan, USA... | reverse complement strand
CAAGGTCGAGGGTACGGTTTGCAGCACGGTCATGATTACCGGCAACATGCGTCAGATGGTCGAGAACATGTTCTCGGTCGTCTATGGAGGTGCGCGGCCGGGGACGTTGCGCAAGTCCGCCATATTCTATGCGCTGTGCGCAGTGTTTGGCTGCGGTGCGGCCGTTGGCGCCTTCGCCACCAAGGCCATTCCCAACCTCGCGCTCGGCATTCCCGCGATTGCATTGCTGATTGTCCTGTTGCTCTGCGAGATAGCGCCACGCGAGGTGGTCAAATGAATACACCGCCCGAAGCCCATTGGACGCGCTTCTTTCCACCGGCGGACTGGCTTGTCGCGTACCGACGCGAGTGGCTGCCATCCGACGCCGTTGCCGGCGTCACGCTCGCCGCTTATGCCATCCCGGTCTCGCTTGCCTACGCGGCGCTCGCCGGTCTGCAGCCGCAGATCGGCGTCTATGGCTATATGCTCGGCGGCATTGGCTATGCGTTGCTTGGGGCTTCGCGGCAGCTGGCGATCGGCCCGACCTCGGCGATCTCACTGATGTTCGCCGCGACGGTCGGCGCGCTCGCCGGCGGCGACGCTGTCAAGTATGCCCAGATCGCCAGTCTCGCAGCGTTTGGCGTGGCAGCGCTGTGCTTCGTCGCGTGGCTGTTCAAGCTGAGCGTGCTCGTCCGCCTCGTCAGTGACAGTATTTTGGTTGGCTTCAAGGCCGGCGCGGGTCTCACCATCATCATGAGCCAGTTGCCGAGCCTGTTCGGCGTGGCCGGCGGCGGCCACAATTTCTTTGATCGCACCATCAAGCTGGTCGGGCAACTCGGTCATCTTAATCCGCTTGTCCTGGCGATCGGCGCGGTCGCGCTCCTGTTGCTGCTGCTTGGCGAACGGCTGCTGCCGGGCAAACCGGTCGGAATCACCATCGTGGCGCTGGCGATCGTGATCGCGACGGTGTTCGGCTTCCCGAGCCTTGGTGTGCCCGTTACCGGGAAGATACCGGAAGGGCTGCCGGCGCTGGGGATGCCGACTTTCGGCCTCCTCGAGTTCGACGATCTGTTTCCGCTCGCCGCCGGCTGCGTGCTGCTGGCCTACATTGAGGGCGTCTCCGCGGCTCGGAGTTTTGCCGCCAAGCATGGTTATCCGCTCGATGTCCGCCAGGAGTTTTTGGGACTGGGCGCCGCGAACCTGGCCGCCGCATTCGGCCATGGCTACCCCGTTGCGGGTGGCCTGTCGCAATCCGCGGTCAATGACAGCGCCGGCGCGCGAACTCCATTGGCTCTGGTCATCTGTTCCGTGACGCTCGGGCTGTGTCTTCTGTTCTTCACCGGGCTGCTCACCAATCTGCCCAAGGCGGTGCTCGCGGCCATCGTCTTTGCAGCCGTCTACAAGCTGGTCGATATCCGCTCGCTGGTGCGGATGTGGCAGGTCAGCCGGATCGATTTCTACGCGGCGTCGATTGCGTTGATCTCGGTGCTGCTGCTCGGCATCCTGCAAGGCGTGCTGCTGGCGTCGATTGCCTCGATCTTCCTGCTGCTGGCGCGGGCCTCGCGGCCGAACGTCGCGTTCCTTGGTCGATTGCCTGGCAGCGGTCGCTATTCGGACAGCGCGCGGCATGCCGACGTCGAACCGCTGGTCGGAATCATCGCGTTTCGCCCCGAGGCGTCGCTGCTCTATATCAACGCCGAGACGATACTCGACACCGTTCTGGCCGCGCTCAGGAGTTCGCCGGGCATCCATCTGGTCGCCTGCGACCTTTCGGCATCGCCCTATATCGACCTTGCGGGCGCGCGGATGCTGCACGATCTCCATGACGAACTCGCGGCACGCCGGGTGACTCTCTGTATTGTCGGCGCACACGCGCAACTCCGTGATCTCCTGCGGGCCGAAGGGCTGGGAGAGAAGACCGACAGTGGCCAGTGGCTGCGTTCCCTCGATAGCGTTCTCGGTGACTCCAAGGGCAATCCGGCTCAGCAAATGGCCTGAGTGGTGTGCTGCGTTGCGAATGGCATCGCTTTCGCTTCCGAGAATGCACGCGACCGTTGACTTGGATCAATGGAGAGACCCGCGCCGAAAGCACGATCCCGCATCACCTTTCGCCCCAGGAAGATCGGGAGAGACGCATGGCCAAGGATACGAAGACCGCGCAAAAGCGCATCGACCAGTTCTTTTCCGGCCCCGGCGCGCGGGCGGACGACTGGCGTGACCTGGTCGAGGCCGCAAAGGTTTGGGCGCGCGCCAGCGATCGCGCCGCCTATGACGCGGCGTTGGCCCACCTGTCGGTGACGGAAGAATTCCACGGCTATCCCGGTCTGCAGTTGATGGCGGCCCTGCGCGAAGCGGCCTCGTCGGGCGATGCGGCCGCATCGCTGTCGCTTGCGAGCCGCATTACTCAGGCGTTGGCCACGCGCTCGTTCCGCCAGCATGCTGGTGACTGGAGTGCAAGGGACGATGGCAACGGCGATGCGCCCGAACTCGTGTCGCCCACATTCGGCACGCATGCCGCTCGCCGGCCTTATTTCGAGACGCTGATTGTCACCGGTGTGTCATCCAGCCAGTGGCCGGCCCTCGCGGCCGAATGGCGGAAGCTGCGCCGCCCCGAAGACGGCTTCATCTATGAGCCCGTCATCGTCGGCAGTCTCGAAGACGCCTTCTGCGCGACCATGCTCAACCCCAACCTCGGGGCCGTCATCATCAACGAAGGCTTTGGGCTGCGCTCGCGGCACGATGCGCCGGTGCTCCGTTCGATGACGGCTACGGCGGGTCTCAAGGACGAATCCGACGCGTCAGCGCTGCGGCTCGCCCAGATCATCAAGCGCGTCAGGCCCGAGCTCGATCTCTACATGATCTCGAACCGCGACGTCGAGGAGCTTGCCGGAAACCCCGAGGCCAATGTCGTTCGCCGCATCTTCTATTCGGTGGAGGAGCTGCTGGAGCTGCATCTGTCGATCCTCGAAGGTATCCAGGATCGCTACGACACGCCGTTCTTCGACAATCTCAAGAAGTACGCGCAGCGTCCGATCGGGACGTTCCACGCGCTGCCGATCGCCCGCGGCAAGTCGATCTTCAAGTCCGACTGGATCCGCGACATGGGCGAGTTCTACGGCCCGAACCTGTTCCTGGCGGAGAGCAGCGCCACCACCGGCGGTCTCGATAGCATGCTGGAGCCGACCGGCACCATCAAGAAAGCCCAGGAGAAGGCGGCGAGGGCGCTCGGTGCCGACCGCGTCTTCTTCGTCACCAACGGCACTTCGACCTCGAACAAGATGGCGGTACAGGCACTGCTCGCGCCGGGCGACATCGCGATCGTCGATCGTAACTGCCACAAGTCGCATCATTACGGCATGGTGCTTGCCGGCGCGCAGCCGCTCTATGTCGAAGCCTTCCCGATGACGGAATATTCGATGTATGGCGCCGTGCCGCTGAAGACGATCAAGCAGGCGCTGCTCAATGCCAAGGCCGAAGGCCGGCTCGACCGCGTCAAGCTGCTGGATCTGACGAACTGCACCTTCGACGGCCACATCTACAACACCCGCCGCGTGATGGAGGAATGTCTCGCGATCAAGCCGGACCTGATCTTCCTGTGGGACGAGGCCTGGTTCGGCTTTGCGCGCTTCTCGCCATTCCTGCGCCGTCGCACGGGCCTTGGCGCGGCCAACGAGATCGAGGCGTGGATGCACGACCCGAAATCGGTCGATGCCTATGAGAAGCAGCAGGCTCAGCTTGGCAAAAACCCGACAGACGAGGTGCTGCTGAGCACGCGGCTGATTCCCGATCCGCGGCAGATCCGTCTCAGAGTTTACCAGACCAACTCGACCCACAAGTCGATGTCGGCGATCCGTCAGGGCTCGATGCTGTCGGTCAAGGACGTCGAATTCCACACGGTCGAGCAGCAATTCAAGGAGGCCGTGTTCACGCACGCCTCTACCAGCCCGAACCAGCAGCTCATCGCCAGCCTCGACATCTCGCGGCGGCAGATGGAGCTGGAGGGCTATGGTCTCGTCGCCAATGCAATGGAGATCGCGTTCGCGATCCGTCAGGCGGTGAACAACAATCCGCTGCTCTCGAAATATTTCCGTATCCTCGGCGCCGACGCCATGGTGCCCTCGCAGTACCGTCAGAGCGGCTTCACCGATTATCTGTCCGCTGGCGTGAATTGGGCGAATACGCTGAAGAGTCTGGATGAGGACGAGTTCTGTCTCGATCCGACCCGCATGACGCTGGTGTGCGGCACGGCTGGATACGACGGCACCCAGTTCAAGGGCATTTTGGCCAACGAGTACAACATCCAGGTCAACAAGACCTCGCGCAACTCGGTCCTGGTCCAGTCTAACATCAACAACACCCGCAGCGACGTCGCGCATCTCATCCGCGTGCTCGCCGAGATCGCGGGCGAGGTCGATCGCGGGCTGGTGCAAGGCGGCGAAAATGCGCGCAAGACCTTCGAGGCACGCGTCAAGAGCCTGATGAAGGACGTGCCTGACTTGCCGAACTTCTCGCACTTCCATCCGAGCTTCCGCGGCGATTCCGGTGCCAAGACCAACGAGGGCGACATCCGAACAGGATTCTACGCCGCCTATGACGTCGCGGGCTGCGAGCACATCCGCCTCGGCGATCCCGAGATCGACAGGCGGCTGAAGGCCGGCCCTGAACTCGTCTCCGCGAATTTCGTGATCCCGTATCCGCCGGGCTTCCCGATCATGGTGCCGGGCCAGGTGATCACCCAGGAGACCATCGACTTCATGCGCAAGCTCGATGTGAAGGAGATCCATGGCTACGACGCCAAGGAAGGGCTGAAGCTCGTGCGCACCGAAGCCCTGGCGAAGATTGGCCGGCCGAAGCCGGGCGCGCAGCCGAAGCTCAAGGCCGCGTCGTAGGTCAGGCGAAGACGGCCACCATGATAGAGCCCCAGGTCGTCAACAGGATGTTGGCGACCGGGTAGGCTGGCGTATAGCCGAGAACCGGGACAGGGCTGCCGGCGCGCTCCTGGAGCGCGGCCATCGCGGCCGTAACAGTCTGAGACCCGGTCAGTCCGCCGAGCAGGAGGATCGGGTTCATGCGCAGTACGAAATGGCCGAAGCAAAATCCGACGATCTGAGGCACCAGCGTGACGGCCATGCCTCCCAGCAACAGACCGATGCCCGATTCATGCAAGGCTGACAGGAAGATTGGGCCTGCATGGATGCCTGTCAACCCGACGAAAGCTGCGAGCCCGAGCGAGGTCATTAGGCTGACAGCGCCATCGGGAATTTGTCCGAACAGCGGGTAACGCGTGCGTAAAGCCCCAACCAGGAGCCCGGCCAGCAATGTGCCGACGCTGGTGCTGAGCGAGATGTTGACGCCGCCAACGGAGAAACTCAGCAGAACGCCTAAGAGGCCGCCGAAGAAGATCGCAAGACCCAGCACGATGAAATCGATGCTGCTGCTCGGCGCGACGATGACACCGATGCTCTTGGCTGCGGTCTGCACGATCGGCTCGGGCCCGACGATCCGGAGCAGGTCGCCGCGCTGCAAGGCGACGCCGGCGCCTACGGGAATCTCCTGACCGCCTCGGCTGAGCGAACGCAGATAGACGGAGCGAGCCCAGCTCTCCCGCGAGGCGGCTTCCAGCGTCATGCCCGCGAGTTTCGGATTGATCAGCATGACGTCAACGGAGATCAGGGCAATATCGAGCAGCTCCCTGTCCTCTACTTCCTCAGCGCGAGGACCAATCCATTCGACGATGAGCTGTCGCGGAGCGGATAGCGCGACGAGGTCACCGGCCGCCAGAACGGTTCCGGGATCCGCTTCGAGCAGCCGTTCTCCTCGACGGATTCGATGGATGAACAGCCGATGATCCGGAATGCGGGCTTCCGCAGCTGCGACCGTCACACCGACGAGGGGAGATTGTTCCTGCAACCGATAGGCGCGCAGCTCGAATTTGCGCCAGGCAGATGCCAGGCCCGGCTTGGAGCGCGTGACGCCCAATGCCTGCTCGAGCTTGAGCGCCTCTGTTCGCAGATCGATCTTCAGGAGGGCGGGTGCAATCTGGGTGACGAGCAGGATGACGCCGGCATAGCCGAAGATATAGGTGACCGCGTCCGCCACCGCGATGTGCGAGACGAAAAGTGCACGCTGCGCGTCGGGGATGGCCAATCCGTTGATGGCGTCGGTCGCCGTCCCCATGGCCGCGCTCTGGCTGAGTGCGCCCGACAGGAGGCCCGCGGCGAAGCCGGGATCGAGCCGCAACACCTTCGCAACGAGAACGGCTGTTGCCAGACCCGCTAAGCCTACGACGACCGCGAGCAGCATCGGCTTCAGCCCGTCGCGCTTCATCGTTTGCACGAATTGCGGGCCGACCAGATAGCCGACGCCGAACAGGAATAGCAGGAAGAGGAAGGACTTGGTCATGTTCGAGACCGGGACGTGCGCGAAGTCTCCGACCGCCAATCCGGCGAACAGTGCGCCGGTGACCGGACCCAGACTAAACGTTCCGATCCTGAAGCTTCCGATCCAGTAGCCCGCGGCGATCACAAGGAACAACGCGAGCTCGGGATAACGAACGAGAAACTGCTCCAGCCAGGCCAACATCGCGGGCGGCCTTGCTATGTCATCAGCATGACAAGAACCATTCCCCAGATCGTCAGCAGCGTGTTTCCGACGGCGTATGTCACGGTATATCCGAGCCCCGGAATCTGACTCTTGGCACGGTCACAGATCATGCCGAGCGAGGCAGTGGTGGTCCGTGCGCCGGAACAGCATCCGAGCAAGATGGCGTCATGGAAACGGAACACGTACTTGCCGACATACATTGCGAGGATCAGCGGCACGGTCGTTACCACGATGCCCCAGAGGAACAGGCCAATGCCAAGCGCCTTCAGGCCGGCAACGAAGCCCGGTCCCGACGAGATGCCGACTATGGCAATGAAAACGTTTAGGCCGACGGAGTTCATGAACCAAACGGTAGGCGAGGGAATCCGGCCAAAGGTCGGCCGCACGGAACGCAGCCAGCCGAAGAACAGGCCTGAGATGAGTGCTCCGCCTGAGGTGGACAATGTGAGCGGCACGCTGCCAATCTTGTAGACGATCGCGCCGACCAGCGCGCCAATGGCAATGGCGGCACCGATAAAGGCAACATCGGCGGTATCAGTTGCTCGATCCGGTCGGCCAAGCATCTTTGTGGCCGCCGCGACATCGGGCGTGCGTCCAACGATGGTGACGATGTCGCCCCGGTTCAGCTTTGTGTTGGGAAGAATGGGGATCTCAACTGCGATCGCGCCCCTCGTGATCTTGCGCAGGAATACGCCGCGCGATGCGGGGGTCTTCGCTAGCTCTTCCAGGGTCTTGTTGTCGACGTCCTTGCTGGTCACGTAGACATCGACACCTTCGATTGGCATGGCGAGCAACTCGCGATCATCGACTTCCTCCGCCTGTTCGCCAATCAGTTGAACGAGCACGTCGCGCCGGCCCGCCACAGCCACGACATCACCCGCGTGAATCACGGCGTCGGCGATGGCATCGATGATCTTCCCATCCTGTCGCAGCCGCAGAATGAACACCCGCTGATCCGGAACCAGCGCCTCGGCTTCCTGAACTGTCCTCCCGACCGCCGGGCCGCGCTCGCGAACGCGGAATGCACGGACCTCGAACTGGTGCCACGCGGTGCCAGGACCACCCATCTGCTTCTTGCCGCCGTGCTCCTCCTCATATTTCTTGCACGCCGCTTCTAGATCGATGCCGACCAGGGCCGGGCCCAGCAGAGCCAGGACAATCGCTGACCCGACCGTGCCAAAGATATAGGTGACCGCGTAAGCGACCGGCATCCCGTCGAGCAGCTTCTTCGCTTCCTCGGCAGGCAGGCCGAGACGGTTGATCGCGTCGGTCGCAAGGCCCATGGACGCCGAAATGGTCTGCGAGCCGGCATAGAGCCCCACGGCAGATCCGACGTCATAGCCGGCGAGCTTGGCGCCGAGATAGGCGGCTGCGAGGCAGAACACGCAGACGACCGCAGCGAAAATCGCCTGCGGGACTCCGTCCTGCGCGATGCCGCGCACGAATTGCGGCCCGACCCCGTAGCCGATAGCGAACAGGAACATCAGGAAGAAGAACGGTTTGAGCGGACCTGAGATGGTGATCCCGATCTGGCCGATGATGACAGCTGCGATCAGCGTCGCGGTCACCGCGCCGAGGCCGAGGCCCTTGTAGGTGAAGGAGCCAAAGTAATAGCCAAGAGCCAGCGAGAGGAAGATCGCGATTTCCGGATAGCTCTTGAGTGTCTGGAAGAACCAATTCATCACGTCCCCCGTTTCATGCTGTGTGAAAGCGCTGAAGAGCCGACGATAGGCTCAGGTCGAGTCAGCCAACAACAGGGGACGGCTCATCTGCTGATGTTGATCTATGTCAACCGTATGCGCCGACTTGCGGTCCGATGTCGTCGCGGTCGCGTCATTCGCTGCGCCGCAGCGCTTAGGCATCGTTCATCGCGGTCGAAGCGTTGAGATAGATCAAGGGTCGTCGTCGGCCACTGACCATCCTGCGATGATCGCGCAGGCGATAAAGCCTGTCCGCCCTTCGCAGGTTGCACAGCTCGGGAGTCTCACATGGCCGACCTCTTAACACTGAAGAAATTCGAGGCGTTGAGCCCCTTCGAGATCAAGGACGAACTGATCAACCTGGCCAAGGCCAATTCGAAACGGACGCAGAGCGCCTTCTTGAACGCCGGCCGGGGCAATCCGAACTGGATCGCGACCACGCCGCGCGAAGGCTTTTTCCTGCTGGGACAGTTCGCCATCACTGAAAGCAAGCGGGTGATGGAGCACCCGGCCGGGATCGGGGGCATGCCTCAGGCAAAGGGTATCGCGGCCCGCTATGAGGCATGGCTCGCAAAACATTCCGACATGCCGGGCGCGAGCTTTCTGTCGGAAATGCTGCCCTTCGCGGTCAAGAAATTCGGCTTCGAGCCCGATGCCTTCATCCACGAGCTCGTCGATTCCATCATCGGCGATAATTATCCGGTGCCGGACCGCATGCTGGTGCACAACGAGAGGATCGTGCATGAATACCTGATGTGGGCCGTGTGCGGTGAGCCGCGGCCGTCAGGCAAGTTCGACATCTATGCGGTGGAGGGCGGCACGGCGGCGATGTGCTACCTCTTCAAGTCGCTGAAGGCCAACCGCCTGCTGCTTCCTGGGGATACCATCGCGCTGGGTACGCCGATCTTCACGCCCTACATCGAGATGACGCATCTGGAGGACTACGATCTCAATGTCGTCCAGATCAAGGCGCCGCAAGAGAACAAGTTCCAGTTCACCGACGAGGAGATCGCCAAGCTCGAGGATCCGAAGATCAAGGCGTTCTTCATCGTCAATCCCGCCAATCCCAGCGGGATGGGGGTGAGCCAGGAGACGATCAGCAAGCTGAGCAAGCTGGTCAAGACCAAGCGCCCCGATCTCATGCTGCTCACCGATGACGTCTATGGCACCTTCGTGCACGGTTTCCGATCGCTGCTCGGCGAGCTGCCGCACAACACGATCGGCGTCTATTCCTATTCCAAGTATTTCGGCTGTACCGGCTGGCGGCTCGGCGCGATCGCCATTCACGAGGACAACATCTTCGACAAGATGATCGCCAAACTGCCCGACGCCGCCGTGAAGGCCCTCGACAAGCGCTACGGGCCGCTGACGCTGGAGCCGCGCAAGCTGAAGATGATCGACCGCATCGTCGCCGATAGCCGGGACGTCGCACTCAATCACACGGCAGGCCTGTCGTTGCCGCAGCAGGTCATGATGAGCCTGTTCTCTCTTTCGGAGATGCTCGATGAAAAGAAGGTCTATCAGGCCGCCTGCATGGAAATCGTCAACAAGCGGCTATGGTCATTGCTCGACGGCCTTGGCCTGGCCGACAAGCTTACTCCAAATCCAAATTACGATGCCTATTACGGTCTGATCGATTTTGAGTTTTGGGCACGGAAGAACATTGGCGACAAGGCCGTCGACTACCTGAAGAAGAACGTTCATCCGCTCGATCTCGCGTTTCGGCTGGCCGAAGCTCATGGCATCGTGTTGCTGAATGGCGGCGGCTTCGACGCGCCCGAATGGTCGCTTCGGGTGTCGCTGGCCAATCTCCCGGACGATGTCTACGACGATATCGGGCGAGGCGTGCGCGCCATCGCGCGAGGCTATCGGGACGCTTACGAGGCAACCAAGGGCGGCGAGAAGTAACGGAGGTCGCGAGGTCGACCCGGAACGCTTCGGCATCATTACCAAAGGGGGAAGAGAACAATGAAACGGATCGCCATCTACGTTGCTCTGGTTACCTCGCTCGTAACTGTCGCCGGATTCAGCACGCCCTCACGTGCTGACACCGGCCAGGTCGCCGTCGTATTCACCAAAGGCGGATTCATCGTCGGCGTCGGCGGCGGGGAGGGCGTCTTGGTCTACCGCGGGCACAAATATCCGTTTACGGTGTCCGGGATGAGCGTCGGCTTCACGATCGGTGCCTCGACCACCAAGCTGGTCGGCCGCGCGCTCAATCTGAAGGGGCCGCAGTCGATCGAAGGCTCTTACGCGGCCGGCGGAGCCGGTGGTGCGATCGCCGCCGGCGGTGGCGCCGTGCAACTCCAGAACGGCAATGGTGTGATCCTTCAGCTCAGCGGGCCGAAGGTCGGTGCTGAAGTGTCGGCCGCGGTCGGTGGCGTTACGATCCGGCTGAAATAGATAAAAAAGGCGGGATCAAAGCGGAACGGGCTGCGTCACCGCAGCCCGTTTCGCGTTTCGATTCCGTGCGTCTCAGTACCGCTCTTCGACGAATTTCAGTCCGCGCAGGCTGGCCTGGTCGTTGTAGCGTCCCTTGTGGGTCCGCGGCGGCAGCTTGACCTTCTCCCGCTTGAGCTTCCTGTAGGGGATCCTTTGCAAGATGTGCGAGATGATGTTGAGCCGCGCACGCCGCTTGTCGTCGGAGCGGATCAGCCGCCATGGCGCATGCTTGGTGTCGGTCGCCTCGAACATCATGTCCCGTGCACGCGAGTAGTCGTACCAGCGACCGAACGACTCCGTGTCCATCGGGCTGAGCTTCCACTGCCGCAGCGGATCCTCGATCCGCGCCTTGAAGCGGAGCTCCTGCTCCTCCATCCCGACCTCGAGCCACAGCTTGATCAGAATGATGCCGGCGTCGACGGCGAATTTCTCGACCAGCGGGCATAGTTCGAGGAAGCGCTTGTGTTCGGCCGGCGAGCAGAAGCCCATGACATATTCCACGCCGGCGCGGTTGTACCAGCTGCGGTCGAAGATCACGATTTCACCGCCGGCCGGAAATTGCTCGATATAGCGCTGCAGGAACAGCTGGGACTTCTGCCGGTCGGACGGCGCGGGCAGGGCGCAGACACGGAAGACGCGTGGGCTGACCTT
>Ga0105237_10008151_pt1 | contig 11376 bp, 14 predicted proteins | sample KBSC24metaG_FD_81520 | JGI IMG/M metagenome (GOLD analysis project Ga0105237, IMG submission 81520) | Corn rhizosphere microbial communities from Kellogg Biological Station, Michigan, USA - KBS C2-4 metaG | ecosystem: Host-associated > Plants > Roots > Rhizosphere > Soil | place: Michigan, USA... | reverse complement strand
GAGCAGACTAAGAAGGCAAGTTAATGCCAATACCACGAATGTCGTGGAGACCAAGAATCTTACCGATATAAAGGCAAAGACTGGGAACCTGTATGAGTCTATTGCCATTATTGCGAAGCGTGCCAACCAGATCAACATTTCCCTGAAGGAAGAGTTGCATAATAAGCTGGAAGAGTTCGCCAGCCACACGGACAGCCTGGAGGAGATCCACGAGAACAAGGAGCAGATCGAGATATCGAAGGCATATGAAAGGATGCCGAATCCCGCGCTGCTGGCTACCCAGGAGTTCATGGATGAAAAGATCTACTATCGTAAGAATGACGATGATCTCTTTAAATAAAGTCTTTTGATGAATCGAGCGGGCGCCTAAAGGCGCCCTTTTAGTATGCTGAAAGGTAAGAAGATACTATTAGGCGTGACCGGCAGCATTGCTGCCTATAAATCGCTGTTGCTGATACGGCTGCTGGTAAAGGAAGGCGCCGAGGTAAAAGTGGTCATGACCCCTGCTGCAAAAGATTTTGTTACCCCGCTGTCGCTGGCTACGCTGTCAAAGCATCCTGTGCTGCTGGATCTTTTTGAGGGGGATGTCTGGGCCAATCATGTGGAATTAGGGCGCTGGGCGGATCTGCTGCTGATAGCCCCCCTCAGCTGCAACACCCTGGCAAAGATGGCCCAGGGGCTTTGTGACAATCTTTTGATGGCAACGTATCTATCGGCTGTCTGCCCGGTAGTGGTGGCGCCTGCCATGGATGAGGATATGTGGAAGCATCCTTCCACAAAGGCCAACCTGGAGCGTATACAGGGGTATGGCAATCATGTCATTCCTGTGGAAAAGGGAGAGCTGGCCAGTGGTCTGTATGGGGATGGGAGGATGGCGGAGCCGGAAGCGATACTGGCGTATGCTGAGGGGTTACTGACGGGACAGGTGCATTTGACGGAGGGTAAGGAGCAGGACCTGTCGGGAGGGGCCCAAAAACAGGACCTGGCGGGTAAAAAGGCGTTGGTAACGGCGGGGCCCACCTATGAAGCCATCGACCCTGTACGATTTATCGGGAACCATTCTTCGGGGAAGATGGGGCTGGCTATTGCCCGTGAGCTGGCAGACAGGGGAGCTTTGGTGGACCTGGTGCTGGGGCCTTCGTCCCTGGATGCAAACTATCCGGGTATCACCGTACATAAGGTTGTTTCTGCAGAAGAGATGTATAATGCCTGTCTCACTATTTTTCCGGGGGTGAATATAGCCATTATGTCGGCCGCGGTAGCAGATTTCAGGCCGTCGGCCCCTGCGGGAGAAAAGATCAAGAAGAAGGATGAGACGCTGATCCTGGAGCTGACAAAGACAAAGGATATTTTACAAACGCTGGGGCAGCAAAAAAAGAATGGCCAGATATTGGCAGGATTTGCCCTGGAGACGACAGGAGAGAGGGCCTATGCATTGGACAAGCTGCATAAAAAGAATGCGGACCTCATCGTCCTCAATTCTCTCAATGATACGGGTGCGGGCTTTGGATACGATACAAATAAGGTCACCATTTTTGACAGGTCGGGCGGTGAGACGGTCTATGCGCAAAAGACCAAGCAACAAGTAGCTGCGGACATCGTTGATAAGGTTGTAAACATGCTGTATGCGTAAAAAATATTTTTTCTTTATTGTGGCAATGGGAATGCTGCTGTCGGGTGTGGATGCCCAGGAGCTGGATGCGAAGGTCACTGTGCTGGCCACGAGGGTGCCTTCCACTGTCGATCACAAGATATTCCAGACCCTTCAGGGGGCGATCTTCAATTTCCTGAACAACCGGAAATGGTCCAATGAGGGCTTTCAGAATAATGAAAAGATAACCTGTAATTTCCTGATAAATATCAGCTCCGCGGGAGACAACAATACGTACCAGGCCAATCTGACCGTGCAGGCGGGAAGGCCAGTGTTCAATTCATCCTATCAAAGTCCCCTGATCAATTTCAATGACGATTCATTCACTTTCCGATATGTCGAATACCAGCCGCTGGATTTTAACGAGAACAGGGTGCAGGGGTCGGAGCCTTATGCGGCCAATCTGACGGCGGAGCTGGCCTATTATGTGTATATTATTTTGGGACTGGATTTCGATAGTTTCTCTTTGCGGGGCGGGGACTCTTATTTTCAAAAGGCCCTGAACATCGTGAATAATGCGCCTGACAGCCGTGATATCTCCGGATGGAAGCCTTTCGATGGCGTTCGGAACCGGTACTGGCTGACAGAAAATCTCACCAACAGCAAGTATACGCTGATACACGATGCCTACTACAGCTACTATCGCAGCGGGCTGGACCAGATGTATGATAAGGAGTCTGAGGGCAGAGCGGCCGTATTGAATACGTTGAATATGCTCAATACGGTGAATACGGAGACACCCAATACCATGATCATGCAATTCTTTTTCCAGGGCAAGTCGAGCGAGATATCGAAGATCTTTCAGAAATCTCCGCCGGATGAAAAATCGCGGGCGCTGGAGCTGTTGACTAAATTAGATATTACCAACCTCAACAAATATAAACAGGATCTGCAATGAGGATAATAGCCGGGCTTTTATGCATTGTCCTGATAGCTGGCTGTTCGGAAAAGGATAGCATCCCTTCGGACGTAATGGGCAAGGAGGAGATGGGGAGTGTACTTTGGGATATGATGCAGGCGGATCAATATGCTACCACCTATCTTATAAAGGACTCGTCAAAGGTGAATGTAAAGATGGAGACCCTGAAATTATATGAAGAGGTATTCCGTCTGCATAAGGTGACCAGGGAAGAGTTCCGTAAGAGTTTCCAATTCTACCAGGATCATCCGGACATCACCCGGGTACTTTTCGATACGTTGATAGCAAGGGGCAACCGGATGAGATCGGAAAGCTATACTCATTCCCCGGCCCCAACGCCTGCTGTGCCTACTGTAAGGCCTGCGGTGACGGTGACAGGCCCTATGGGAAAACCTCCTGTAGGGCCGCCGGTGACACCGGGGAAGCCCGCGGGGACCCTGCCTAACAGGCCCGCCGGAACAATGTCCAACAAGCCTCCGGGGACCTTACCCAACCAGCCGGGGGGTATTCGCATGCCCAATGGGTTTTTATTAAGGAAGGATTCTACTACCAGACTTCACCGGAAGGGCATTCAATTCCTTCCGGGGCAAAATTCAGTCACGCCTAAGGTACCACCTTTCCAGGCGAAGGATACCACCAAACATTAGCAAGGAACTTCGTATTTTTAGCCAAAAGCTTGTCTGATGAATAAAATCGTATCCGGCGCGCAGGAGGCAATTCAGGATATCAAGGATGGGGCCGTCATCATGCTGGGCGGTTTTGGCTTGTGCGGTATCCCCGAGAATTGTATTGGAGCTCTTGCAGGGAAGGGCATAAAGGATCTGACCTGTATTTCGAACAATGCGGGGGTGGATGATTTTGGTCTGGGGCTTTTGCTGAAGACCCGGCAGATAAAAAAAATGATCAGCTCCTATGTGGGAGAAAATGAGGAGTTCGAAAGGCAATTGCTCAATGGGGAGCTGGAGGTGGACCTGGTGCCGCAGGGGACCCTGGCTACCCGTATCCAAATGGCGGGCATGGGTATTCCCGCCTTCTTCACACCTGCGGGTTATGGGACGGAAGTGGCGGCGGGCAAGGAGGTGAGGGAGTTCGGAGGCAAGCCTTATCTGATGGAAATGGCGCTTCATGCGGACTTTGCTATTGTCAAGGCCTGGAAAGGGGATCGCCTTGGCAACCTTGTCTTTCGTAAGACTACCCGCAATTTTTCTACTTCCATGGCCAAGGCGGGGGATATTACCATTGTAGAAGTGGAACAGCTCGTGGAGCCGGGGGCCATTCCCCCCGATGAGGTGCATGTGCCGGGTATTTATGTGCACAGGATATTCCAGGGAAAAGATTATCAAAAACGTATTGAGAAAAGGACGGTGAGACTTAATAGCTAAAACACAGAGCGGACCACGGGTCCGCTGGCTGTGGCCGAGCCTAAGCGAAGGCCATGAACGAGAAGGAGCGTGTCGAAGCAGCTCCGCCGAAGTTCCCATCATAAGCCGTGCGCCGGGGATGGGATACTTTTCGGTGTAAACCAGACCCGGCGCACAACCTAATCTATGGCTTTGGACAAATTTGGCATTGCCAAACGTATAGCGCAAGAGTTGAGGGATGGGATGTATATTAATCTGGGAATAGGGATCCCTACGCTGGTAGCGAACTATATTCCGTCGGGTATTTCCATCATGCTGCAGTCGGAGAATGGTATGCTGGGCATTGGGCCTTATCCTACGGATGAGGAGGTGGATGCGGATCTGATCAATGCTGGGAAAGAGACGGTGACGATACTGCCTGGAGGGGCTTTTTTTGACAGTGCGGAGAGTTTTGGGATGATCAGGGCAGGGAAGGTGGATCTCACCGTATTGGGCGCCATGGAGGTGTCGGATGCGGGGGATATTGCCAACTGGAAGATACCGGGGAAGATGGTAAAGGGGATGGGCGGGGCGATGGACCTGGTAGCGAGCGCAAGGAACATTATAGTGGCGATGCAGCATACGAATCCTAAAGGGGAGTCGAAGCTATTGCCGGCGTGTACGCTGCCGTTGACGGGCGTAAAATGCGTGAAAAAGGTGGTAACGGACCTGGCGGTGCTGGATATTACTCCAGAGGGATTCCGGCTATTGGAGAGGGCGCCGGGGGTGTCGATGGAGGAGATAAAGGACAAGACAAAGGGCAGGCTGATCATCCGGGGGGATATCCCAGAGATGAAATTATAGGATCATGCGTCCGCGGGGAGCTCATCCCGGCGGGGCCATACGGCCAGGATATACAGCGTGTAGCGCACGAAGGCTGTCAGGGAGAGGAAGATACAATTTTCCGGGGCGGAGGAAGCGGACGAGATCCATTCCAGCAATAAAATAATCAGGAGATAGAAGAGGGTGCCTCCGGCCATCCAGAACAGGGGTGACTGGAATACATCGAGGCCTTTTGACCGGACGATGGGAGGAAGGCAAAGGAGGATCAAGCCGAGAAAGACGCCATTTTTGATGGTTTCCAGACCAGGGCTGCTGCTACCAAATCCTTTTACGGACAGCCAGGTCAGCAGGGAGGAGAGGAAGGCTATCAGGGTGATGGTCAGGATATGCCGGGCGGGTTTTGCGAGGATAGGCCGGAACAGGCAGGTGAAAAGGAAGAGTTCGATGGGGTAGCAGATATTATTCAGAACAGCCTGGTCTTCGGGGGTGAGCATGTGCAGGTGGGTGGGGATGTCCCGGAGGAAATTGACGAGGCAGATGATAAGGATGAGGTTGAAGGGCTCTTTCCCGAAGTTGGAGAAGAGGGTCAGGACAGCTGGTATCAGCGGGAGGAATGTAACAGCAATAAAAAGATAGTCAATAAAGCTATTTCCGGTAGTGCGCATAATGCATATTTGCTGGAAATGCACCGGACAGAGGGTCAGAAGGCTAATCTATCAGGTTGTTCTTAACGGCGAAGAAAACCAGTCCTGCCGTATTTTTTGCACCAAAGCGTTCCATCAGCCGATCTTTTATCGCCTCTACGGTCCTGGGGCTTACGTCAATCTTTTGAGCGATCTCCTGGGCCGTGAATTCCATACAGATGTACCGTACGACTTCTCTTTCACGATCGTTCAACGTGATCTCGGTATTTAGGCTGGGTATGACCTTGGTCCTGGTATGGGACTTTTTTAATAGGATGCGATTTACGAAGTTATTGAGGTAGTAGCCTTTGGTTGCTACTTCTATGATAGCTCTTTTGATCTCGGATGGGTCAGCGCTTTTAAGGAGGTACCCGTTGGCGCCTATTTCCATCATATGGCTTACAAATCGCTCGTCCTCATACATGGTAAGGGCGATGATATGAATAGAAGGATATTGTTTGGCGATGATCTTGGTGGTCTCAATTCCATCTTTCAGCGGCATCCGGAGGTCCATAAGCACTACATCGGGTTCTGAAGCGGCAAGGCCGTCGAGGAGCTCCTGGCCATTTTCTGCCTCCTGGACGAATTTTATGGCATTATAGGGACGCAAAGATAAAATGACACCCTTTCGGAATATCTTGTGGTCATCGGCTATTGCAACTTTAATAACTCCCATAGGCGTTTCTTGGATTTCGGTCTTCTTCTCCTTAAAGATAGCACATATATTTTATTCCTGCTCACGAAGCTTATCCTCTTCTTCCTTAATCAGTTCTATCGTTACCTTATAGTAGGTCTGGGACATATCCTTTTCAAAAAATATTTTACCATGAAGGACTTTCAGCCGGCTCTGGATGTTCTTCAAACCAAGGCCTACATTGCTTTTATTGAGCTTGTTAAAATCGTTCTGCGTAATACCTCTCCCATCATGATGCAGGCGGATAAAGAACTTTTCGCCGCTGGTGTTTTGGGTGAGGTGTATAAAGCTGGCGTTGCTGTGCTTGAGGATATTGTTAACGAGCTCCTGTATGACCCTGAAAATGATCAGCTCATTTTCGGCCTGCAGCCGTTCGCGATAGTCATGGAAGCGGGAGCTGGCGTTCATGCTACCGGAGCCGCTGATCTTCTGGAAGAGGTCGTTGACGGCGGATTCCAACCCGAAGTTCTTGAGGGTGGGGGGCATAAGACTATGCGAGATATTGCGAATGAGCTGGATGGTGTCGTCGATGATCTGCTTGGCATTGTAAATGCTTTGCAGCTGGGTGGTCTTGTCCAGATTGACCAGGTTCTCATTGAGATAGAGTCTGGCGGTGGCGAGCAGGGGGCCGGCGTCATCGTGGAGGTCGGCGGCAATACGCTGGCGTTCTTCTTCCTGCAGGCGGATAGAGGCATTCAACAGCAGTTTTTGCTGATCCTGCTCCATGCGCTGGAGGCGCAGTTGGTAGCGTATCACCTTACGCTGGTGAAAAATAATGAAAACGATGAGCCCGATGGTAAGTGCGAGCATACCAATGGTGCCAAAATATAGCACCAGGGACACGTTGCTGCCGGGATTGGTTGCTTCTAAAAGTATCATTTAACAGGGCATCGTCTCCGGTGGACGGACGGTTTATTAGGGTTTAAGTTTCTCATGAGATCAAGGTTTAAATCATATGTCTGTATAATAGTTTTCAATAGGATGTCTGGGGGCTTTACTTTTTTTCATACTAAATGCGATACAAAAGAATATATTTTTTATAATGTCAAATATGCTGTTGATGTACCAATAGTTCTTGTGTTCCTGGTTGGTAAAGGTGGACGCATACAGAAAGAGGAAAAGGGTAGAGGAAAAATAAATAAAAATGGCGATGACGATCCAGAATTTTTTGGTGTAATATACAAAAAGTACGGACGGGTCCTTGATCTGGCCATAAAGGAATAATATGCTGTATATTATGATCAGAATAGCTTCTACGGAAGCAGACAAGGAATCGAAATTGCTGGATTTGGCATGTAGAAAGTTTGCAACTACCATGGCCATGAATGCAAACGAGCCGATGATGGGTATGTATTTGAGCCGGGACCCCTGGATGGCCCTATAGAGAAATACAGTTAAGAGGGAATATTCGATGATGGTGAAGGATGCATACAGATAAAAAATATCGACCCCAAAGGCATTCTTTATCATGGGCGCCAATATTTCCATTGCGAAGGAGATCAGGCAATAAATAAATATAACCTGTAGCCCCTCATGTTTGTTCCGGCGAAGGAAGGAAACATAAAAAACTACAGGTAATACCTCGGAGATATAGAAAGCCAAGTACAGCAATGCCTAATTTTTTTCTCAAATATAATCGGCATTGTGTTATAATCCAAGCAAATAGACTTATTTGCCAATACCAAGCCAAGTCAGAAGTTCACCGAATCCTCTGTCGGCGACGATGGCAGGAATTGTCGAGATAGCTCCGGCCTGATTTACTACCACTTTTTTCAGCATGTCCTTACCAGATGCGTCAACACCTACATAAACGAGCGTTTTTTGTCCTTCTTCGTTGATAGCATCATAAAAACGCATACCTACGCAGCCGGGTTGAGCAAGGATCTGATCGATGATGTTACGGCCGATGGTAACACCTGTAAAAGATTCGGGATAAGTATTCTGATATGACTGGATAAGGTTTGCTGCCAGTTTGTGGTCGATTGCTTCACCAATGGAGGCCACGTCAAGGGAAGTAAGTAACTCTTTTTGCTGCATAAAGTAAGTTTTTAGAGGTTTGAAAAATGTTAGTTTGTAGAACTAAGTAACCCCTAAAAAAAAAGATGGACAACGGCCAAAACTTATGTTAAAATGCTTTAAATTGCCTGTAATTCAAGTCAGTATTGGGTTTGACGGGTTTTTCCCAGGGAGTTTACGAGGGTAAAATAGAGTAGTTTCACGCTGGAAAAATAGTATTTTTACTATCGTAAAAATGGCAAAACAGGATGGTAAAAACCCTAGGGATATCCACATTTGGGGATAAGTGTGGATAATTTGCAACAGGGAAAGTGGGTAGAATGCCCTGACAGATGCAGGAGCATGCGGAAATCTTGAAATGATGGAGGATTTTAAAAACGGGACTATCCGGTGTTGATGCGGGGGACGGACCTGGCTAACAGGAAGGATAATGGGAGTATGTGAAATTTAATTGCTGTTTTGGCGTTTAAATGGTCGGCCTTCAGAGCGAATTCCACATAAAAGCAGTACTTTTCTATACAATAGGCGGGTGGGGTTGCAGGATAAGAAAAAAAGAAGTTGACTGATATTGGATTTTAAAGGACGGCTTTCACGGATATTGAAATCTTTTACTGGACGGTATTGGACGTTGGATGGTTTTGAGATTGATCCTTAATCAATCAACTTCTGAGACAAAACTAGCTGATATAGTGTTGACAGACAATAGGAGAACTGCTCTTTTTAACAATTTCGGAAATTACTTTTCGGTGCGTAAAATTGCGCATAGGCTGTACAGTGTTTTTTCATGCCCTATGTAAGTGAGAATATAATAACCTGATTATCAACGCAAAAATATAAGACCTATACCTGTTAACTCTACAAACCTGCCGTTATGACTGCTGAACTAGTTATCAAGGTATCGATCGCGGATGACCATAAGATCTTCCGTGACGGTATCAAAATGGCTTTGAAGAATAAGGAGTATCTGAGAATTCTGTGGGAGGCTGAGGATGGCAAGGATTTAGTGCACAAGATGCAGATCAAGCGCCCCGATGTGCTGCTGATGGATATCCGGATGCCGGAGGTGGATGGTATCAATGCCATAGGACTATTAAGAAAGGAATATGAGGATGTAAAGATCATTGTGCTCACGATGTATGACGACCAGGAAATGATCTCAAAAATGATGGAAATGGGCGCTAATGCCTACCTGACGAAGACTACGGACCCCGACGAGATCTACCAGGCTATACTTACCTGTATGAATGATGACTTTTATTTTAACGATCTGGTCAATAAAGCAGTGCTCTCCAAACTGCAGACCAAGCGGCAGGTAAGGCAATTCTATCCCAGTCCTATCAAATTTTCCGAGAAAGAGATCCGCATTCTCAAACTATTAGCAGAAGACAAGACGACGGAAGAAATATCAAAAGAGGTATTCTTAAGCACGCGTACCATCGAAACGATACGGCAGAATATGAAAACGAAAATTGGGGCCAAGACCATTGCGGGGCTGATCATGTATGCTATGCGGAACAAGATCATCGATTGAACAAGATCAGGTCACGGACGGAGGCTCCTGCCGGGCCAGGGGATACCTCCCATCAATACTCCAGCGTGACCACTCCACTTTTTATTGCATAGATAGCGAGTCCTACGCGGCTTTTTACATTCAACTTTACGAATAGGGCGTCCCGGTAGTTGTCGATGGTCCTGGGGCTTATTTCCATCATGGTGGCTATTTCCTTATAGGTCATATCGGTGCTGGCCAGCTTAAGAAAGGTGAGCTCATTCTCGCTGAGGGATAGTCTGTCAGCCTGGTTGTTGTTGGATTTATCCTTTTTGAACAGGTTGACGAGCTTGCCGGCGGAGTTATAGGAGTAGAAATACCCCGAGGCCATTACGGACTGTATGGCGAGGTTCAATTCACCCGGATGGATATCTTTTTTTAGAAATCCCCGGGCGCCGGCCTGCAGCAGTCTCAGCAGCGTTATCTCGGAGTCGTACATGGTAAGTATGAGCACATATATATCGGGATAGTTCATCCGCAGGTGTTTGGCTGTCTCGTAGCCATCGAGCTCGGGCATATTGAGATCGAGGATAACAAGATCGGGAAGGTCGTGGGGCTGCAGTTTCTCCAGCAATTCCTTTCCATGGGCGGCAAGCAACATGACTTTACAATTATCGAATCTGTCAATGACGGTGGCCAGGGCATCCCGGAGGAGGACGTGATCGTCGACCATGGCAATCCTGACAGGCTTTTTCAGAGATGACATAATATTTCTTTTAACATCATTAATAAGGTACGACAAGGGTGATCACGGTCCCGGAATTCGGGATGCTGTCCACCTGGAAGCCGGCGTCTATCATTTTAGCTCTTTTCATCATATTACTCAATCCGGAAGTATTCTTTCGGGTGGCGATGACTGCCGGATCAAATCCCCTGCCGTCGTCGAGGATGATCATGGTCAGGCTATTATTCTCATATGTAAGGGTGATATGGACGCTGGCGGCCCCTGAGTGGCGTATTACATTGCTGATCGCCTCCTGCAAGATACGAAGGATGAATATTTCCTTCTGTTCGTCCAGGAACTGATAATCTCCTTTTAATTCATAGATGATCTGTGGTGCGGTAAGCTTTTGCAGCTGGATGACGAACTGTTCGATGGCCTTGGTAAGCCCGCCGTTGCGAATAATCTCGGAACTAAGGCTCCGGGACAGGTCGCGCAGCTCATCGAGGGCCCGTGTAAGCAGATCGACCGTGTCATTGATCCTTTGAGCGGCGTAGCCGCTCTCTTTTATGTCGAGGGTATTCAGCTGTAATTTGGCGAGGGAAATGAACTGTCCGATGTTGTCGTGTATCTCCCGGGAGATGTATTGGAAAGTATATTCCTGGATCTCGAGCTGGGTCTTTAGCAATTCCTTGTCATAATTGGCCTTGATGCCTACGAGCCTGGCATTGAAAAGATTTTGTTTTTTTTGATAAAGCAGCAGGATCACGGCTATAAAGCCGATCAAAATAATGATCAGCAGGGTGCAGATGATGACGATGGATATTACGATCTCCTGATCCTGCATGTGAATCCTTTAATAAATAACATATACGTTATGACGAGTGAAAAGTTGTTGATAGAAGAGAGACTTTGTCCCACTCCGTTCAGGCCATGTCTCCGCAGGTAAATACTGGTAACATAAAAAGGAATAATGGTGGTGAGATAAAAAAATATCCCGGTGACGAGCCAGAAGGAGGG
>Ga0105237_10008147_pt1 | contig 11377 bp, 10 predicted proteins | sample KBSC24metaG_FD_81520 | JGI IMG/M metagenome (GOLD analysis project Ga0105237, IMG submission 81520) | Corn rhizosphere microbial communities from Kellogg Biological Station, Michigan, USA - KBS C2-4 metaG | ecosystem: Host-associated > Plants > Roots > Rhizosphere > Soil | place: Michigan, USA... | reverse complement strand
TGGAACATTCCACGCCGGGGATCTGGCGCAGCCGCGGAATCACGAAATCACGGCGGCGGCGATATTCGGCCAGCATTTCCGGAATCGAAGCCTGGGAACCACGCAGCGCTTCCACCGCAGCTTTCTGCGCAATCGACGTCGGATTCGACGTGGAGTGGCTCTGCAGTTTGTTCATTGCGCCGATGATGGCTTCGGGTGCGAGGCCGTAGCCGATGCGCCAGCCGGTCATCGCATAGGTCTTCGAAACAGTACCAGCAACCAGCACGGTCGGCTTTGAATTGGCGATCGACGCGACCGAGTAGGGCTTGGCGTCGTAGAGGAAGTGCGAGTAGCACTCGTCAGTAAGCAGGAAGATGCCCTTCTTCGCGGTGATGTGATAGAGCTTCTCAAATTCCGCATCGGCCATCACGGCTCCCGACGGATTGCTGGGGGAGTTGATGATGACGATTTTGGTCTTCGGGGTGATGTTCCGCTCCACCATATCGGCGGTGAGATTGAAGCCTTCCTTCTCATCGGTTTCGACGAAGACGCACTTGCCGCCCGCGTAGTTCACGATGTCCTTATAGGTGACCCAGTAAGGAACGGGGATGATGACTTCGTCGCCCGGGTTGACCAAAGCCTGCGTGTAGTTGAACAGGACGTGCTTGCCGCCGACCGTGATGATGCATTCCGACGGCTTATAGTCCGTGCCGAACTCGGCTTTGTGCCGTTCCACGACAGCCTGCTTGGTTTCGAGGGTGCCGCCTGCCGGGGTGTACTTGGTGAAGTTGCCTTCGATTGCGCGAATCGCGGCCTGCTTGATGTTATCGGGGGTGAAAAAGTCGGGCTCGCCGGCGCTGAAGTCGACTACATCGACGCCGTCGCGCCGAAGTTTGTCGGCGTCGGCCATTACTTTCATGGTCGAGGAAACGCTGATCGCTGCAATGCGATCGGCTGTTGTGGGTGTCATAAGGGTAGGTGTCATCTCGTTTTAGGCCCTGCTTCAACCGTCGTTTCGGGTGCCAGGCTGTAAGTCGCGCAGTCGCTCCCGCAGGCGCTGTTCCACCTGAGGCGGCACCAGGCCATTGATATTTCCGCCGAGCGAAATCACTTCTTTCACCAGTTTGGAACTGATGAACGAGAAAGCCTCGCCGGCGAGCAAAAAAACAGTTTCGAGTCCGGGCTGCAGGCGGCGGTTCATGAGCGCCATCTGCAGTTCATTTTCATAGTCGGAAATGGCGCGAATGCCGCGCAGAATCACCCCGGCGTGCTGCCGCACCGCGTAATCCGCCAAAAGCCCGTTGAAGCAGTCCACTTCGACATTGGCAAAAGGTTTTACGGCTTCGGTCAGCATCTCGATTCTCTCGGGCACGCTGAAGAGCGGAGATTTGGAACCGTTGTGAAGAATGGAGACGATCAGACGGTCAAAGAGCCGCGAACCGCGCTCGATCACGTCGAGGTGGCCGGTAGTAATCGGGTCGAATGACCCGGGATAAATGGCCACGACTCTGTTTTGCATCTGCGTCTTGGAAGAGACAAAGGAAACATTATTCTATCCAATCGATGCGGGTACCGCGAAGGAGATGGGGCGCGACAGAGAAGCGGGAACGAGGTCAACGCTAACTACACAGCCTGCGTTTTCTCGTCAGGCGTGGTCAAAATGACACAGGAGACCTTTCACGCGCAAGGGAGAATTCACAACAGAATCAATAGTTTGGGAGTGTTTCTTGGTTCCGGGTCCACACAACGGCCCGAAATTTGTGTCATACTTCGTAACAGAGACGGTACCCCCGAAAAATGACGCAGTTGGACGAGGCGATCGCCCGGTATCATCGGATCCTCGAATCCGAACCTTACCGCGACCTGAGGTGGGTCAAAAATTTACAGGATGAGATGGAAGCCCGCCAGTTATCTTCTGGTGGACGGCTTCTGTGTCCCTTCCTGCGGCCGAATTTTGTTACCCAGAAACAGTACGACAATCTGGTCAAAACCGGCGAAGCACTAATTTCAGCTGTCGATCGTATGCTTCGGCTTGCGTTGGCATCTCCTCAGCTGCTTTCCCGTATGCAGCTGTTTCCTGCAGAGAAAATGCTGGCCGCCATCGACCCTGGCTACGAGATGTCCGAGGTATCGGCTCAGCTCGATTTGCAGATTCAGAACGGCTCCCTGCATGTCCTGCAGTATAACGCGGATGCTCTCTCGGGAGCCGCGTACGCAGAAGGCCTCTCGGACCTCTTCTACGATTGTCCGCCTGTGAAGGAATTCCGGCGGCGCTACAACCTTACACGCGTGGGCGGCAAGAAGCCTTTTCTGCATGCACTGCTGAAGGCTTACAAGATGTTCGGCTCGAATAAATCCGTCGGTGCCGCGCATGCTGCGGCGCACGGCAGAAAACCGAATATCGGCATTCTCGAATTCCGCAGCGCCACTGGCCGCAGCGAGTATGAGATCTTCCGCGAGTACTTCCGCGCGGAGGGTTATCAGACCGAGCTGATCGCGCCCGATCAGCTGGAATACAAGAACGGTGTGCTGCGCGGCAACGGCTTCGACATCGATCTGATTTACCGGCGTATCAGCGCGCAGGAGTTCCTGCTCCGCTTCACGCTGAACCATCCGCTGGTTCAGGCTTATCAGGATCACAACGTTTGCATCGTGAACAGCTTCCGTTCTGAGCTTTCGCACAAGAAAGCAATGTTCGCGCTGCTGACCGATGAAACGCTGGTCGCAAAATTCCCGCTGCACGAACGCAAAGCAATCCGCGAGCATGTGCCGTGGACGCGCGTTGTAAAAGCGGGCAAGGTGACCTATCACGATCAGACGGTCGATCTGATGGACTTCATCAAACAAAATCGCGAAAAGCTGGTTCTGCGCCCGAACGACGAATATACAGATCTGCACAGCTTCGTCGGCTTCGAACACGACGACGGATCCTGGGCCCGCGCCATGCGCGAAGCTCAGCGCGCTCCTTACGTGGTGCAGGAGCATGTGAAGCCGACCCGTACTCTGTTCCCGCTGATGAGCTACGGCCATCTGGAATTCAAAGAGATGCAGGTAGACGTGCAGCCTCAGGCTTTCCTCGGGAAAGTCGGCGGTTGTTCGAGCTACGTGTCGTCGGAAGGCGCGGGGACCTACTCACCGGCTTCCGGCATCGCACCGACTTTCATCATTGAAACCAAAGCCTGACCCCATCGGCGAAACTCTGCCGGAACCCTGGCTCCGCGGCATCCCGCCGGATATTCATCCGGTGATCGGTCATCTGCTGCGCGCGAGCCAGCAGATCCGGGAGGACGTCGAGAAGGCCATCGCTTCGCTCACCCCGGAGCAACTCTGGGCCACGCCGCACGGCATGACTTCGGCGGGTTTTCACGTCAAACATCTGGCGGGCAGCACGCAAAGGCTCTGTACGTATCTCGAAGGCGGGCAGCTGACGGCGGAGCAGGTAGCCGCAGTCGCGCTGGAGGCATCCCGTTCAGCTTCGGCAGACGAATTGCTCTCACAGCTGAATGAAGCGATGAACCGCTACGAAGGAATCATTCGCACACTGCGTCCGGAAGAGTTCGGGAGTAAACGCGAAGTAGGCAGGAAACGAATCGAGACGACCGCCGTCAGCCTGGCAATTCACATCGCCGAACACGGGCAACGGCACACGGGACAGGCAATCAGCGCGGCAAAACTTGCAACTTCTTTTTAACCAATCCGGTACATCGCCTGTCCTTTCCCGATGCTATACTCCGAACGGATGGTGTTGTCCTCCCCGCCTTTTTGCGGCAGTTTCGTTCTACTTCAAAGCAGTACACTCCCCTGCGCCGTTTTATCCGATCCGATCGCCTCTTTCACAGGAGAAGTTTCCAAACTAAATGAAATCCAGCGTACAGGTCAGCCGTGGCATCGAAAGCCTCTTTGGCACTCAGGACGAGAATATCCGGCTCATCGAGCTGGGCTTAAACGTCCAGACGAGACTGAGCAGTGAAACGATCGAAATAGACGGTGAGCCCGGCCAGGTAGCTCGCGCCGAGCAGATTTTTGAGGATTATTTCGCCCTCGTCCGCGAAGGCCAGATTTTCAAGAACGGCGACCTGAATTCCCTGCTCCGCGTGGTGACTTCCGATCCCGATGTCACCCTGCGCAATCTGGTGAACAGCGGGAAGCAGCGCAGCTTCGGTAAGAAGCTGCTGGCGCCGAAGACTGTCACCCAGCGGCGGTATCTCGAGGCGATCGAGCGGAATGATCTGACCTTCGGCATCGGTCCGGCGGGTACCGGTAAGACCTATCTCGCAGTCGCGATGGCAATTCAGGCGCTGATCAGCAAACGCGTCAGCCGCATTATTCTCACGCGCCCGGCGGTGGAAGCCGGGGAACGGCTGGGCTTTCTGCCCGGCACGTTGCAGGAGAAGGTGGACCCGTATCTGCGCCCGCTTTACGATGCGCTGTACGACATGCTGGAAGCCGAGAAGGTGGAGAAGCTGATTGAACGTCTCTCCATTGAAGTGGCGCCGCTCGCATGTATGCGCGGACGCACTCTCAACGACAGCTTCATCATTCTTGACGAAGCGCAGAACACGACCACTGAGCAGATGAAGATGGTGCTCACCCGCCAGGGTTTCAACTCCAAAATGGTGGTGACGGGCGACCTGACGCAGATGGATCTGCCGAGCAACAAACGCAGCGGTCTGCTGGAAGCGACCGAGGTTCTAAAGGGCGTGGAAGGCATTTCGTTTATTACCTTCGACGAGCGGGACGTGGTGCGGCACCACTTGGTGCAGCGCATTGTCCGGGCTTATGAGAAGTACAATGAAGGGATAGCGGGCCGGCAGCTTTCGTTTAAGCTGGCCGATCCGCAGTTCCGGGCCGCCGAGCCAGCGGCTGTGGCAGCGGATGCCACGGAGAACGAAACAGCACCCGAGCCGGCAGCCTTGCTACCGGCAAAAAATGAAATCTGACCCACTGATATCGTACCGGCGGAAGCCGGCAACCCTGGACCGCGAAGCTCTTGAGACCTTCGCGGAAGTCCTTCGTGTGCGTGTGTCGAAACGCGCGGATTTTCATTGCCTGATTACCGGCGATGCCGAACTGCAAACGCTCAATCGCCAGTACCGCAAAAAAGACTATCCAACTGACGTGCTTTCTTTCCCCGGTGAGCCGCCTTATCTGGGAGACATCGCGATTTCGCTGGCTCGGGCCCGGGCTCAGGCTCGCGAATTCGGCCACTCTCTGGAAGACGAACTTCGTATCCTGATGCTGCACGGCGTGCTGCACCTGACCGGTCTCGATCACGAAACCGATGGCGGGGAAATGGCGCGAGCCGAGCAGCGCTGGCGGAAAAAACTCGAATTACCAACAAGCCTGACAGAACGAGCGAAGTAATGATCCTGGTCGCTCTGGTATTTCTGTTCGTTCTGGTGACGCTGTTCACCTCAGTGCAAATCTTCTACCTGGAAGGCATGCGCCTCCGCACGCGGGAATTCCCCGCTCTGCAGTACTTCAAGTCTGAGGTGGAGCCGCGGCTTGGACTCCGTTCCGAAGAGGGCGCGCTCACCTTCTCGCTCTGGAAACATACCTGTCTGGTGGTCTTCGGGGTGATGGGGCTGGCGCAGGCTGTTGACGGCGGGATGCTCCGGTTGCCGGAAGTAGTGGAAGCGGCGGCGGGCGCGTGGCTCGCCATGATGCTGTGCGCCTACCTGATCCCTCAGCTGCTGTTTCGCCGGACGAACGGACACTGGCTGCATCTGCTGCTGCCGTTTTACTCGGCAAGCGCGCTGCTGATGCGCCCCCTGGTGCTCGGCTTTGGTTTCATGCACACGCTGCTCGACATCGTGAAGCAGGAAGCGATTGATGAAGACCCTGCCACCGCGGCGGAAAACATCGATGCGCTGATTACCGCCGGCACCGAAGAAGGGCTGATCGAAGAGGACGACCGCAAACTGATTCAGTCGGTGGTGGCGTTTGGCGATAAGACGGTGCGGGAGATCATGACGCCGCGTCCCAACATGGTCACCATTCAGGCGGACGAGACGCTGGAAGAACTGCATGCGCTGGTGGTGAACGAGCAGTACTCGCGCATTCCCGTCTGGCAGTCCTCGATCGACGAGATTATCGGGTTCGTACACGTCCGCGACATGTTCGAAGTCGCGGAGAGCAGCCGCAAAGTCCGTAAAGTGCGTGAACTGATGCGCGCCATTCGCTTCGTGCCGGAAACCAAGCCCGTAGACGACCTGATGCGCGAGATGCAGCAGGAAGGCGCGCACATGGCGATCGTGGTGGATGAGTATGGCAATACCGCCGGTCTCGCCACCATGGAAGATCTGGTGGAAGTCATTCTGGGCGAAATCCGCGATGAGCATGAGCCGGGTTCCGATGTGACCGATGATGGGAACGGTGGCTACGTCGTCTCGGGCAACTTCGACTTGTCCCGGGTGCAGGATCTGCTGGATTTTCGTCCCGAGGAAGATCTGGAATCGACGACGGTGGGTGGTCTCGTGATGGAATGGCTCGGATCGGTTCCGAAGCCCGGGGAAGCAATTGAACGCGATGGAATTCGCGTGGAGGTTTTAGCGAGTGATGAAATGCGAGTGGAAAAAGTGCGTCTGAGTCAGGTGATAGCGGAGCCGGATACTGCCATTCCGGGTGAACAGCATGGCAGTGAGAAATCATGAGCCATCGCTCTGGTTTTGTCTCGATCCTGGGGCGTCCCAACGCCGGGAAATCCACCCTGCTGAATGCACTGGTGGGGCAGAAAGTCTCGATTGTCGCGGATAAACCGCAGACCACGCGCACGGCGATTCAGGGCGTGATGACGACCGACGAAGCGCAGGTCGTCTTCGTGGATACGCCGGGCATTCATAAGTCAGACTCGACCATCAACAAGCGCATGATGGAATCGGTCCGCGCCTCCATTGAAGAGCGCGACATGCTGATTTACGTGGTGGACGCGACGGAGCCGTTCGGGGAAGAGGATCAGCGTGCGATGAGTATGCTGCGCCCCAATGGTCCTCCGGTTATCCTGGTGCTCAACAAGATCGATGCCGTGAAAGCGAAGCATGACCTGCTGCCGCTGATGGACGAGTACGGGAAGCAATTCTCGTTTATCGAAACTTTGCCGATGTCGGCCCTGAAGGATACGGGCATAGAGGAGCTGCGTCGTATCGTGATCAGCCATATGCCGGAAGGACCGGAGTATTTCCCGGCCGACCATATTACGGACCAGCCGGCGCGGTTTCTGGCCGCTGAACTGATTCGCGAAAAGATTCTGATCGCGACCCGGCAGGAAGTGCCGCATGCCACCACCGTCATCATTGACAAATGGGAAGAAACGCCGACGATCGTCCGGATATTCGCGACCATTTTTGTGGAGCGCGACGGGCAAAAAGCGATTGTGATCGGCGCCAAGGGAGCGATGCTCAAGAAAGTGGGCACGCTGGCACGGGAAGAGATGGAGTCGCTGTTCGGCATCCGCATTTATCTCGATCTGCACGTAAAAGTGGAATCGCAATGGCGCGAGAAGTCCGCATTTCTCAATGCACTGGACTGGCGTACAATGGCCGGTAGAGATGAAGACTAAGCGGTTAGGCCTGTCAGTAGTTCTTTTCTTCGGGATGTTGATGACGGTCTTTGCCGCCAAGCCGGTCACAGACGACTTTGTGAACGACACCGTGCGCCAGCGGCTTGCCGCGGATTCGCTCGTAAAAGGCGGCGCCATCGATGTGGAAGTAAAGGATGGCGTGGTGACTCTGAAAGGCAAAGTCCAGGAGCCGAAACAGAAGGACAAAGCGGAACGGATCACGAAAAAAGTGAACGGCGTGAAAAGCGTCGTGAACCAGATCAAGATCGAAAAGCCGTGAAACTGTTCGCCGGGCTCTGCCTGCTCGTTTTTGCCGCCCCTGCTCAGGACTTTGAGCACCTGCAGGCGGAGCGGGTTGCCTCCAATCTGCAATACATCGATGGCTTAGTCTGGGCGAAGCAGGGCTTTCTGGTTTTCTCGGACACCGCTAAGAAGAGAATCTTCCGCCTCGACCCCGGCAAGCCTCCTCAGCCCACTGACGAAGACAATAAAGGCGCGGAAGGGCTGGCTTACGATCAGCTCTCACGGCTTTACATCTGTGAGCCACAGAATCGCCGCGTCATTCGGATCGATAACAAGAATAAGGTGGACGTTCTGGCGGACGCGTGGCAGGGGAAAAAGCTGAACTCCCCGAATGACATTACCGTCCGCAAAGACGGCCAGATTTACTTTACGGATCCCGCTTTTTCCAGTGCCATCGATACTCGTGAGCTGGATTTCCACGGGATTTTTCACGTCAATCTCAAAGGGGAGCTGGAGCTTGTCGCGAAGTGGCAGACCCGCCCTAATGGGATCACGCTCTCGGCCGATGGCAAGACGCTGCTGGTCTCGGATGCCGACCGGCATGCGGTGGTGGCTTTCGACCTGGAAGGGAAGACCGGCGCGGCGAGCAATCAGCGCGATGTGATTCAAAAGATCGACGGGGTTCCAGGCGGCATCCGGACAGATGTGAGTGGACGAATTTATGTGGGCGCACGTGGTCTTGGCGTTTATTCTCCGGATGGCAAGCTGATGCATCAGGTGCTGACCGGCGAGACGATCACCAACTGCACTTTTGGCGACCCCGATTACGAGACGCTTTACGTATCAGCCCGCAAGGCGATCTACAAAATCCGCCTGGGCGTCAAAGGCGCCATGCAGTATTGAGCGACTCCCGCCGTTACCCGCCGCGCCCGGTCCTGGGTGTGGGCGCCCTGATCGTGGAAAACGGCCGCATTCTGCTGGTACAGCGTGGCCGCGAACCTCTGAAAGGCTACTGGTCCCTGCCTGGTGGCGCGGTGGAAACCGGCGAAAGGCTGGAAGATGCCATGCGGCGCGAGGTTCGGGAAGAGACCGGCCTCGAGGTTTCGGTCATTTGCCTGCTTGAGATTTTTGAGCGGATCATGCTGGATTCCGGTGGGCAACCTGAGTATCACTACGTTTTGATGGATTATCTTTGCCATCCGGCGGGCGGCACGCTCGCGGCCGCTGACGATGCCGACAAAGTGGCCTGGTTCTCACCTTCGGAACTGGCTGGCCTGACCATCACGGAGGGCACACCCGCCGTGGTCGCCAAAGCGTTCGAATGGCTGACGGAAAATAAGAGTAAGTGATCGCCACCAGTTCAGAAGCTCTCGAATGGGAGCACGTACGGGACCTCGTCCGGCGCCATCTTTCCACACAAGCGGGAGATGCCCTGCTTGAACAAACCACCGCACCATCAGTAGACCGCGCGGCCATTGAAAAGAGCCTCGCGGAAGCCGGTGAAGGGATGGCGTACCTGCGGGCTGCCTCGTCGCCCGCCACCGGCGGACAGGGTGGGGCGGTTCGGGTGAACCTGAGCGGTCTGCCGGATGTGACCGTCGCTTCGCAGAAGCTGCGCATTGAAGGCGCTTCGCTGGAACCCCGTGAAATCTTCGACCTCATCGTTTTTCTGGACCGGGCGGCGGACGCGAAATCCTCATTGCTCGCTGCCACGGAACGCTTCCCTCTGCTTTCTGTGCGCGCCGGCGGGATCGGGGATTTTCGCGATCTGCTGCGGACGGTGGGAGGGAAAATTCAGGCGGACGGCACGGTTCTCGACCACGCCAGCCCACACCTGAACCGGATTCGCCGGGAGATCGAGAAACAAAAGAAGAGTATTCACGACTCGCTCGAACGCTTTCTGCGCGCGAATCGGAACGACGGAGTGCTGCAGGAAGAGTACGTCACGATTCGCAACGAGCGCTTCGTGGTGCCGGTGATTGCGGGGCAGCGCCGCAAACTGCCGGGCGTTATCCATGGCGCGAGTTCCACGGGCCAGACTTTGTTTCTGGAACCGATGGAGACGATCGACCTCAACAACGAACTCGTTCGCCTGCAGGAAGAAGAGTCCCGCGAGGTTTTCCGCATTCTGCGGGAATTGACGGAGCGTCTGCGCGCCTATGCCGAGCCCATCCGGGACGCAGCCGGGGTGATGGCGGCGCTCGACGTAATCTTTGCCAAGGCCCGCTTCGGGCAGGACTTCCACTGCTGTATTCCCAAGTTCGGCGAACGGCTCCATCTGGAGCAGGCGAGACACCCCCTGCTGATGGACGTGCTGCGCCGCAAGAAAGAGAATGCCGTCCCGTTCACTCTGACGCTCGACCGGGAGTGCCGGACTTTGCTGATCAGCGGTCCCAATACAGGCGGCAAAACTGTCACGCTGAAGACGGTTGGGGTGATCTCTCTGATGGCACAGGCGGGTTTGCCGGTGCCGTGCGCGAACGCCGAGCTGCCGGTGTTTGAACAGGTGCTGGCGGATATCGGCGATAACCAGTCGATTGAGCAGAACCTGAGTACGTTTTCCGCTCATGTGTCGCGGCTGCGGGAGATGGCGCTCGACGTGACTCCGGAATCCCTGGTGCTGCTGGACGAGATCGGTTCCGCGACCGATCCCGAAGAGGGCGGTGCGCTGGGAGTCGCGCTTGTCGATCATTTCCGGGCGGCGGGAGCGTTCACGCTGGCCTCCACGCATTTGACGGCGCTGAAGATTTACGGGGCGAACACGAAGACGGTGGTCAATGCGTCGATGGGCTTCGATGAAGTGACGCTGGCACCCACGTATCAGCTGCGGATTGGTCTGCCGGGGAAGTCGGCCGGACTCGATATCGCGGCCCGGCTCGGGATGCCGGAAGACATTCTGAAGCGCGCGCGGGCGTCTCTGAGCACTCAGGAGATCGAGCTTTCGCAGTTGATTGCCGATCTGCATCAGCGGCTCGAAGATGTGAGCCAGCAGAAAGCGCTGCTGGAGCGCGAGCGGATCAGCCTGGCAGGGCGGGAGCGCCAGATTAATCTCGACGCCGAGCGACAGATTTCGACAAAACTGCGAGATCTGGAGGCACGTTTCGAAGACATGCAGCGCCGCTGGCAGGAGCGTGCCGATGAAACCGTCGCGAAGATTGCCGAGACGGCGGACCGTCGCAAGTCGATTGACCAGGCACAACGGCAGACTTCGAAACTAAGCCGCGAAATGCGCGAGGACTGGGAGACTTCCATCGTTCCTGCGCAGGCTCCGTCGGCGGAAGCGCCCCGCAAGCTGAAGATCGAGGAGGGCGTGCGGGTCCGGGTGAAGGGTCTGCGGGATCTGGCGCGCGTTCGACGGATTCCGGGGAATGGCCGGCTGGAAGTGGAGGCCGGGTTCATGAAGCTGCAAATCTCCGGCGATGACGTGGAAGAGGTCTTCCCGGAAGCGAGCGGACCCGGCGCGGGTAAGCTGCCGGAGAACGTGAGCTTCCAGAGGGGGCCCGATCTCGCGCCTTCGGTGCAGGAGATCAACATCATCGGGGAACGCGCGGACGATGCGATGGACCGGGTGGAGCGCTTCCTGGACGATGCCGTGAT
>Ga0105237_10008143_pt1 | contig 11380 bp, 8 predicted proteins | sample KBSC24metaG_FD_81520 | JGI IMG/M metagenome (GOLD analysis project Ga0105237, IMG submission 81520) | Corn rhizosphere microbial communities from Kellogg Biological Station, Michigan, USA - KBS C2-4 metaG | ecosystem: Host-associated > Plants > Roots > Rhizosphere > Soil | place: Michigan, USA... | reverse complement strand
GTTCCGCGACATGGATTCGGTTCCTACCACCAAACCAAGATCAGCCTTCCCAAGTGTGATCGAGTCGGCTGCTTGAATGATGGCTTCAATGCCCGTTCCGCAAACCCGCTGCACCAAATGCGCTGGCACCTCAGTGGGAACGCCGGAGTAGAGTCCGACGTGACGGGGAAGCACATAAGCATCGAAGCTGGCCTGTGCCACGCTTCCTGCAACGACGGTGTCCACATCCTGCGGCAATACCCCTGAACGCTTGAAAACTTCGCGCGCGACCTTAATGCCAAGATCGATCGGAGAGACCAGCCCTAGAACCGTGTTGTAGTCGGCGAAAGGTGTACGTACTCCATCTACGAGGTAAACGTCGTCATATTGCGAAACCAACCCTTTGGCTTGTCTGGACATTGCGGCCTCCTTCCATTCGATTCCGCCCGGATGCCGAAAGGCTCAGGCGCTGACCGAAGATTCTGCAGACGCCGTCCTCTTTTTTGTTAATGGTGGAAAGCTGCTCTCCTTGGGAATCCCATAACGCTCACGATGTTTTGTTCCCCAAGCCGACATCAATTTCAAAATTGGCTTTAGGCTCTCCCCGTGCCTCGTGAGCGAGTATTCCACCTTGGGCGGGATTTCGGGGTAAGCCTTGCGGCTTACGACTCCATCGCGCTCCAACTCGCGTAAGTGCTGTGTAAGCATCTTCTTGGTCATGCCCGGAATCAATTTCTGCAATTCTCCGAACCTGCGAGTCCGCTTCTCGAGGTAATAAATAACCAGAGGCTTCCATTTGCCACCAATGACATCAGAGGTCAGATTGACCGGACAATAAAACTCTTCCATTCTTCCTCCAAACGGATATTCCGCGCTGCTACCTCTTTACTTTAGCCTAAAACCCACTTGTTTCTATGGCGAGAAGTGCAGCCCAGATGCGGGTGAGTCGAGTCTGGGGTAGCATGTCAGCCATGAAAAAAAGGGTCTTCGCTGTGATTGTCTTCTTTGGTCTGCTAAGTCAGCTCGGATTTTGCCAGGGCCGGCATACTGCACGTTCCATGGTGATCACCAAATATGGAATTGTGGCCACCAGTCATACGCTAGCTTCGCAAGCCGGAGCTGAAATTTTGCGGCGTGGCGGATCAGCCGTAGACGCTGCGATTGCCGCCAACGCCACGTTGGGTGTTACCGAACCGATGATGAATGGCATCGGCGGAGACCTGTTTGCCATCTATTGGGACGCGAAAACCGGCAAGCTCTACGGCATCAATTCCAGCGGCTGGGCTCCGCAAAATTTGACAATTGCCTATCTGAAGGCAAAAAACGCAACCAAAATGCCGCAGTTTGGCATTGACTCTGTCACTGTGCCGGGAGCGGTCGCGGGGTGGAACGCTTTGCATGGAAAATTTGGACATCTGCCATGGAAGCAAATTTTTCAGCCGGCGATCTTCTACGCCGACCAAGGCTTTCCAGTTACAGAGTTAGTCCATTCCTTCTGGGAGGATGCTCCCGAAAGTTTTGCTCATGATGCCGAAGGCCAGCGCGTCTATTTGCCAAACGGAAAAGCTCCCGGCATGGGAGAAATCTTTCGCAATCCGGACCTGGCAAAGTCATTACGGAGCATCGCCGAGAAGGGAGCGGATTCGTACTACAAAGGCGAAATCGCAGCCGAGATTCTGAATACGTCGAAAGCGCTGGGCGGAACCATGACGGCCGACGATCTTGCGCAATTTTCTCCGGAGTGGGTTGAGCCCATTTCCACGAAGTATCGCGACTGGACCGTATATGAACTGCCTCCCAACGGACAGGGCATGGCTGCGCTGGAAATGTTGAATATCATGGAAACGTCGCCTGCTGCGGGAGATGGCCCGCTCGGGGTGGCTGAACTCCACAAAAAAATGGAGGCCATGAAGTTGGCTTACGCTGATTTGGATCACTACAACGCCGACCCGCGTTTTGCCAAAGTTCCGGTGAAAGGCTTGCTGTCGCAGGATTACGCGAAACAACGAGCCGAATCGATTGATTTAAGCCGGGCGAATTGTGATGTCACCTATGGTGCACCTCACAGCGACACGACTTATTTAACCGTGGTGGACCGCGAGGGGAATATTGTTTCGCTCATTCAGAGTAACTATGAAGGGTTTGGTTCAGGAGTAACGGTGCGTGGCGGAGGCTTTGTCTTGCAAGACCGTGGCGGCCTTTTTTCACTCGATCCTGCCTCTCCCAACGCGCTCGCACCGCGCAAACGTCCCTTCCACACCATTATCCCTGCGTTCATGGAACGTGGAGATCAGCACATCGGCTTTGGCATTATGGGAGGAGCAAATCAGCCGGTGGCCCATGCGCAATTTGTCTCCAACATCGCCGACTATGGAATGAATATTCAGCAAGCGCTGGAGAATGCTCGCTTTACAGTTCACGCCAAGCGCGGATGCAATATCAGTATCGAATCGCGCGTCCCGGCAGACGTGCGGCAGAAGCTCACCGCGATGGGACATCAGTTGACGGTCCACGAAGAATATTCGACAAGCATGGGGCGCGGAAATGTGGTGATGCACGATTCGAAGACGGGCGTGAACTACGGGGCCTCAGACGCCCGCGCTGATGGATCCGCAGAGCCCGAACCGCCACCGTTTGCACAGTAAATATCATCTCTATGCCTCAGGGAAACAAAATCGCCAGCCAGTCTGGAACCCGGCGAAGAGTTTTCAGGATTTTGATTATTTTTGCTGTAATCCTGACTGTTGTTTTTATTTTTCACGGGATTACGTTTCCTCCATCCCATGTCGATTTTTCCCAGTCCAAACAAGTCTTGGACGCCTACGATTTTGTAGAGCTGGAAACTCGAGTTTCCAGCCCACACGCTCCCAATCCTTTCACTGATGCCTCATTGAAAGGGGTCTTTAGCACCGCGGATGGGAGCAAACACTGGCAAGTGGAGGGCTTCTGCGACTCCGATGACGGCAGTGTCTTCCGCATTCGCTTCATGCCGCCGGCCGCGGGCGATTACACCTACTCGGTGGAATATCAACAGGGATGGTCCCACAGAACTTCAAGCGGAAGTTTTCATGTGACAAACGGCCATCGCCGTGGGCCGATACGCGTCGACGTGCAAAACCGTTGGCACTTTGTATGGGAGGGGACCGGCGAGCATTATTTCTTTAATGGCACCACTGCTTACTGGTTGGTTGGATGGCGCGATGACAATGTGATTCGAGCGGCCATAGAACGGCTGCACAATCTGAAGATTAACCGGATGCGCGTAACCATCGCCGGCCGCACCGATAAATTTTTCGGCGAACCGGTTATGGCTGCTGAAAGTTGGACGCCGCACATCAGGCCGTGGCGAACTGGGAAAAGTTTGCGATTGCTTCATTACTTTGGACGACTGGGGCAAAAACTCCATTTAAGTTGGGGCGGACTTTTCGACTTTATCAGTAACTCAGAGAATCCCGAAGATCTTTACCACCCTGGCTTTGATTACAGCCGTTTCGATATTTCCTACTGGCAGAAGTTTGACCGGGCTCTAGCATGTGCTCACGACCGCGACATGATTATCTCGTTAGTGCTGGATATGAACGACAGCCGCACGCATCCAGCAGCCGGAAGCGAAGACGAGCGCCGCTTCATTCGCTACGCCATCGCGCGATTCGGTGCCTATTCCAATATCACATGGGATTTGGGAGATGATCTCGATCATTATCGCGATGATGCGTGGACTCACGACACCGGGACGCTGATTAAACAGTGGGATCCATATAAGCATCTGGCCACCAGCCATCCCATCGACAACATACATCAAGACCGCGCATCGGATTGGTTTGATTTCACGTCGTTTCAGGAGTGGTCACGCAATCAGCATGCCTTCATACTGGCTCAGCGAAAACAGCAGGAAGGTCTTGGTCGAATTATTCCTCAGGCCAACGAAGAGTACGGATACGAGGACCACTATCCGGCATGGGCGATCGGTGGTGCTGGTTCAGATTCTGCGGATGCGTTACGACGAACTGCGTGGGAAATCGTAATGGCGGGAGGTTATCAAACTTCAGGCGAGACGGCACGCCGGGGAACCAATATATTGCCCGACACCGGAGGCGGCTGGATGAACGGCCGCGGGGATAACACCATGACGATGTTTCAGGGCTACGTGCATATGGTGGATTTCATGACCAGCTTCGATTGGTGGAAGACCGAGCCGCACGATGAACTGGTGAACCACGGGAATTATTGCCTGGCAAAACCTGGTGAAATTTACGCGATCTATTTGCCACACGCGGGCAAAGTAACGTTGCAGATTTTACCCGGCAGCTATAACGCGACGTGGTGGAATGCCAACACAGGACAAAAGAGCACATTATCCACCGTCAATGTTGCTTCGCCAACCTGGACTTCACCTGGGGCGCCGGGAGTAAATGATTGGGCATTGCTCCTGCGAAAAAAATAATCTGCCAAAACCTTTATTCCATCGGCAATCCCACATAATTTTCAGCCAGCGTTTGTGCAGCAGCTCGCGAACTCGTCACGTATTCAAGCTCGGCTCGCTGTCGTTTCTGATCAAATGGGCTCGCGTCCGGAAACATATGCAGCATGGAAGTCATCCACCAGGAGAATCGTTGTACTTTCCACACGCGTCGCAGGCAAATTTCGGAGTAACGATTCAGTAAGTCGCGTTTTCCAGTTCGATAAAAGTCCGTCAGAGCCTTAGCTAATACACGCACGTCAGCCACCGCAAGGTTCAGCCCTTTCGCGCCGGTTGGTGGGACGATGTGCGCGGCATCGCCAGCCAGAAAGAGATTTCCGTGCTGCATTGGCTCCACAACAAAGCTCCGCATCCCGGTAATTCCTTTTTGAATCACCGGTCCCTCAACAAGTTTTCTCCCACCAGAAGACTCCAGCCGCATGTGCAGTTCTCGCCAAATCTTTTCATCCGGCCACGTTTCAAGGTTTTCCACAGGGTCACACTGAATGTACAAACGGCTCAGCACAGGCGACCGCATGCTGAGTAAAGCAAATCCGCGTTCGTGGTAGGCATACACAATTTCATCAGCGGCAGGAGGGGTTTCCGCCAGAATACCGAGCCAGCCAAAGGGATATTCCCGCTCGTAGACAGCCACAACTCGCTCGATCGCCGGACGACAGATGCCATGAAAGCCGTCACAACCACCGATGAAATCGCAGACTAATTCCTCTGCATTGTCATCTTTGCGAAACCGAATTCTCGGTTTCGCGCCGTCGAAGTCGTGCACGCTCACGTCTTCCACTTCAAAATAAACCTGCCCTCCCGCGGCAAGCCGCGCGTTGGTCAAATCTTTTATTACTTCTGACTGGCCGTAGATAGTAATTGTCTTTCCGCCGGTGAGTTCGGGGAAATCTATGTGATGGCCTTTGCCCCCAAAGCGCAGTTCGATTCCGTCGTGGATCAGGCCTTCTTTTTTAAGCCGCTCACCCACTCCGGTTTCGCACAGCAGGTCAACTGTGCCCTGTTCCAGCACTCCGGCGCGCACGCGCTCTTCGCAATATTGTCGGGAACGGTTTTCGAGAACTACAGACTCAATTCCCTGGAGGTGGAGCAGGTGAGAGAGAACCAGCCCTGCCGGTCCGGCTCCGATGATGCCGACCTGTGTGCGCACAGATTGCTACTGTAAGACAGGAAAGGCGTGAGAGTAAAACGAACCACACGGCCACAGAGCCTATGCGGCCGCAGAAATTCGCCGGATTAGATCTTCCTGTTCGCCCTTGCTCTCAGCACCGATCGTGAAGGCATCCAGCAAGCCCAATGACAGGGCGTATTTAATTGCTTCATCTTGCCGGTTCCGCATGTCGCCTTGGCCTAGAATCTTCATTCCAACCAGACCCTTGCCTGCTGCTTTCATTTCTTTCATGACACTGACTACGGTGGCCGGATCGGCGTCCATGTGTGAACCAATAGGATTGATTCGTACCAAATCCACCTCGACCCAGGGAGACTTTGCCGCCGCACGTAATGCTTCAATACTGTGACACGAGCAGCCATGTGCTCGGATCATGCCTTTCTGCTTGGCTTCCTCCAACACATCCATGGCCCCGCGGAATTGGGTGGTCCAATCAGCCTCAGTCACACAATGCATCAGCACAATGTCGAGATAATCGGTTCCCAGTTCCTTCCGGAAACGATCAAGGTCGGCGCGCATTCCATCAGCATCACGTGCCCAACTCTTGGTGAGCAAAGTGACTTTGTCGCGAAATAAATGTTTCAATGCCTCAGCCACATGGGGATGGCTACCATAGGAATCCGCTGCATCGAAAAAACGCAGGCCGTTGTCATGACCATTCAGTAAAAGGCGCGAAAGGCCATCCACCCCCAAGGCAGTCTGGTGCGAATGGTGTCCGACGCCCACGGTTCCAGTACCCATCGCGAGTCGACTGGTCTTGATTCCAGTGTTGCCGATTATGACCGTATCCGAGGCACTGAATTTCTGCGGAAGGGAACTGGCGATTGCACTCTGGAAAAGAGTTTTTGAACCGAGCCAGGCCGCTCCCAAACCATAAGTTGAACGAACGAGAAATTCTCTGCGATGCATAAGCTCCTCCGCAGGCTAGGTGGGTACTTTTATTATGACGCAGGCGGAGGGGGATTGGTTATCAGAAAATTAAAAATACAACACTGGCATAGACCGGGGTTTGCACAGGCTATTTTCGGCACAACTTCTGCGGCCGCGGGGGAGGGAGTCCGCTTATTTGCAGCCGTCAGCATGGCCTTTATCACCTTGTCATTGACCCCGGCCTTTCAGCGCGAGCAATGCGTCGGCTGAACCTTAAAACAATCAAGCGCTAGTTCACCGAAAATGTCCAGACCGAGTTGAACAACATGCCGTCACCGCTGTTCTGCTGCACGCTGGAGGCGGAAAACTTCTTGCCTTTGTTCAGCGGACGCAGCGCGATGCCGTATTCGCCAGATGCGAGTGGAGCATTTGGAGCCAGTTCATACTGCCCCAGGCCGGACTTCTTAGCCTGTGCAGCCACGCGGTCTTCAACGAAGGATGAGTAAACCTGCCAGTCCAGCGCCTGCGATTCGAATACATCCTGCTTAGCTTCGGTCGCGCCTACCAGGCGGAAGTTTTTGGGAGACGGGGCCAGCTTGATCAGCACAGGTTCGTACTCATCGGCATTCACGCCGGGGATGTTGGCGAAGTGCACTTCGAAACTCGGATTATTGCTCGCAACTGTCTCCGCCTTCTGTCCAGCGATCGCCCAGACTTCGGTTACGGTTGGCTTGCGGCGAGCAAGAAACCCCGACATCATTCCGCCCGCACTACCCAACATGCCGCCGCCAATGACAGAGCCGTTGCGGTAGAGGGCCGACGCGCCAGCCTGCAAGGCGATTCCCTGAAATGCTGAGACCAGCGCGGCATCACTGGCGAGTCCCGTGAGAGAGGCAGATTTAGTCTTGGTCTGGCTGATCTGAGTTTTAGAGAGCGGCAACGGATTGTTGGCGCCGCCATCACTAATAGTTACGGACGGTTCCCCGGCAACCGCAGGAGCAGCCTGTGCCGGCGCTGCTGCAACCGGTGCTGCGGGAGCTTTCGAAGCCGCCAGCATGGCATCAATCATGCCGCTGGAGACTCCGTGCTTCTTCAAGCCGATCAATCCGTTGGCCGAAAGATCGAAGTTATTGTTTTGCGATTGGATGGCGGAGATGATGGTGCTCTCCGGCAGTCCCTCCTTGGCCAGCGAAACGACATCATCATTGGTTAACGGCTGGGGAGCGGTCTGCGCCGGGACGTATGTGACCATCATCAGCGATGCCAGCACGCCTACGATCAAGTTGCGATTGAACATGGAAGTTCTCCTCGGTGACGTGAATTAGCGGCCACGGAGCATCGCGGGCGCGATTGAGACCGGAATTGCACCTTCTTGCTCTTTGCCGTCACTGGGTAACGCGAAGAGGAGAGGAAAACTGGCTCACCTTAAATAATTTTCTATGCGGGCGGTGGGAGAGGAATTGACGAGAGGAAAACGAGCAAACCGCAATTCACTGAAGATACGGGACTACCCCCTATTTCGTAGTGAGGTCCTCGTTCGGAATCAGCTGGTAACTGACAAACGCCAAGCGTTTGCTGTCAGGGGACCAGGAAGGCACGTTGATGGTGCCCTGTCCGCCAAGCAGCTTGGCCAGAACGGTGATCTTCTTGTCGGTCATTGACCACACACGCAAAACAACGTCTTTGTTTGCAGGATGCCCCTCGACGCTCTTGTCAAAAGAAAGAAACACCATCCATTTGCCATCGGGAGAGATATGAGGGAACCAGTTGTTGTACTCGTCGTTAAAGAGTTGTTCCTGTCCGCTGCCATCCGGTTTCATCCGCCAAATCTGCATCAGTCCCGTACGAACAGAGTTAAAGTAAATATAGTTTCCATCGGGAGAATATTCCGGCCCATCATCGAGGCCTTTGGCAGTGGTCAAGCGAGTCTCATCGCCACCTGTGACGGGAATCGAATAGATATCAAATTCGTTGTTACGCTCACCAACAAATGCCAGTGTTTTCCCATCCGGTGACCATCCGTGCCAATAAGAAGGAGAATTTTTGGTGACCCGTTCTGGAGTGCCGCCCGAGAGCGGCAGCATATAAATCAAGGAATCTTGTTTTTCCTGTGACTGGTCACTGATCACCAGCTGCGTCCCATCGGGAGAAATTCCATGATCATTGTTGCATTGCGTGGCAAAACCGGTATCAATAGTTTCGGGGTTTCCGCCATCGACTGCTAGTTTTATGATGTGGCCACGACGATTAAAGATGAATGCCTTGCCATCGCGTGTCCAATTCGGCGCTTCAAAAAGCTCCGGGGCGATGTATGCGACGGTGACATCCGGCCCACTGATCGGCACCACCGATAGGGAGCTATAGAGAGTGGTTTTTCCTGAGGCGGGAGCGAGCGTTGCCAAATTCACATTGGAGAAAATCGCTGTTTCACTCACATCTTTGTCGTGTGAGCAAACACCGATGCCTACGTAAAACGTCCCTTGCAGTGGGATTTTGATCCACCCGCCGGCCACCTGCAGATTCCCACCCGCTTCGGCAAGAGACATATAAACGTAATCGCCGCGTTTAGTAATACGGAGACGCCTTGGTGCAGAGATGTTCGACACTACTTCGCGCGTCACCGCTCCTTTTTCATCACGGAACTGCAGGGCAGTCAAGCCATTGCCATGGCGTGCGATGTCGGCATAGACAGAATCGTTGTCCAGGTTCTGACGGATCATCAGCACAGCTTTTTTGTGCTCATTGCCGGTTGTGGTCGTGAAAGAAATGTCCGCTGTCAAACTAACGTCACCCGACATCTTTTTCCAGGCAAACTGAAAGTCATCCTCGGAGAACCACATGTTGTTGCCGCTGCCGGTGAGCTTGTAGGTTTTCTTGGAGGCATCGTATTCGGTTGAGCCAGGATGGAGAACCGTTCCCACATCTCCGTGGGTTTCAAATATCCCAACAGGCGAGGTTTGCGCCGAAGATTGATTTGATGTGCCGCCGAACATTAGAAAAACTACTGTCAACGCGACCATACAAGCAACAACACTTTTCCTGCCCACGCATTGCCCTCCAAAATTTGGGTACGTGAAAGGTAGGGCGGAGAATAGAAATTGTCAATGCAGATTCGACTTGAGGCATCGGCTTTGCGCGTATACTCGGGCCAATACTTCCATGGCCAACATTCTTTACGGAGTCAACGGCGAAGGCGCCGGCCACTCAACCAGAGCTAGAGAAGTAATCTCCCATTTAAAAGTGAAAGGACATGCGGTCCACGTTGCATCTTTCGATCGTGGATTGAGAAATCTCGGCGACGACTTTGAAGTCACAGAGATCTACGGATTCCGCTTCGCCTATGTGAACAATCAGGTCCGTTACAGAAAAACGATGACCAAGAATTTGTCTACCGTGCGTCAGGCGGCCAAAAGCATTAAGCACCTGAGCCGACTGGTTGATGATTGGAAAATCCAGCTGGTCATCACCGACTTCGAGCCTTTGACCTGTCAGGTAGGCCATCACAAACATTTGCCTATTGTTTCCATCGACAATCAGCATTGCCTGACGAATACGGACGTGTCGTATCCGAAGCAATATCGCCGTGACGCCGCACTAGCCAAGTTGGTCACGCGTGTCATGGTCCCTCGCGCTGACGCTTATCTTGCGACTTCATTCTTTATGCCCAAAGTGAGGAAACCTGGCACATTCTTATTTCCTCCAATTCTTCGTCAGGAAATCCTGCAAGCAAAGCCAATTGCCGGAGAACATGTCCTGGTCTATGTGACCTCGCCCGCGCCGGCTTTGGCCAAATTGCTAAGCGGTATTCGCGGTTCGTTTATCGCCTACGGTTTCGGACGAGAGGGAAGTGAAGGCAACATCGTTTTTAAAGCGCCAAGCCTAAACGGATTTCTGCAAGATCTGATCTCATGCAAAGCCATCATCGCCAATGCCGGATTTTCGCTGGTCACAGAAGCGCTGGATCTAGCCAAGCCATATTTGGCAATTCCGGTAAAGCATCAGTTTGAACAAATTTTCAACGCCTACTGGGTCGACAAGATGGGCTACGGCGCATATTGGGAAGACTTAAATAAAGAGCGAGTGGAGTCATTCCTCTATAACATCCCCCAGTACGTCGAAAAGCTGGAAGCTTATCCTCGACAGGGTAACCAAGCATTGCTGAAAAAACTCGATGCCCTGATCGCAGAGTACACGGGGCACACAAAGTGAACGACTTGAAACCGGTCACCAGCAACCGACTCCCCGAACTGGAAACTGTTCCTAAGCCGATCGCGCTTATGGAAACAGTGACGCTGGTCAGCTTGGTCGCAGGGATAGCGTCTCTGGTTCTTTTCGCATGGATCGCCGGAAGCCTCTCCCACGCCTGGGTAAGAAACTTCGACTTCAGCATCCGTAATAACGTTCATGAATACGCCACACCAACACTGACCAAATGGATGATCTGGATTTCGTTCGTCGGCGGCGACGGGTTGGTAGCCGCGGCGATCTTGTCGGTCACGTTATTTCTGGCATTTCGCTGGAGGCGAGCGGCGGTGTGGATGCTGGTGAACATCTCTGGAACCTTGATTCTGGATCTGACGTTGAAATACAGCTTCGCCCGCCTACGCCCCACACCTTTCTTTGTCCCTGTACCGCGCACGCCCAGTTTTCCCAGCGGACACTCGTTATTTTCATTCTGCTTTTACGGAGTGCTGGCAGGCTTACTCGCCGACCGCATCGACTCGCGGCGCTGGCAGGTTTTGATTTGGGCTATCGCAGCTTTATTGGTTGGCGCAATTGGCCTGTCGCGAATTTACTTGGGTGTGCATTATCCAAGTGATGTAGTCGCTGGATATCTCACGGGAACGTTGTGGGTCAGTACCATGGTCGCTCTCGACCGC
>Ga0105237_10008142_pt1 | contig 11381 bp, 9 predicted proteins | sample KBSC24metaG_FD_81520 | JGI IMG/M metagenome (GOLD analysis project Ga0105237, IMG submission 81520) | Corn rhizosphere microbial communities from Kellogg Biological Station, Michigan, USA - KBS C2-4 metaG | ecosystem: Host-associated > Plants > Roots > Rhizosphere > Soil | place: Michigan, USA... | reverse complement strand
TGACCGTGATGGACTTTGCTGTCACTGTTGCGCACCGAAGGGACCAGCCCCGTGTAACTACACAAATGTTTCGCGTCGGGAAAGCGCTCAATCGCCCCAATTTCTGCGACGATCACCGCCGCCGAATATTCGCCAATGCCCGGCAGAGTCATCAGGAGTTGGGCGCGCGCATCCTGGTTCGCCCAGAGAGTAATTGTCTGATTCATGGCAGCAATGCGCTCATCCAACCTATCGATCAGCAACCGATGATCATCCAGTAGCTGCTGATTAATGAGCGATAGTTGCTCTCGGACCTGGCGCAGAAATTCCCGTCCCTGCTTGCCAAACAGGTCTTTGCAAGGGGGCTGCAGGTTGTAGAGTGATAACAGTCGATGGATCTGGTTCTTGTGACGGGTCCGTTCACGCACGAGTTTGGCTCGATGACGCACTGTTTCTCGCAACGCACGAACTTCCACGGCGGGTGCATAGGCAGTTGGCAACAGATCGGCACGAGCCAGGTGAGCTAGGATTGTCGCGTCAATCTTATCTGTTTTGACTTTGGCAGCAGCAATGGCCCGGACTTGTTTGGGATGGGCCAGGACGACTTGGTCGACATGGCGGCTGAGCACATCGTACATGTAGCTCCAGTTGCCTGTCGCTTCCAGGACGGCGCAGGTACTGGCGGGCAGCTGCGCGGCGTAGGCAGCCACCGCCTCATTCGCTAAACGACGCTGATCCTTGACTTGCCCGTGCGCATCCATCAATACCAGGTAGGTGCGTCGCATGTGTAAACCGCCACCGAGATAATGCTCATACATCGCAAACGCCCTTCCACTCGACCTGATCTTGCCCGTGCGAGTGTGTCAGGTCTTCGTGACTCGGAGCGTTTTCATGGTATCACGCTGGCATATTTTACTACGAGTTGTTGTCGGCTGTCTCAGTGCGTTATACATCCAACTAAATCTTCAGAGCGCATAACCCGTAACCACCAAAAACTTCGGTTACGAGGGGATGCTGGCTTGACAGAATCTTATTCGCAGTATAGATTATTGCTTATCAATAATCTTGTTCACTTTAGGAAAGTTTATTTCAGATCCGAAAGGAAACAATAATGTTCTCCAAGAAACTTAGTCGTCGGAATTTTTTACGGATGGTCTCTGCGGCGGGTGGCTCTGCGATGCTGGCAGCAAGCGGAATCCCCCGCGTGTTCGCGGCAGGATCAGGAGCGCAGGCCACCACCAGTCTGGAGATTATTGGCTTCAGCTTGGATGACGTCCATCAGCAGGCACTGAATCTGTTCGCGACCGCACATCCCGAAATTAAGGTTACCTGGACGCCTGTCCCCGGCGGTTGGCCTGAAATGCTCGCAAAGATGAATACACGTATCGCCGCTGGCGATCCGCCGGATATGGTCGCGGTAGCGACTTACGGGCCGCCGCTCAACTGGTCAAAGACCGGTCTGCTCACCGACCTGAACACCCTCATTAGTAGTGACGCTGATTTCGCGAAGCAGCCCATCGCACAAGGGCTGCTTGACGACTACACGCGCGAGGGCAAGCTGTTCGGGCTGCCGAAAGATTACGTCCCGCACGCCGTGATCTACAACAAGACCATTTTCGAGAAGGCAGGAGTCGAACCGCCACAGGATGGCTGGACATGGGCTGACGTGGTGGAAAAGGCCAAAGCACTCACGTCGGGCGATGGCGCGGATAAAGTCTTTGGCTGGCTGACCCCAACCGGTCCCTGGGAATACGAACAATATCTGTGGGCGAACGATGGGCCGGGCTTCTTCAACCGCAAGACCGGGGATTTCAATACCCCAACCGCCAACGATCCCAAGAATATCGAGGCGCTGCAATGGCTGGCAGATACGATCCTCGTCGATGGCATTTCGCCGTCCGCGGAGCAGCTTTCGGCGCAGGACTCTGGTTCGCGCCAGCTTTCGGGCAAACTGGCGATGTGGTCGAGCAGCACCATCGACACGGTTGCCCTGCTAAAAAACAGCGACAAGATCGACTGGCAGGTCGTTCCGATGCCGCGCGCTTACAAAGGCGGCCCGCTCGCCAGCGTGATGTGGACTTCCGGCTTTGGCATGGTTTCCAGCACCAAACACCCCGAAGAAGTCTGGTCATTCCTGAAGCATATGTCCATAGGAGCAGGCGCGCGCGTGCTGGGCACCACCGGATTCTCGATCCCGGCGGGCGTCCCGGATGCGTTCCTGTCACCCGAGATGATCGCGCACGGCGGGCAAATCTTCGTGGACGCCACCAAAGCTGACATTGTTTACACCGATGGGCTAGGGATCAACCACGATGAAATTGTGTCTCAGGTGATTGTTCCAGACTCGCAAGCGGCATTCCTGGGGCAGATGTCAGCTGCGGACGCCCTGGGGCAGATTCAACAAGGCATGGAAGATATTCTGGCTCAAAATTCCAGCTAATTCTGCCCTTCCGCCTGCGATGTCGATTGAGTCATTCGCCGCGCAGCCTGTGAAACGGTTTCACGGGCTTCACGGCGACACTCTACGTCGTGAATATTTAAACCAACCTGTAATGGGAATATGACGATGGCATCTCGCACGCTCGCCCCCAAACGTTCGATCCGCTGGTCGCGCTATGAAGGTTATTTTTTCATCGCCCCGCTGTTTGTGGGCATTTTCGCCTTCATCCTGATCCCGATTCTGGTGTCGCTGGCGATGAGCTTTACCAAATGGGACTTCGTGACTTCACCGGAATTCGTCGGCATCCAGAATTACGTCCAGATGGTGACACGGGATCGGCTTTTCTGGAAGGTTCTGGGGAACACCTTTCGCTACGTGCTCTACAGTGTCCCCTTATCGGTGGCGATCCCGCTTTTCTTAGCCGTCCTGCTCAACCAGAAAGTGCCAGGGATCACGTTTTACCGCGTGGCCTTCTTCCTGCCACTGGTGACCTCGGTGGTGGCGATTGGCATCCTCTGGCGCTGGATGTACGACGCCGATTTTGGGCTGATCAATTACGTCCTGCACATTTTTGGTCTTCCCGGCCCGCACTGGTTATCCGACCCCAACCTGGCGATGCCTGCCGTTGTGTTCGCGACCGTCTGGCAGGGGCTGGGCTACAACATCATCATCTATCTGGCGGGCCTTCAGAGTATTCCTGAGCATCTCTATGAAGCGGCGACAATTGACGGCGCAAACGATATTCAGAAATTTCTGCGCGTGACCATTCCGCTGCTCACGCCGCAGATCTTCTTTGTGCTGGTCATCAGTTTCATCGGCGGCTTCCAGTCCTTCGGCCTGATTTACGTCATGACGCAGGGCGGCCCCGTCAACTCGACCAACGTCTACGTCTATTACCTGTGGCAGACAGCCTTCAGTTCCGCCAAGATGGGCTATGCCTCGGCGCTGTCGTGGGTGCTCACGCTGATCATGGTGGCGGCGACCTATTTTCAGATACGGTTGTCGCGAAAATGGGTGTACTACTAAACGCCCGGCTCCCTGAAAGATTCGGTCACGCTGCCAACAACTCAAACGGCACAGCGCCAGGAATTTATGGGCGTCATTTGCAAAATTATCGAATGAAAGTCATGCGCAATGAGTAGAGATTTGACCCATGTTCCCGCTTACACCCTCGCGCCGCGCTGGCAGATGGGCTTTAAAACCAGCACACGGATCAAAAAAGCACTGATCACGCTCGTGCTAATCGTCCTGAGCCTCGCCGCGCTGTTCCCCTTTTACTGGATGGTTTCCGGCTCGCTGAAAACCGAGTTCGAGACCTTTCAGTTTCCGCCCACGCTCTATCCTCATGCGCCAACGCTGGATAACTATCTGGGCATCACCCATGATCTACCTTTCGGGCTGTTCTATCTGAACACGCTCAAGATTGCCGGACTGAGTGTGCTCGGTCAGTTGATCACCTCGTCGCTGGCGGGCTATGCGTTTGCGCGGCTGGAATTTCCCGGTCGCGACAAGTTGTTCCTGCTCGTGCTGGGAACGATGATGGTTCCGGCGATTATCACGATCATCCCGCTCTACATACTGGTCTATCCGCTCAACTGGGTGAACACCCACAATCCGCTGATCATCCCGGCGATGCTCGGTTCCGCCTTCGGGACGTTTCTGCTGCGCCAGTATATGCTTTCGCTGCCGAAAGAACTCGAAGACGCGGCGCGCATCGACGGTTGTAACTCGTTGCAGATTTACTATTATATCGCGCTGCCGCTGATGAAACCCGCGCTGGCGACGCTGGCACTGTTCACGTTTATGGCGCAGTGGAACGACTTTTTTGCCCCGCTGATTTTCCTCGACAAAATCGAACTCTACACTGTCCAACTGGGCGCGAATCTGGCGCAGGGACAGTGGCACACCGATCAGCCGCGCCTGATGGCGGGCAGCGTCATGATCACGATTCCGGTTCTGCTGATTTTCCTCTTTTTGCAGCGCTACTTTGTGCGCGGCATCAACTTAACGGGCATTCAAGGATAAACGCAAACATGATGGCCTGGGCACAAAACCTGAATCTTGATAACCTGGTTCCCTATACCGAGCAGCCTGCTGCCTGGAGTGATCGCCATTCATGGATCGTGCTGACCTGGAACCAGCCGGAAGCGTCCGGACTGCAACTTGGCGAAGCGCTGCTAGGCTGGGGCGGGACAGAACTGACCGATCACCTGCTGGGGTGGGCGGTGCTCGAAGGCGATCAATCGCTCGATTTGCTGTTCAAGTCACGGGTGTTTCGCCCTGACGTGGTGACGGAAGTGGACGAAAACCCCACGCTGCGCCTTACGGCAGCGGCGGCGTGGCCTGTGCGCAACGTGCTGGCGGTTCAGTTCAAGCTCGAAAATTTAACAAACAGTGCGCGAACTCTAACGCTGCACTTCGATTACCCTGGCAAGGGAACGCCACCAGACTGGAAAGGCCCCTTGCAGGCGGGTCATTGCGTGAGCATCGAGGATGAGCCGGAAGGCTCATGGTCAACGCTGTTCCAGCACGGCGAACATGGTCGGAATTTCACCTGGGTCAGCGAGTTTGTCGCGGGGATGCCGGAAACAACGCTTGAGTCGGTTTGCCTGGCGCAGTTGAGCGACAGGACAATCACGCTTTCAGCGAACGGAACTGCTCAATTCGTGATTAGTCTCTCGTTTGGGTTAACGCGAGGACGCGCCCGTACTGCTCAACAAAGCTGGAAGCAGATCGCAGATGGATGGACGCCGGAAATAGAAACTGCTCGCATCCGCGAGATTCTGAATAAAGCACCCGCGCTGCCGCCAAAATATGCCAGTGAATCCTATCAACGCTTGTATGCCCATGCTATCACCAGCCTCAACAGCCTGTATATTCAGGGTGAAGGCGGTTACACCGGGAATGGACATATTCCCTGGACGACCAAGCATATTTTAGCGATTGCCTTCTTCTGGGATACCGCGTTTAGCTGTGTCGGCGCACGCGAATTTGCGCCCCATCTGGCACAGGAAGCTATTGCCTGTTTTGCCGACAATCTCAGCCCGCGCGGCGCGATGCCCGGCACTATGAGCGACACCCACCGCGCCGGGGAAGGGCAGTCGCCGATCATGACTTGGGCGGCCTGGTCAACTTATCAGATCAGCCATGACCGAGGCTGGTTAGCCCACATTTATCCCAGTCTGGTATCGCAGTTGCGCTTCTGGTTCAAGTATCATAGTTCGGCGCGCGGATTGGCGCAGTATTACAACGCCGGTCAGATTGCCGACGATTCACCCCGTTTTGATCCGGTTTATGGACGACCCCAGGGCAACGAATGGATTCACGGTCTGGAATCGCCCGATATGAACGCCTTTATCGTCTCGGAATTGAAGTGTCTGGCAGTAATCGCGGGCGAACTCAGCCTACCCGATGATGCGGCGGCGTGGCAGGCACAGGCTGAGGAGCTTGGACAGCTTATCATTGACACCATGTACTTCCCCGAAGATGCCATGTTCTACGACGTGAAGCTGGGAACCAAAGAACCCTTTAGCCGCGTGAAAACGCCGAACATGTTTTTGCCGCTGTGGGCAGGTGTGCCGCTCCCGCCGGAGGAAATCAAACGCATCATCGAGCAGCACATGCTCAACCCCAAAGAATTTTTCGGCGAGAAGCCATTTCCGAGCGTCTCGTATGACGACCCGGCTTATGATCCCAATGGTTACTGGCGCGGGCGCGTTTGGCCTCACTTCGTCTATTGGATGATCCAGACGCTCTGGCGCTACGACTACCGTGTCGAAGCCGAAGCAACCGCCGACCGTATTCTGGCGATGTTCCAAAGCGCACCCTGGTTGCATGAAAACTATAATTCGGCCTCTGGCGGCGGCTGGGACCCCAACCGAAAGATCGGTTTCCCGGACTATAACTGGTCGTGTGCGACTGTGATCGAGCTTTTGCTGGAACGTTATAAGGAACCGCTGCCCTAATCCTAAAGGACGAAGATTCATGTTTACATGGCCTTCAAATCCTCCGAGTGAATGTCCGTTTGAAACCTCGGAAGTGATCGAAAGTGTCACATTTACCGGTCGCAACGCGACCTACACTCGCGTCGATACCTGGTATCCCTCGTGGGCTGCGAACGATATTTTGTACTCCCCTTTTACGGATGGGCGGTTCAATCCTGAAGCGGGTGATGAAGCGATCAAAGTCTCATCGGACTGCCGAAATGCCTGGAACCAGACGCGCGGCGACGGATTATCGGGCACCGGGCAGGCGCGCATCTTGGGCAGCGATCCGCTGCATCTGACCGTAGAAAACCTCGGCATTCAGTACGCGCCCTGTGCGCCCTATGGTGGTCGTTATCCGTGTGGGAGTCTGGTGCATAACGGCGTCTGGTACTATGGCACGTATACCCTGGACGAAACTGACAAAGGCCTGAACTGGGATGTCCTGGGGCCGTTCGTTGGCTTTCGCACGTCGAGCGATTACGGTATCACCTGGGCGGAGACGCCGCATACGCCGGGATCGCCCCTGTTTGGCGAGTCGGGGAAAAATGGCGGGAAGATCAAAATCGGCGCGCCACACTTCGTCGATTTTGGTAAGAATATGGAGCATTCACCGGATGGGAAAGCCTATTTGGTCGGGCATGGAGCGGTTCGTTCTGAGTCAAACCTCGCCTGGATTGCAGGCGATCAGGTTTACCTGACACGGGTGACACCCTCTCTGCAAACAATCAATGACCCGGACGCTTACGAGTTTTTCGCGGGCTATGATCAGGCAGGTTCACCGAGATGGGTACGTAATTTCGACGAAATCACCCCGTTGATCGAGTGGACTGGACGAGTAGGCCACGTCACCGTTACCTATAATTCCGGTTTGCAACGCTATCTGATGTGCATTACGGACGGCTGGCCTACCATTGCGACTATGAACACCTATCTCCTGGAGTCCAAACAGTTAACTGGCCCCTGGAATCAGGTGGTCTTTATGGAGAAATTCGGCGAGCAAGCCTATTTCGTCAATATCCCGTCGAAGTTCATCAGCCCGGATGGCAAAACGGCTTGGCTGTGTTATTCAGCGAATTTTACCAACCTGGCGTTCGGAACCAGTATTCGCTCGAACCCGCCGGGCAGCAGCTATGCGATGTGTTTGCAGGAAGTTCGTCTGGATGTTATAGACTAGCACCCTTATGGTATCGTTGACTCATTCGGCTTCAGTCAGTTTTGCAGAAAAACTATGAGAAATCGTTCTGAAATTGGCGCTTCAATTGCGGACCGAGTCTGGCAGCAACTGCGTCTGGAAATCATTCGCGGGGTGTTACCCCCCGGCACGCGCCTGCTCGAACTGGAGCTTGCCGAAAGTATGGGCGTCAGCCAGGGTACGATTCGCGAAGCGCTCAAACGGTTGGAGACAGACGCACTGGTCGAGCGCAAGGCGCGCACCGCCAGCTACGTGACGCCGATCCTGCTCGATGAGATGCATGAGCTTTTCACGATCCGCAGCGTGGTCGAAAGCGCTGCTATCCGCCGCACCGCCCGACACATTACGCCGGAGCAGTGCGCGGAACTGACGGAAATGGTCGATCTGATGCGGCAGTCAGCGGGAAAGTCGGACCTCGCCCTGTTGGTGGATCACGATCTCCAGTTTCATCAGCGGATTTGCGAATGGTCAGCGAGTAAAACGCTGCTGCGCTCATGGACGCCCTTGTATTCGCAAATTCAGCGCTTCATCGCCCAGACGCACCCGCACTACTTTTCGGATTTGAAAGAAATCGCGGACACGCATGATGCGGTGGTCGCGGTACTGCGCCAAAACGATCCCGAAAAAGCGGCGCAGGTGATCCAGGAACATATTATGCTGATCTGGTCGCTGATGGGGAGCGAACCGGGTTGAAGATTTGTTTGAAAATAACTGCGACAGGATTTGTACACTCAAGGCCAGGATGACATGAAACGTTTAGAGGGCAAAATTGCCATCATCACAGGCGCGGGAGGCGGAATCGGGCGCGGTATTGCGCTGCGTTTTGCGGCGGAGGGCGCTCAGATTGGGGTCCTCGACATCAACCCGGTGATGTGCGGCGCGGTCGTTGACGAAATTCAGGCAGCAGGCGGGCAAGTGACCGCGCTCGAATGCGACGTATCCAAAGAAGATCAAGTTGAAGCGGCGGTTAGGCATATGCGCAGCACCTTCGGGACGGTCAACGTGCTGGTGAATAACGCCGCCGTTATGCCGGGCGGTCGGATTCACGAAACGAGCGTGGACGACTTTGACCGCTGCGTCGCCGTGAACCTGCGCGGCGCTTACCTGATGAGCAAAGCCGTCATTCCGGGAATGCTGCAAGCGCGATCTGGCAGCATCATTCACATGGCGAGCATCACCGGCACGCTCGGTTTGCCGGGGATCGCGGCGTACTCGATGACGAAAGGCGGTCTGACCTCGCTGGCACGCGCGATGTCCACCGATTACGCACGGATGGGCATCCGTGTCAACGCGGTGTCACCGGGAACCATCGATTCGCCGATGCTGCATAATTTTGTCGCCGCCCAATCGAACCCGAAGCAAATCCGCCAGGCCTACGATGAAATGCACCCGATTGGCCGGGTCGGCAGGATCGAAGAAGTCGCCAACGTGTTCGTATTTCTGGCGTCGGACGAAGCCAGTTTCGTTACGGGCGCGAATTACGCGGTCGATGGCGGTCTGAGCGTTAAAGGCGAACAGCCGCAGGACAAGCCTGACGACACGCCGGAATCTCAATCATCTCTGCTGGAAATCTGACCGTAAAGGGCAAGCTCGTGGAAATCGCACCCGGTATTCATCAAATCACCTGCCTGTTCGGTAACAAGCGTATGGTTTTCGTCTATTTACTGATCGGTGAGACGGCATCGATGCTGGTTGATACCGGATGCGCGCATAATCCGGCACAGGACATTCAGCCGTACATGGCGCGAATCGGTTTTGATCCTGCCCGCCTGACCTATATCCTGATCACCCACTCGGATTCTGATCATCAGGGTGGAAATGCGCCGATGAAGCACGCCGCGCCCAACGCTCTGTTCATGTGCCATAATCTTGACCGTCCCTGGATCGAAAGCGCGGAGGCGCTGGTCAACGGACGCTATGCGCAGTTCGAGCGCGATCACGGAATCGGCTATGGCGATGCAGGCAAGGCGGGCATCTACGCCGACCTCGACTGCTGTCCGCTCGAGATCACGCTCGAAGGTGGCGAGACGTTCCGCCTCAGCCCCAATTGGCAGGTCGAAACCGTGCATACACCGGGGCATACCTGGGGGCATCTGGCGCTCTTTGATCCGCGCAGCCGAACGCTGGTTTCCGGTGAAGCCTCGATGTCTACGAATATTCCCAAAGTGGATTGGTCGCCTGCCATGCCGCCGACCTACTGTTACGTCGATACCTACCTCAGCACACAGGAGCGCCTCATGGGGATGGACATCGATTTGCTGGCATCAGCTCACTGGCCGCTTCAGCGGGGTAGCGCCGTTCGCGACTTCATCCGCGAAAGCAAAAACTACGTCCTCCACGTTGAAAAACGGCTGCTGGCGTTGGCAAAAGCGCATCCTTTCACGTTACAGCAGGCCATTGACGAACTCAGTCCCTCGCTGGGCGAATGGCCTCCCGCTGCCAGTATTGACTTCAGCTTTGGCATGTCTGGCAATCTCGAACGGCTGACCAATCGCGGCTTGCTGACGGCATCGCGCAACAGCGACAATCACATCGTCTGGAGACTCGCATGATCACAGATCACAGGTCTCATCGCGTTCCAGCGAACTTTGGGGACTTGAAAGGCCAAACGTGACATTTACAAAAGACGCTCTCCAGGGACAGCATATCGTCATTTCCGGCGGAGCAGGGGCGCTGGGGATTGGCATTGTGAAAATGCTGACCGATCACGGCGCGGTCATGACAGTCAATGATGTTTTGGAACCTGTCGATGGAATCAAGCGCCTGAGCGCTGGAGGCATTGATATGGAAAGGGTCGCCTATATTCAGGCTGATCTCACTCAGAAACCGGAGGTCAAGCGATTCGTTGAAGGCGCTGTCGAGCACTTTGGCAGCATCCATACGGCATTGTGCCATGCCGGGATTGTCACGACGAGCAAGTTAATCGATGTCGAGGTCGATCAGTGGGATACTGTGCTGGCGGTCAACCTGCGCGCAGCTATGCTGCTGGCACAGATGGCGATCCGGCACATGCTCGACCGGGGAACCAAAGGACAGGTGATTTTCACATCATCGTGGGTTTCTGAAACCCCCTGGCCGGAGATTGGGCCTTACCACACGAGCAAGGCAGGCATGAATCAGCTTATGCGCGGCTTTGCGCGCGAACTCGCAGCGGATGGCATCCGCGCCAACGCGATTGCTCCAGGGATCGTTGGCGCAGGGATGGCGAAACATCAATGGGATACCGACCCCGGTTACCGGGCGCGTGCTCAACGGGCGATTCCGCTGGGGTATCTCCAGCCTGTTGAAACTGTCGCCAATGCTTTCCTGTTCCTGTGCAGCCCGGCAGCATCTTATATGACTGGTAGTGTATTGTTTGTCGATGGCGGGTGCAGTCTCTACCCAATGGACTGAAGTCGAGGAAACGCACGATGAAGATTACGGCAATCGAAAGTCTGCAATGGGCTGAATACCCGCGTTTGATGATCGTCCGGGTGCATACCGACGTTGGAATTATCGGTTTAGGCGAAACGGTAGACAAAATTCCTGGGTCGAAAGGCGCTTTGCACGGCACACTTGCGCCGCTGCTGCTCGGTCAAAACCCGCTCGACATCGAAGGGCTTTGGCAGTTTGCGATGGACAACATCATGTATCACGGTTATGCCGGGGCGGAAGTTCGCGCCCTGTCAGCCGTAGAGGTCGCGCTCTGGGATATTGTCGGCAAGCATTACGGGATTCCACTGTTCCAGTTACTCGGCGGGCGCGTGCGCGAAACCGTGCCGACCTACAATACGTGCATCGGCTT
>Ga0105237_10008141_pt1 | contig 11381 bp, 9 predicted proteins | sample KBSC24metaG_FD_81520 | JGI IMG/M metagenome (GOLD analysis project Ga0105237, IMG submission 81520) | Corn rhizosphere microbial communities from Kellogg Biological Station, Michigan, USA - KBS C2-4 metaG | ecosystem: Host-associated > Plants > Roots > Rhizosphere > Soil | place: Michigan, USA... | reverse complement strand
CGCCTTTTATGACCTTGTCATTTATGGCCTTGTTGGTGATACCGCATTTGAAGCTTAGCGATTTGGGGTTGTTTGATGGGGATCGGTTTAAATTGGTTTAACCTTAAGCAACAATGGCTGCAGTAACACAAAAAAATATCAGTGAATTGCAAAGCAAACTGCTAGGGTGGTTTGAGCTCGAAAAAAGACTTTTCCCCTGGAGAAAAGAAGGACTCTCCGAATACATGTTAATAATAGCCGAAGTCCTATTACAGCGTACTAAGGCCGAGACAGTAGCCGGGTTTTACTCGAAATTCATAAAAGATTTTCCATCCTGGCAATCTATTGCCGATGCAGGTGTCGAACAAATAGAAACAAGTTTGAAGCCAGTAGGTCTATATAGACAAAGAGCTGCCAGGCTCCTAAAACTTGCTCGTGAAATGGTACTTCGCGAGGGAAGGATACCTAGTGAAAAAGAAGAGTTAAAAAATATCCCTCTAATGGGACAATACATTACCAATGCTGTATTGCTGATTATTCATAGGCAACGGGTACCACTAATTGACGTTAATATGGCACGCGTATTAGAACGCTATTTCAAAGAAAGGGAAATGGCTGACATACGTTATGACCCACACCTTCAAAAGCTGGCTTTACAATTTGCTGATCACCCAAATTCAAAAGAATTGAGCTGGGCCATTTTGGATTTCGCAGCATTGATTTGCAGGGCTCGCAATCCTAAATGCCAGGATTGCTTTCTTCTTCTCAAATGTGCCTACTACCAACGTACACTAAAAATCATCGCCAAATAATGCTATGATATTTAGCACGAAAAAAATAAATATCTATAACTATCTGATATTGTTTAAATTATTAAGTTGTCAAATATCTTTAAATACTTAAATTTGTAACTTACTAACCTGTTTAGATCGTGGAACCAAAACCTTTTACCTATATAGATTTATTCGCCGGGTGCGGCGGACTTTCATTAGGCTTGCACAATGCAGGCTGGCGTGGTCTTTTCGCTATTGAAAAAAGCCATCATGCTTTCAAAACATTAGACCACAATCTAATAAAAAAGAAAAAGCACTTTGACTGGCCTTCTTGGCTCCCTCAGTCCGAGCATGAAATAGGTGAAATATTAACCCAGTACAAGGACCAGCTATTAGCACTCCGTGAACAAGTGGACATGGTGGTAGGAGGACCGCCTTGCCAAGGGTTCTCTACTGCAGGGTTGAGAAAAGAATATGATGTCCGTAATGGGTTAATAAGGCAATATTTACGATTTATAATGTTGGTAAGACCAAAGGTCATTTTTTTTGAGAATGTTAAAGGCTTCACATTAAAATTTGAAAAAAATAAGTCCAAGGGCATCGCTTACTCGCAATATGTACTAAGAGTATTGCGATTCTTCGGTTACCAGGTTGAAGGTCGAATGATAGATTTTTCAAAATATGGTGTTCCTCAAAAAAGGGTTAGATTTATTTTGGTTGGTGTCAGGAAAGATATTGCGGGTAAAGACAAACTCGTTTCGAAAGCTTTTTTTAAAGAGCTAGTCAAAAATAAAAGTACATTCTTAACGAGCAAGAATCTTCCGAAAAAGACCAACCTTAGCAGTGCTATTTCTGATCTTTTACAAAAAAATGGCTCCATCATAACCCCCGATCGAAAGCCATTTAAAAGCGGAATATATTCAAACCCAAAATCAAAATACCAAAAATATTTGCGCCAAGGAGTTAAAGACGAGTCTCCGAATAGTCACAGTTTCGCCAATCATACAAAGGTCGTCAAACGGCGGTTTAGGTCGTTCCTAAAAAAGAAAAATTCGAATAAAAATCTTAGCGCCGCTATAAAGGCTCGATTCAATATAAGTAAACATACCATTATTCCCCTGTCTGGCGACTTGGTAGCCCCCACGATCACGACCTTGCCGGATGATTATGTCCACTACAAAGAGCCCAGGATTCTCACTGTACGAGAATATGCCCGGATCCAAAGTTTTCCCGACTGGTACGAGATCCAGGGAAAATATACCACAGGTGGAAAGCTGAGGACGCAAGAGGTTCCAAGGTATACACAAATAGGGAATGCAATACCCCCACTGTTTGGAGAGCAATGCGGGGTAATTTTAAAAACACTAATTCATTAAATGGATTTATTCTTTTCCGTCAAATCCGGTTTAAAAGATATCATCGGGGGCGATTTAATCCAAGATGATTTTATAGCTGTATTTGAATTGGTAAAAAATTCCTTTGATGCACATGCCACAAAGGTCAAACTTATCTTTGAAGGCAATAAAATCATAATTTGGGACAATGGCAAGGGGATGACCTTTGATGATATTGAGAATAAATGGCTGGAAGTGGCCTACTCTGCCAAAAAAGAAGGAGAGGAAGATAATGAACTAAAAGCAGCAGAATATAAGGACTATCGCGACAGGATAGCTCCCTCAAAATATTTTGCAGGCGCAAAAGGCATCGGTCGATTTTCAAGCGATAGGCTAGGTCAAAAACTACTACTTACAACCAGGAAGGCTACAACGAAAGCTAAATATGAACAATTATCACTTGATTGGGGTGATTTTGAACTGGATCCTAAAGAAAGATTCGAAGAAGTTGAAATTAAATATATCGCTAAGCCCAATGTTAATGCATATCCTAAATTAACTCATGGCACAATCTTGGAAATAAGCGATTTACGCTCAACCTGGCCACGGAAAAAACTTCAAGACCTAAAACATTCCTTAGAAAAACTTATCAACCCCTTTGATCTTATCGATCAACATAGAAGAACAACAGTATCAAAATCAAGGAAGTTTACGATTGATATAGAAGCAAAGACAGAGATTGCTGCGGACAAAAAAGAAGAAACATCAAGAGAGAAAGTAAATGGCCCTGTAGGCAATTTTATTTTTGAAACACTACAATTAAAAACCACCCAACTTTTTACAGAAGTATCCTCAGACGGGAAATATATTACGACTCAATTGGAAGATAGGGGTAAGCTTATCTATCGGATCAGGGAGAAAAATACCAATTATAAACAATTGGCAGACATTCGCATGCATTTATTTTATCTGAATAGGGCGGCCAAAGTGAATTTTAAAAGGCAAATGGGCATTGAGTCTGTTAAATTCGGTTCTGTCTTCTTATACAAAAATGGGTTTCGAATATATCCTTTTGGTGAACAAAAAGATGATTCTTTGGGTATTGATATAAGAAAACAACAAGGTTACGGCCGCAATCTTGGATCAAGAGAGATTATTGGTAGAATAGAGCTTTTTGGGAATGACGATAAATTCCAAGAGACATCCAGTAGGGACGGGGGGTTAAAACGTACCCCTGCCTATCGCGAACTCGAGGAATGCTTTATGAAGAAATGCTTGCAGCGCCTGGAACGATATGTTGCGGACGTGCAGTGGTACTTAAAAGACCACGATAACGAAGATATCTCTGCCATCCAAGGTAGTCAAAGCGCAAGGACGAGAATATTAGAATTGATCAATCGGTTGGTGGACTCTGATAAGGTGATCCTGGAAGCCTATGCAAAAGATTTTTTAATCCTAGTAGATGAAAAAATACATGAAGGAAGGGAAGTACCAGAAGCATTAGAGGCCTTGGATAAGCTTGCCGGTAAAACCAAAGATATTGCCTTTGCCAAGCAGGTAAAAAAAGCTCGACGCGAGTACGAACTGTTAAGGAAGAAGAAGGAAAAAGCCGACCAAAAGGCACGAGAGGAAGAAGAAGCCAGACAAGAGGCCGAGAATCAGCTTGCCTTGGAAAAGCAAAAAAGTACCTACTTACTGGCCACCAGGAAAACCTTAAGTGGAGACGCGGAAGGATTGATCCACAATATTGTAATTACTACAAAAGCTATTGGCGCCAATGTAGATACCTTAATTGAAAAAATAAAGGAGGGCCCCATAAAAGAGGCTGAATTATTAAAGAGATTGAGCGCCATAAAATTTAATGTTGAAAAGACCCAAAAGATTAGCAAGCTAATCACAAGGGCCAATTTTACTTCGCAGGCAGAAAAGCAGGTTACGGATATCGCGGCATATATTGAACAATACGCACTTTACTATAATGACATTTACGAGAAAGACCAACTGGATATCAAGGTCACCAATCATAAAGCTTCTCTTACAAGAAAAGTCAACATTCTTGAGCTATCCATGGTTTTTGACAACCTAGTATCAAATGCCGAAAAAGCAGGAGCTAAAAAAGTCTTAGTCGACATAAAAAATCAGAAAGAACAATTGATAATATTGTTTTCAGACGATGGCAAAGGTGTAGACGATAAATTACAAGAAAATATAGACAGGATTTTTGAGCTGGGCATCACCACTACCGATGGCTCTGGCATAGGTCTAAACCACGTAAAAGAAGCGCTCAAGAAGATCAATGGAGATATTCGGTTCCTAGGGAATAAAAGCTCCCTAAAAGGAGCAACATTCGAAATTGTGATTAAATAACCTTATTTCTTGCTATGAAAAAAACTTGCCTGATCATTGATGATAATCTTCAGGATGAAATGATAGAAGCAATTGAACGAAAGGCAAAAAAGAAAAACATCGCCCTCGCATGCTTGCAATTTAACATTGGAAGTTCGGAAAGGCAAGATTTATTGACGGAGGTGGGGAAAATTGATATGGTGAAAGTAATGGAAAGTTTTAAGAATGAATTCCATAGAATTAAACTTGACCTAATTTGTATTGATTTCAATTTAGAAGACGATACAATTGATGGGTTGGAAGTTCTTAAAGCAATTCATCCTTTAAGAAGCCATGTGCCATTTATGTTGTATTCTGCTAATGTAAGCCAATTGATAAACAAAATCATTGATGGGTATGATCAAGATGCTGACAAAAAGAAACTTCTTAGCAAAATAAAATTTCTTACTAGGTATAAGATCGAGGACTTTGTTGATCGTGAACACTATGACGAGGCCATAATAAAAATTATGAGTATGACTCAAAAGAGCATGGAATTAATTATCGAAGAAAAATTGTTAGAATACCCCGATTTAGTTTTCCATAGCACCTATCCTGCCTTTGATGGAAAAACATTGGAATTCATCGCTGAACAAATAAGAAATGGGTCCGTTCACGGCGATAGATATAAAACTGAATTAATAGAACAAGCAATTTCTATAATGATTACCCTTAACAATGATTAATTCATTGCATGAAACAATTGCTTATTATTCATAGCCTTGATCCCACAACCGAATTTTTATACGGTATTATTCATTTCTTGCGTGAAAATTGGGGAGACAAATTCGAATATTTACAAATCACTGTCCCGGATCCAAACCTAGAACAAATCACGACTTCAATTGCTCACACTAAACAGGGGAGTACAATTATTTTCTTAGGGCATGGCGCCAGTCATAGCATATATCTACCCATCTTAGAAGGCGGTAAGCCAACATCCTTGATCACTAAAACAAATTTTAATATCTTGGATGGGAGAAATTTTATTGCATTATCCTGCAGGTCTTCAGAGTTTATAAATAACTGCTTCAACCCAGACAGTAACAATACTATGCTCGGCTTCGACGATTTACCAACACATTGGAACGATGTTTCTGCAGAACGTGAAGTGGATCCCAAAACATACCGAGGTATAACAGACGACGTTTTAGAGCAATTTCGAGAAATACTCGTAAGTGTTTTTTGCCGAAGTCTTTATGATGCGGTATCAAAAAATATGGATTTTAATCAATTTCATCTAAGACTTAGGTTATACATCAATAAGCAAATTTTTAGAGTCACCAACTACGATATATCAAATAACAGTACCCTACTTGCTAATATTTTATACGAACTAAAGTCTGGTATTAAACTATTTGGAGATATCCGCACCCCAATAATTTATCCTCATAATACACAACCTGTTTAACATTGGACATATTTTTTGAAATTGGAACAGAATATGAGCGAGACGAATTGCTCGATTTTGTTGGAAGCCAGCAAAATCAATCAGGCATCATTTGGGGAAAGAGACAACCTAATTGTTTAATAGTGACTACAGGTGGAAAACACGCAAAAAATGCCGGGTACAGCGACCGGAGAAGTGACAATGGATCTTGGAACTATATAGGTCAAGGATCCGGAGGGGATCAAGATGTCGGGAAATACGCAAATTCACTATTAGTCGGGGGCGAAAGAAATATCTTGCTTTTTTCTACTCGAGAACCAAACGCGACGGAATTTAAGCTTAGAGCAAGTCGCAGAAAGTTTTACAGGTATGAAGGAATGTTTGATGCTATTTCTTGGGAATATATAACTCCAACTACTGGCAAAAGAAGGGGAGACAAGCTCATCCAAGTCCACTTTTATCCTGTCAGTAACGTCTATGCCCAAGAATCAAGATTGGTGCTTCATGTTCCAGTAGTTATTAAAGATTTAGAAGCACTAAAAAACGAAATAAAGAACCTCAATATTTCGGGACGAAGGAAGTTCACTATCCAGCAATACCAATTAAGAAGCTCACTTATCAAAAGCTATGCGCTGGCCAGGGCAAAAGGTGTCTGCGAGTACTGTAATAAAAATGCCCCGTTTATCTCCGCTGCCAACGTTCCATTTTTAGAGGTCCATCATATCTTAAAATTGGCAGATGACGGGCCTGATACCTGTGAAAATGTCGCCGCACTCTGCCCAAATTGCCACCGGGAGGCGCATTTTGGGTTGCTTATAGATGAGATTAAGGAAACCCTAATACGCAAAATTGTTTTAAAGGAGGCGTCAAAGACCACCTCCTCTCATTAATTTTTTAGTAAATAATTTAAGTTTTACCTTTAAAACATTGGCTTAAGACTTATAATAATTGTAAACCCCATAATTACGGCCTTATGGAGAATTTTAACCTTACTCCTAGTCCCACCTTGCTTGACTTACTCGGGCAAATTCAGCTCAAAGGCTGGCAATGCATCGCTGAACTCATTGACAATTCCATTGACGCCGTCATTAATAATCACGACAAACTTACCGAATACCAAAGGGGCATCGCCGTATATATACCAACAAAAAGTAAGATAGAGGCAAACGAGCCATTAATAGTAGAGGATTGGGGACAGGGCATGACGGAATCGCAACTTGAAAATGCTGTCAAAGCCGGCTTTTCAAGCAAAAATATTGGGGCAAATTTAGGCCTATTCGGGATGGGATTCAACGTAGCAACCGCCAGGCTCGCCAATGTTGTCCAAGTATGGACCTCGACAGCAGATATGAACCAAGAAATAGGGGTATCCATCGACCTCAGGGAAATGAAAAAGACAGGATCGTTCATCCGCCCAAAATTGACAAGGAGCAAAAGACCTGGTAAAACTTCTGGTACAAGGATTGAAATTTTCGACTATAAACAAGATGCTTTTAATCTCCTAAAGCCAAAAGATATTTATCGAGAATTAAATCGCGCCTATTCGGAAAGGATCTTTTCAAAATATCGTATAAAGATAACCATAAATGGAGACGAGCTCTACCCATTTAGGTTTTGCATTTGGGATGAAAAGCGCTTTGTTAAGTACAAATATGACGAGATTTATGCCGTGATTAAGGTTAATGAACACTTAAAAGATGAAATGTTTTGTGAGAACTGCTTCTCCTGGTTGGGTGAAGAAGTCAGCACCTCTATTAGCTTACAATGCCCACGCTGTCATATGGAAGGAAAAGTAATAAAAAAGAGTATTTATATCTCTGGATGGGTGGGCATACAGCGATATTCAGACACAGAACACTATGGCATAGATATTTCAAGGAACGGAAGGGTACTAAGTAGGCTTGACAAGTCACTATTTTCGTGGGACGATGACAGGGCTGGGGATGACACAAGATTCCATCCCGAATATCCCAGGGATACAACGTATGCAGGCGGTAGGATTGTAGGCCAAATTGAGGCAGATTTTGTCATTCCAAAATATACAAAAGATGACTTTGCTCGGGACGATAAAAATTGGCGGTCGGTAGTTCGCTTTTTGAGGGGAGAAATGCCTTTGCAACCGGATTTGGCTATCTCATTTGGATATAACCTGCCCAACAGAAGTCCCATTGCCATGCTTTTTAACGCCTATCGAAAGATAAATATCCCCGGTCCAAAGACCCTGGTATTTGCCAGGGAGAATGGCAGCGTGGATCACGCAACACCAAAAAATTGGGCCCAGAAATTTTATGAAAAAGATCCAGAATATCTCGATGATACGAAATGGTGGGAAGCCGTTACAAAATCCGATTTGAAAGATGGAGCCTCGACATTCAACCTATCAAACCCCGTTAGTCAACCAAATAAAAATAATAGCACGGGGCAACCTTCCCCTACTCAGCAAGGTCCGGAAAAATATCCAGGAAGAAAAATCCATAAGAAAACCATAAGAATCGACATAGAAAAAGTACTTGGTGAAAAACCATTCGATTTGACACTTATCGATTACACACCAGACAACGATCTAAACATACCCATCGTATTTGAACCCGAAGGCCAGTCAAAATTTAAAGTCTATCTAAACAATTTGCATCCTCTTTTTAGAGATTTTGCTGACGGCTATGAAGATTTGATTTATATGGAAGTGGCATATAAGTATTCCACCTTAAAAAATAATCCGCAAGATTGGCCCCTTTCCAGGATATACTATGAAATAAAATCCAGGTATGCGCCAGAAACCATGTTAAGTGTTCCCACTCTTGTAAGCAAAGCCAATAGCCTAATGAGAGATATACAAAATCACTTAGTTAAAGGGGCAGGAATAAATTTACCTCGCAAGCCTACCTTAGACGACAAAGAAGTAAAAGCTATTACCAAAAAATATCTTGACTTAGAAAGCGAGAAGATACCTGCCCTAGATTCTTTTCTAAAAAATACCAAATTTTTGAAATATCTTGATCTTAATTATCTCTTTAAATTTATAGAGGAATTCCCCGATATAATATTTGATGGAAAGATCCTCTCCTTCCCTTACCTTGAGTTGGATGAAGAATATAAGGATCACGTATTAAAAAACTATTTGGGCTATTTTGCCGATGTAAGATGGTTTATGAATGAACTTTCTAAAGAAGGGGACGAGGCAATAAAAAAACTGAAGCAACAAATTATTAGGAATCGCTATAGCATCGAAATTCTATATGGCAGCATTAATAAATGATTCAAAGGGTTTTCTCTCGACTGAACGCCTATCAAAAGGCCCTTGGCAAGCGTTTGAAAGAAGCATTGCCAGGCTTTTAGCGCACAGTGGGTGGGAATTGAATGAAGTAGTTGGAGGAACTGGTGATAATGGAGCGGATATTATAGCCGCATACAGGACCCCCGAAGGTCAGTTGGTAGAGTTCATCTACCAGGCTAAATTTTCGGAAAATAACAAACCTCTTTCCGAAGACATTGTGGGCGATTTAAGAAGAGCAATGGAGTATTATGAAATTGAGCGAGGTGTGGCTGTTTCCAATAGAATATTCTCTGAGAATCAAGACCTAAAGTTACAAACGCTTATAGGATTGGGTTATAAAATAGACACATTTATCTCAAAAGGTATTTTTGAGGCTTATAATTCACTTCCTCCTTGGGCAGCAGAAAAACGTGCATTAAAACAATACCAGTTCGAAGCTTTGGGGAAAATACAGCACGCGTATTTGCGTGGAGATAAAACAGCCCTAGTTTGCCTTGCCACCGGTTTAGGCAAAACATTTGTTGCGGCTTGTTTTCTAAGATGGCTTTACGAAAACAATGCTAATTTAAATGTCCTAATTCTAGCAAATACAAGAGCCCTGATTGAACAATTTGATCGATCTATTTGGTCTAACTTACCTAAGTGGATAGCCACCCACCTTTTATATGATGGGGAAAAGCCAAGTTTTAATGAAGGGGTTACCCTATCAACCTTTCAAAGTTTCCAGTCTTATGGCAAGAATATTGACCCATTTTTTTACGATATAGTCATTATTGACGAGGCACACCATGCGCCTGCCGATACTTATTCACAGGTCATCAAAAAGCTCGGCTCGAAGTTCTTGTTAGGTTTGACCGCAACACCTTTCCGCGGAGATGACAAGGACGTAAGCAATATTTTCGGGCCGCCCGTTATTTATTACTCCGTTTATAAGGCCTTGCAAAGTGGGTACTTGTCCCGGGTTGAATACCATATGCACAATGACAATATCGATCAGGATTGGATTACCCGGAATAGCAAAAAAGGCTATACCATAAAACAGCTAAATAAGAAAATATTTTTGCCTGAAAGAGACGAAATTATTTGTGAGAAAATCTTCAACTCTTGGAATGAAAGGGGTCTAGAAAGAGGTATAATATTCTGCAATAGCAGCGAGCACGCTGAAAGGATTGAGAAGCTACTAAAGGTCAACTATCAAATACCGACTTGGGCATTAACTACACGCGTCAAATCGAGTAGAGAAAGGGCTAAAAGACTTAGAGATTTCAGGACAGGGAAGTGCAAAATTATAACCTGTTATGACATGCTCAACGAGGGAGTGGATGTGCCTAACGTTGACTACATTGTTTTCTTACGCGTGACTCATAGCCGAATCTATTTTTTACAACAACTTGGCAGGGGGCTCAGATACAAGGACGGCAAGACGCTTTTTGTACAAGACTTTGTCGCAGACATAAGAAGGATTAAAAGGGTTCAATCCTTTCATAACGAATTTGAACAGGCCAAAAAGAATGACATCGAAGAATTGCTGATTAAAAATTCTTTCAATCTAACTTTTGCCTCAGAGCAAACAACTAATTTCTTGGATCTTGTTACAAAGGATATTTATGAAGAGATGGATGAAGAGGCTGAAGTTTACCTTTCATAAGAAAAATATAAAATGATTGAAATACAAGACCTAGAAAATTTAAAGAAAGAGGAAGTAATAGCCTTATTACTTACCCAAGAAAACCCCTTTGAAATATACATTCCAAAAGAAACAGAACAGTTTTTCAACACTAATGAGTCGATTTGTAATGATTATGCATATTTAGCATATGCTGGGCAAAGATTAGCAGCTATATCGAAGTCATTTAAATACGAACAAGTTCCTCCTACCCAACATGTAAGTGTTCGCTTTGAAATTGATGTTGATGACTTAGAAAAATTGGCAGAAACCCTTTTGGACCTATCTTATGGGTATGTCAACGAAAGTAGTGATGAGGAGTTTAACTATTTCGAGATTGTGGAAGAGTTCATGGATCATGTAGATAAACAGTTGACTATTGCCGCATGTTCGTATTTTATCAAAATTCACAATGAGTACCTTCATAAACAAGCCGACAACTCATAGGTCACATTTACTGTAGAAGTTAAGATTTGATCTGACAATAGGGGTTAACTTTAAGTTACCACACTTTTAATCAACCCCCAAAATGTCAGATCATGAATCAGGAATCTAAGTTAATCAAAAGCAAGTTAGGACT
>Ga0105237_10008138_pt1 | contig 11383 bp, 14 predicted proteins | sample KBSC24metaG_FD_81520 | JGI IMG/M metagenome (GOLD analysis project Ga0105237, IMG submission 81520) | Corn rhizosphere microbial communities from Kellogg Biological Station, Michigan, USA - KBS C2-4 metaG | ecosystem: Host-associated > Plants > Roots > Rhizosphere > Soil | place: Michigan, USA... | reverse complement strand
CTTCGGCTTCGGCGGGGGCGGCGGCGCGGCGATGTCGATCAGCGCCAGCGCATGCTGGACCTGCGCGAACGGCGAGACGCGCAGGCCCGACGCCAGGCCCCACCCCACCAGCGCGACGATCAGCGCCGCGCCGCCGGCGGACCAGGCCCGCTCCTTCACCGGAGTCTGCGTGACAAAGCTCATGGCGGGCCAACGCCCCATGCGGCTGGCATATCCATCCCACAGTCGCTATCTGGCCGGCACGATATGGGCGCCCTGCCCCCCTCACGCAAAGGCAAGAGCATAATATGGGTTTCCGCTGCGGCATCGTCGGCCTGCCGAACGTCGGCAAATCGACCCTCTTCAACGCGCTGACCGAGACGGCCGCCGCCCAGGCCGCCAATTATCCCTTCTGCACGATCGAGCCGAACGTCGGCAACGTCGCCGTGCCCGATCCCCGCGCCGACGCCCTCGCGAAGATCGCCGGCTCCGCCAAGATCATCGAGACCCAGCTCGGCTTCGTCGACATCGCCGGGCTGGTGCGCGGCGCGTCCAAGGGCGAAGGCCTCGGCAACCAGTTCCTCGCCAATATCCGCGAGGTGGATGCGATCATCCACGTGCTGCGCTGCTTCGAGGGCGAGGTGACCCACGTCGAGGGCAAGGTCGATCCGATCGCCGACGCCGAGACGGTGGAGACCGAGCTGATGCTCTCCGATCTCGACAGCCTGGAACGCCGCGTGCCCGCGCTCGCCAAAAAGGGCCAGAGCGGCGACAAGGACGCCAAGGCGCAGGCCGGCGTGCTGCAGCCGGTGCTGGAGCTGCTGCGCGACGGCAAGCCCGCCCGGCTCGGCCGCCCGTCCGATCCCGAGGAGGCGCGCATCTTCGACCAGGCGCAATTGCTCACCGGCAAGCCCGTCCTCTACGTCTGCAATGTCGACGAGGGCGCCGCGGCGGACGGCAATGCCCTGTCGGCCCAGGTGTTCGAGAAGGCGGCGGCCGAGGGCGCGCAGGCGGTCGTGGTGTCGGCCGCGATCGAGGCGGAGATCGCCACCATGGCGCCCGAGGACCGGGGCGACTTCCTCTCCGACCTCGGCCTCACCGAGACCGGGCTCGCCCGCGTGATCCGCGCCGGCTACGCTTTGCTCGATCTCATCACCTTCTTCACCTGCGGGCCCAAGGAGACGCGCGCCTGGACGGTCGGCAAGGGATCGAAGGCGCCGCAGGCCGCCGGCGCCATCCACTCCGATTTCGAGCGCGGCTTCATCCGCGCCGAGACCATCGCCTATGACGACTATGTCGCCTGCAACGGCGAGGCCGGCGCGCGCGACGCGGGCAAGCTGCGCTCCGAAGGCAAGGACTATGTCGTCCAGGATGGCGACGTGATGCTGTTCCGCTTCAACGTGTGACCGCATAATACCTCCCCGGAACGGGGAGGGGGACCAGCCGCAGGCTGGTGGAGGGGCCGCCGGCGGAGCCGGCGGTGGACTGTGACGTTCCGCATTTCCCCTCCACCACCCGCTACGCGGGCGGTCCCCCTCCCCGAGCAAGCTCGGGGAGGATTTGGAATCCCCGCCCCCATTGGGCCATCCATTGCGCTCTGCTACGCATCTTTCGCGAAGGAGATGCAGGATGCCCTATCTGGAGGATTTCGAGCCCGGCCAGACCCACCGCTTCGGCCGCTACGAGGTGACCCGCGATGAGGTGCTGGACTTCGCCCGCCGCTGGGACCCGCAGCCCTTCCACCTCTCCGACGAGGCCGCCGCGACGACCCATTTCGGCTCGCTCTCGGCGAGCGGCTGGCACACCGCCGCGATGACCATGGCGATGACCGTGTCCGAATGGGATGGCCATGACGGCGGCACGCTGGGCGCGGTCGGCATCGACGCGCTGCGCTGGCTCCGGCCGGTGAAGCCCGGCGACGTGCTGCGCGTGGAAAGCGAGGTGCTGGAAGTGCGCCCGTCGGAGAAGCGGCCGGACATGGGATCGGTCCGCCACCGCAACACCGTGTTCAACCAGCGAGACGAGCCGGTGATGCGCTTCGAGCCGATCGTGCTGTACCGGCGGCGGAGCGCGTGACGCGCCGGGCGAGCCCGACGATCGGCGCAGAAGTTACAATCGCCCCCATGGCGGCCATCCCGTCGCCATGACATCAGGCCCGGATGCCGACACCATCCGCCAAGCCGTTCAGGATTCCCGCCGACCAGATCCGCCCGCTCGCGCCCGGCCGGGGCGGCGCGATCTGCACCGATCGCATCACGGTGGACGGCTGCCGGGTCGGCTATCTGTACCGCACCGCGCCCTATAACGAGCATGACAGCGGCTGGGCCTTTCTCGCCGGCGACGAGAGCGACGCCTATATGGAGGATCTCGCGCATCACGGCGTCTATGACGTGAACACCATCGCCAATTACGATCCCGAGATCATCCCGCTGCTGGACGCCCCGATCGGATCGGCCTTCATCCGGACGGACGCCGGCCTGGTGCCCGATCCGGCGGGGGCGCCGCAGGAATAGCCGCCCTTCCTTATTGCCGCCGCGGCGATGCCACTGCATCATCGCCCGGCGGACGGACCGGCATTGCCCCGAAGGGCACGTCACCCGCTTCAAGGATTTTCGGGATTCGCTCCGCGCCTTCCTGAAGCGCGCCGGCTATCTTCCGGCCTGAGCTCCGGTCAGTCCCCCTCGAAGCTCACCAGCGTCGACACCGGCACGCCGGCCGCGCGCAGCTTGTCCGCGCCGCCGAGGTCCGGCAGGTCGATGACGAAGCGCGCGCCGACCACCTCGGCGCCCGCCTGGCGCAGCAGGCGCACGGCGGCCAGCGCCGTGCCGCCGGTGGCGATGAGATCGTCGACCAGCAGCACCTTCTGCCCGGGCACGCAGGCATCCTCGTGCATCACCACGCGATCGGTGCCGTATTCCAGCGCATAATCGACGCCGATGGTCGCGCCGGGCAGCTTGCCATCCTTGCGGATCAGGACGAGCCCCTTGCCGAGATGCGTCGCGGCGGCCGACGAGAAGATGAAGCCCCGCGCCTCGATGCCGGCGACGAGATCGATACCGGCCGGCGCCGCGGCGGCGAGCCGCTCGATCGAGGCGTGGAAGCCCTTCGCGTCGAGCAGCAGCGTCGTGATGTCGCGGAACTGGATGCCCGGCTTGGGGAAATCCGGGATGGTGCGGATCAGCGCGGCGAGGTCGGCATTGGCGGTCGTCATGCGGCGACGCATCGCAGGGCCATGCGGGAAAGGGAAGTCTCTTTCATCCTCCCATATCCTCCCCCGGAGGGGGAGGTGGCCCGCCGAAGGCGTGACGGAGGGGAGGATGCGGAGCGCGCACGGCGGAGACCACACCGCCGCCCGCCCCCTCCGACGCCCTGCGGGCGCCACCTCCCCCTGGCGGGGGAGGATATGAGGATCGCGGTCCGCCCCTACGGGCGCGATGGCCGCCGGACATAGAGGTTGCCGTCCATTTCAGGCGCCCCTCACCTCACTCTTTCAGAGCGGATAGAAAGGAAAAAGGCCGGCCACCTCGCGGTGACCGGCCTCTTTTCCTCAGGCCTGACGGCTCAGTGCTTCTTGCCGTGCCAGATGTTCCGGTAGGCGCCGAAGGCCAGCAGCGTGGCGATCAGCAGATAGGCCAGCACCGCGATACCCGTCCGGTGGCGGTTTTCCAGCTTGGGCTCGGCGGCCCACATCAGGAAGGCCGACACGTCGGTCGCCATCTGCAGCTTGGTCGCCTTGGTGCCGTCCGCATAGGTCACCTGCCCGTCGCTGGTCAGCGGCGGCGGCATCGCGATGTTGAGGTTCGCGAAATAGGGGTTGAAGTGCAGGCCGGCCGGCACCGTGAAGTCCGGGAACTCCTTCTTGAGATCCGGCGGCACGTCCTCATAGCCCGTCACCAGCGAGGCGATGTAGGCGGGCCCGCCCTCGCGCGCCTTGGCGAGCAGCGACATGTCCGGCGGCAGGGCATTGTTGTTGCCGGCGCGCGCCGCGGTCTCGTTGGCATAGGGGCCGGGGATGAAGTCCGACGGGAGCGACTTGCGGGTCGCGGGCTCGCCAGTGTCCGGGTTGATCGAGGGGGTCTCGGTCGCCCAGCCCTTGGCCAGCGCCTTCACCTCGGGCTTGGAGAAACCGATCTCCTCCAGGTCGCGGAAGGCGACGAGGCGCATCGAGTGGCAGGCCGAGCAGACTTCCTTGTAGACCTGGAAGCCGCGCTGCAGCTGCTGGTTGTCATACTTGCCCAGCGGCCCTTCGAAGGAATAGTGGATCGGCTTCGGCGCGAGGTGATATTCCTCGGACGCCAGATGGATGGCCGGCGCGTGGGGCGACATGAAGATCGCCCACAGCAAGGCGAAGACGAAGAGCAGGCCGACCAGCGGCGCGATCAGCGGAGCGAAAAAGCGAAGCATCGGTTCGTCTCCCTGATCAGGCGGCGGCCGGGGCCGGTTCGCCCAGCACGGCCTCGGTGATGGAATTGGGCAGCGGCAGCGGCTTCTCGAACTTCGAGATCATCGGCAGGATGATCAGGAAGTGGGAGAAATAATAGCCGGCGCAGATCTGGCTGAGCAGCACCACCGTCGGCGTCACCTCGGCCTGGCCGAGATAGCCGAGGCAGAGCACGTCGGCCACCAGCACCCAGAAGAACCACTTGTACATCGGGCGATAGTTGCTCGACCGGATGGGCGAGCGATCGATCCACGGCAGGAAGAACAGCAGCAGGATCGATCCGAACATCGCCATCACGCCCCACAGCTTCGCGGCGATGCCGAGGAAGTTGCCGGTGAAGGACTTCAGGATCGCGTAGAAGGGCAGGAAATACCATTCCGGCACGATGTGCGCGGGCGTCGAGAGCGGGTTGGCCGGGATGTAATTGTCCGGGTGGCCGAGCGCGTTCGGCGCGAAGAACAGCAGCAGCGAGAAGACGATCAGGAACACGCCCAGGCCCATGCCGTCCTTCGCCGTGTAATACGGGTGGAACGGAACGGTATCCTGCGGGCCCTTCACCTCGACGCCGGTCGGGTTGTTCGAGCCGGGGATGTGCAGCGCCCAGATGTGCAGCACGATCACCGCCGCGATCACGAACGGCAGGAGGTAGTGCAGCGAGAAGAAGCGGTTCAGCGCATCGTTGTCCGGCGCGAAGCCGCCCAGCAGCCACATGCGGATCGGATCGCCGACCACGGGTATCGCCGAGAAGAAGCCGGTGATCACCTGCGCGCCCCAGAAGCTCATCTGGCCCCACGGCAGCACGTAGCCCATGAAGGCGGTGGCCATCATCAGCAGGAAGATCACCACGCCGAGCAGCCACACCATCTCGCGCGGCGCCTTGTACGATCCGTAGTAAAGGCCGCGGAAGATGTGGATGTAGACGACGATGAAGAACATGCTCGCGCCGTTGGCGTGGGCGTAGCGGATCAGCCAGCCGGAGTTCACGTCGCGCATGATGTGCTCGACACTGTCGAACGCCACCAGCCCGTTGGCGGCATAATGCATCGCCAGGATGATGCCGGTGAGGATCTGGATGCCGAGCGCGGCACCGGCCAGCACGCCGAAGTTCCAGAAGTAATTGAGGTTGCGCGGCACCGGATAGCCCGCGCCGACCGCGTTGTAGACGAGGCGCGGCAGCGGCAGCTTCTCGTCCAGATAGCGCATCAGCGGGTGCTTCGGCGCGTAATGCTCAGCCCAGGGGAAGCTCATTATCGTTATACCCTCAACCAATCTGGACGGTGGTGGCGGACTTGAAGCTATATTCCGGCACGACGAGGTTCTTGGGCGCCGGCCCGGCGCGGATGCGGCCCGCCGTATCGTATTGCGAGCCGTGGCACGGGCAGAAATAGCCGCCGAACTGGCCGCGATTCTCGCTCGGCGTGATGCCCAGCGGCACGCAGCCGAGATGGGTGCACACGGCCATGGTGATCAGCCAGTTCTCGTGCCCCGGCTTGGTGCGGGCGTCGAGCGTCTCGGGATCGCGCAGCGAATCCACCGGCACGGCCTTGGCCTCGGAGATTTCGGTGGGCGTGAGATTGCGGACGAAGACGGGCTGCTTGCGCCAGGCCACCTTGATGCCCGAGCCGGCCTCGATCTTGGACACGTCCACCTCGATCGAGGCGAGCGCCATCACGTCGGCCGACGGGTTCATCTGGTTGACCAGCGGGATCACCACGGCCACGCCGCCCACGCCCGCGAAGGCGACGGCGGCGATGTTCAGGAAATCGCGGCGGCGGGGGCCCTGGCCCTCGTCATGGTCCGGGCCGATGACCGCGGGGCGCTGGTTGGGATCGTCTGCAGTCTCAAGCGTCGCCATGCACTCAGCCCTCGGCAAATCAGGATCAGCATCGCAGGGGAGCGACCTGGCACGAGAACAGCACCGACACCCCCAAGCAACACAGCGCGCCGATGTATCCCCGGTTCGCGCCGATTGGCCTGATAGCGTCCCATTTCAAGGTTTGCCAACCACGTTTTTGTCGCGCTTGCGAAACAGGCCCCGAATGGCCTAGCGGGCGGCGATGCGGATCGCGCTCTTCCAGCCCGAGATCGCCGGCAATGTCGGCACGATCCTGCGGCTGGGCGCCTGCCTGGGCCTGCCGGTCGACGTGATCGAGCCGTGCGGCTTCGCGTTTTCCGATCGCGCGCTGGCGCGGGCCGGCATGGATTATGCCACCCGCGCGGTGGTGACGCGCCATGCCGACTGGGCGGCGTTCCGGGCCGCGCGGCCGGGGCGGCTGGTGCTGTTCACCACCGCCGCGGCGGCCCGCCTGCCCGATGCCGGATTCGCCGATGGCGACGTGCTGCTGTTCGGCTCCGAAGGCTCCGGCGCGCCCGATTACGTGCATGACGCGGCGGACCTGCGCGTCCGCATCCCGATCGCCGCCGATGCGCGATCGCTCAACCTCGCCACCGCCTGCGCGATCGCCGCGGGCGAGGCGCTGCGACAGACCGGAGGCTGGCCGACATGACCCCACTCGATTCGGAGCAACAGGCCGCGCGGACCTGGTTCGAGAGCCTGCGCGACCGCATCTGCGCCGCCTTCGAGCAGATCGAGCGCGACGTCGGCTCCACCGCCGCGTTCGAGTACACGCCCTGGACGCGCGTCGATTCCTCGGGCGCGGAGGGCGGCGGCGGCGTGCGCGGCGTGATGAAGGGCCGCGTGTTCGAGAAAGTGGGGGTCAACGTCTCGACGGTCGGCGGCGCGTTCGAGGGCGAGTTCGCCAAGACCATCCATGGCGCGGGCGAGGATCCGCGCTTCTTCGCCACCGGCATCAGCCTGGTCGCGCACATGGCCAATCCGCACGTGCCGGCCGTGCACATGAACACCCGCTTCCTCGCCACCACCAAGCGCTGGTTCGGCGGCGGGGCGGATCTCAACCCGCCGATCCCCTATGCCGAGGACACGGCCGATTTCCACGCCGCGTTCAAGGCGGCGTGCGACGATCACGCGCCGGTCGGCGACTATCCGCGCTTCTCGCAATGGGCGGAGGACTATTTCTTCATCCCGCACCGGGGCGTGGCGCGCGGCGTCGGCGGCATCTTCTACGATCATGTCGAGGCGGAAGGGCCGGCCTTCGATCCCGCCTTCGCCTTCACCCGCGCCGTCGGCGAGGCGTTCCTCGCCATCTACCCGCGGATCGTGCGCCGCCGCCTCGGCCTGCCCTTCACCGACGAGGAGGAGCGGCGGATGCTGGCGTGGCGCGGGCGCTATGCCGAGTTCAACCTGGTCTATGATCGCGGCACCCTGTTCGGCCTCAAGACCGGCGGCAATATCGACGCCATCCTGATGAGCCTGCCGCCCCGGGCGGTGTGGGAGTGAGCGGGCCGCGACCGGACTCCCTCTCCCGCTTCGCGCGGGAGAGGGCATGACATGAGCCTCACCCGCGTGCCCGACGACGAGGTCGCCACCATCGTCACCTCGCTGCAGATGCTGGAGCGGCCGAAGCCCCGCCCCATGGCGCCCTCCAACCTCCGCCTCGATCGCTGGCGCGAGCCGGCGCCGGAGCGCTACCGCGCGCTCTTCCGGCGGGTCGGCGCGCCGTGGCTGTGGTTTTCGCGGCTGGTGATGGACGAGACCGCCCTGCTCCGGATCATCCACGATCCGGCGGTCGAGATCTACGCCGTCACCGATGCGCGCGGGATCGAGCTCGGCCTGCTGGAGCTGGATTTCCGCGAGCCGGGCCAGGCGGAAATCTCCTTCTTCGGGCTGGTGCCCGAGCTCACCGGCCAGGGCGAGGGCCGCTGGCTGATGGGCCATGCGCTGGCCTTGTGCTGGCGCAAGGGGATCGCGCGCGTCTGGGTGCACACCTGCACGCTGGACCATCCCAAGGCGCTGAACTTCTACCGCGCGCAGGGCTTCGCGCCCTATGCCCGCGCCGTCGAGACCTTCGCCGATCCGCGCGCGGCCGGCCTGCTGCCGGCCGACGTGGCGCCTCACATCCCCTTGCTCAGCGCCTCCAGCCGGCGGGTCAGCACCGCGACATAGACCGTCCAGATCCCGCCGACGGCCGAGAGCAGGCCGCCGGCCACGATCACGCCGATCAGGCGGGTCAGCCAGGGCTGGCCGAGCAGGGTGCCGACCAGCTGCGCGATCGCGCCGGTCGGCAGCACGATCACGAAGGCCAGCAGCAGCACGGTCAGCAGCAGCACGATGCGGGCCAGCAGCAGCCGGAGCGTCTGCCCCCGGGTCAGCTGCCAGGCCGCCACGATCGCGAGCAGCGGGTTGCGCTGGTCGCGGTACAGCAAGGTCCAGACCGGCATCACCCGGATGTAGATCCAGATCAGGAACAGGAAGGCGAGATACACCGCATCGACGGCATAGGGGCCGGGCTGCCCGGCGCCCGGGCTGCCGATCAGCATGATCGGCGCCATCGCCAGCGAGGCGACCACCTGCAGCCCGACATTGACGAGATACAGGCCGTTGCCGGCCGGCAGGCGCCGCACCGCGCGCTCCAGCGCCTCGCGCACGCTGACCCCGCCCTGCAGCGCCAGCCCGGCGATCGCCATCGAGCCGATCATGAACAGCAGGCCGACCAGCGGCAGGATCAGCATCCACGGGCCGGAGGGGATTTTCGGCCCCAATTCGGTCAGCACCGGCGCCGGCAGCACCAGCATCGCCGCGACCAGCGGCAGGCCGAAGCAGGTGAAGGCCACGGGCAGCACCAGCGACCATTCGGAGCGCAGCACGGCCAGGGTCTCTTCCCACACGGCGAAGATCGAGAAACGGGGCTTGTTCGTCATGCTTTCCCTCTAGCAGAGCGCCGCGCGCCGCCAAGCCGCTTGATCGCGAGCCGTCGCCACGCCATCTGCAGGCGCGACATGCTGGCTGACGATATCGAATGGCGGGTTTCCGAAGGCCTGCTCCCCTATCCCGAGACGCTCGCCGAGATGGAGGCGCGCGCCGCCGCCGTCCGCGAGGGCAATGCGCGCGAGCTGGTCTGGCTGCTGGAGCATCCGCCGCTCTACACCGCCGGCACCAGCGCGGTGGCCAGCGACCTGATCGCGCCGGACCTGTTTCCGGTGCATCCGGTGGGGCGCGGCGGCAAATACACCTATCACGGCCCGGGCCAGCGCGTCGGCTATCTGGTGCTCGACCTCGACCGGCGCGGGCGCGACGTGCGCTGCTTCGTGCACAGGCTGGAAACATGGCTGATCGGCGCATTGGCCGAGCTCGGCGTCGAGGCCTGGATCGCCGAGGGCCGGGTCGGCGTGTGGACCCGCGCCCACGGCCGGGAGGCCAAGATCGGCGCGATCGGCGTGCGCGTGCGGCGCTGGGTGACGCTGCACGGCTTTTCGGTGAACATCGCGCCGGATCTCTCCCACTTCGGCGGCATCGTGCCGTGCGGCCTGCCCGATTATCCGGTGACCAGCCTCGCCGATCTCGGGATGGTTGCCGACATGAAACAATTTGACGCTGCGCTGAGATCGGGCTTTGAATCCTTCCTGTCCGGCCTCGGGACCGCATGCTCGACAGCCTGAGGCGTCGGGCGCCGACCCGGGGCTGACGCCCGACTTTAGCCAGGAACCGAACCCATGCGCATTCTCTCCAAGATCGCCACCTCCACCATCGTCATCGGCGGCGCGCTGCTGGTCGCGGCCTGCGGCCACAGCGACAACACCGCCGCCGCCGACACCAACATGACCAACATGGACACGATGGACAGCTCGGCCGGCATGACCAACGATGCCAGCGCGATGGACGCGACCGCCAACGACGCGACGGCCACCGCCGACCTGAACGGCGCCGCGCCGGCCACCGGGAATGCCGGCAACGCCCAGTAAGCATTGCGATAATTCATGCTGCATGCGGGGCCGTCCGGGATGCCGGGCGGCCCCGCTTTCGTTGCGCGGGCGAATTTTCCACAGTTTTGCAGCATCTTGCCGCGCAACATGGCGACGGCATCTTGCGGCGCTGCCGTGAATGGTTAAGGCTGTGTGCAGGCGGCCCGTCGTTGATGGCGGCCCGGTACGTGGCCTGTGCGGCCTGTCGGAGAGGGTATGATGACGTTCGCTTCGCGCCGGGTCACGGTGGCGCTGTTCTGCATTTCGGGATTGCTGTCCGCCCCCGCATCCGCCCAGCTTTACTGGAAGTCGCCGGATTTCCGCGGCGCGCCCGTCACCGGCGCAGAGCCCGGCATCCCCATCCCGCTGCCCGGCGCCACCCCGCAGGAGGTCAATGCCGAGCTCGTCTGGACGCTGCGCGCGGGCCTCAACTTCGCGGCGCTGCAATGCCAGTTCGCGCCGTCGCTGATGACGGTGGCCAATTACAACCAGCTGCTGGTCCATCATGCCAAGGAGCTGGCGACCGACTACAAGCTGCTCCAGGGCTATTTCAAGCGCACCGCCAAGAAGGGCGCGGCGCAGAATGCCATCAACGCGGCGTTCGACAGCTTCAACACCCGCTCCTACAGCAGCTTCTCGACCGTCTATGCCCAGCGCGGCTTCTGCCAGACCGCCTCGCGCATCGGCCAGGCCGCGCTGATGGAGCCCAAGGGCTCGCTCACCGTGACGGCGCACAGCCGGCTGCGGGAATTGCGCAACAGCCTGACGCCCGCGAACGACATCGACACCCGCTACCCCGCGCCGATCCAGATGACGGTCGATCCGCAGGTGCCGGCCTTCCCGCCCAATTGCTTCGACAAGAATGGCGAGCTCAAGAAGAAGTGCATGAGCCGGGGGTGACCCCTTCGGCCCTCCCCCGCTTTCGCGGGAGCGGGCTGGGCTGTATCGGCATTCAGATGAAATCCTCCCCCGCCAGGGGGAGGTGGCAGGCGTAGCCTGACGGAGGGGGAGGACGGCGGTGTTCCCTCGATAATGCGCCGCCGTCCTCCCCCTCCGTCGGCTTCGCCGCGTGCGAGGTCGGATCGTCCCCCGGACGATCCTCGAACATGCCGGGGGCATGTTCGACCTCGCGCGCTCCCCCTG
>Ga0105237_10008136_pt1 | contig 11386 bp, 1 predicted proteins | sample KBSC24metaG_FD_81520 | JGI IMG/M metagenome (GOLD analysis project Ga0105237, IMG submission 81520) | Corn rhizosphere microbial communities from Kellogg Biological Station, Michigan, USA - KBS C2-4 metaG | ecosystem: Host-associated > Plants > Roots > Rhizosphere > Soil | place: Michigan, USA... | reverse complement strand
GTGATTGTCCGCGTCGTAGACCGCCGTGATCGCTCCGCTGATCACGTTGCCGTTCGCATCGCAGCTGTAGCTCAACCCATTCGCCCGGGTCACGGCATGGGGGCCGCAGCCATTGGCACTTCCGTACGTGTAAGTGCCGCCGTTATCGCTCTTACTCGTGATGTTGCCGCTGGCCGAGTAGCCGTAGCTGACCGGCGCACCGACCGCGCGCGTCGCGTTGGTCAGGCGTTGCAGTGCGTCGTAGGCGTAGGTCTCGGTATTGACGCTGGAGCCGGCGCTGCGTTGTTGCGTGTGCAGGTTGCCGAAGCTGTCGTAGGTGTAACTCATCACGTCGCTGGCTGAGCCGCTCCAGCGCAGCGTCTGCGCCTGTCCAGTCGCGGCATAGTCGTCGTGGCTGCCGGTGATCACGCCCGGATATTGCTCGCCAGTGACATGACCCCAGGCGTTCTCGCCTTGAGCGATCCAATATACGTAGCCCGTACCCGCGTTACTCAGCGCATCAAGCTGGCCGTAGCCTGTGTACGTGTGCTTGACTGAAAGGGCCGTCCCGCCCGTGGGCAATACGGGATAGATCTGCGTATCCACTCGGCCCGCGCCGTCATAGCTCGTGCTGCTATTGAGATTGAGCGTGGAGCCGGGTTCGCTAATCGTCGTACTGATCATTGTCGGGCGCGCGCCACTGTCGTAGGCGTAGCTTTCGCTCCAGGTGGGATTCGTCGGTGGCGTGCCCGCACCGCGTTGGCGTGCGATGCTCTTCACCTGGCCGATGCCGTTCGCTGGATCGTAGATCCAGGTATCAATGAGATTTTCCGAGGCAAGGCCGGTCACGTCCGTTGGCGAGATCTGCCGGCGCTGAGTAACGCGGCCCAGCGCGTCGCGGCTGCTCACTGTCGTCACCACGCCACGTGCATCGATCTGGCTCGTCAGCTCGCCGAGAGCGTTGTAGCTGAAGCTCCATGTGCCCTGGTCCGGATCGCTGCTCTGCGTACGCTGGCCCAGAGCGTTGTAACTCGCTGTTGTGACATTGAGTTCAACGTCGCGGATCGCGGCCACATGGCCCAGCGGCTCCGTCCAGTAATCCGTAGACTTATGGTTGGCGTCGACCGTCTGCATCAACTGGCCGAGCACGTTCGTGCTGCGACTCATCGTGATTTCACCGTTGCCCGGGCTGCCGTCGGCACAGCTGCCGCTTGCCGTGATCTTCGTCTGACGGCCCGTGTAAACGTAGGTCGTATCCATCGTTCCGCCGCACGCGGCGGGGAACGATTTGGCAGTGACGCGGTTCAATGCGTCGTAGCCGAACTCGGTGTAGTTCGGTGAGCCGTTGTCGGTGTAGTACGGCGCCGACTGTGTCGCCACGGCGCCGTTTTCGTCGTAGTTCGTCAGCGTGGCACTGAAGCTGTATCGCAGCGCGTTGCTCGTCGTGTCGCTGAATCCTGCCTGCGCCTGCTTGATTGGACGACCGAGCAAGTCGTACCAGGTCACCTTGGTCGGATAGCCCTGCTGTGTCGTAATCGCACGATAGACGGCGTTGGTTTCGTTTGTGTCACTGCCGAAACCGCCGCAACCGCCACCGCAGTTCGACAGGGCGATGTTGATCGGCGATTCGATGTCTTGGTCCGCCGCGGTCTTGTGCTTGACCTGCTTGGCGCGGCCAAACGCATCGTATGTCGTGTTTATGGTGATATTGTTCGGGTCAGTGACTTTGGTCGCCTGCCCATCGCGGGCCTGCACGACGGCGGTAGAAATCTGGTTGAGCCCGTTCTTCGTGCTGGCGACGAAGTAACCGTCGGTGCTGTAGCCGTAGGTGGTCGTTCGGTCCGGCGCGATGCTGACGCCCGTCACCTTTACCTGTGTGGGCAGTCCGTAGCTCGTCGGCGGATAAGTATAGTTCGTCGTCGATTCCTGATTGGCATCGCCGATCACCGACTGCGACTGGAGGGTTTTCGACAACGGCGTGCGGTTGGTATTCCAGGCGAACTGCGTGTCCACGACTCGCTCGGGCGCAGAGGCGGTCCCGGGCAGGGCGTGTCCGCCAGCGTAGACGATCGAACTCGTCGCCTTGGTCTCTAGAAGCTTGTTGATCCACCAGTCGGAGACGTTCGAATAGTCGAACGTGTTCGTCGTGGAGGTCGTATGGCTCGTGACGAACAATCCGCCCATGGCATCGTCTGAGCGCACGACTACCTGGGTTTTCAGGTTGCCGTAGCTGTCCCAGGTATTGTCGTTCTTGCTGTGGCTCGACGCTGCGCCCGTACCAAGATCGTAGTCGTTGCTCGTTTGCGTGGTCGACACGGGCCGATAGACGCTCGTGCCGGTCGGGATCGGCAAGTTCGGCGCCGAAGTGCCATCCTGAGGGCAAGTTGCTGCGCTCGTATCACCCTGCTGGCAGCTATAGGCAACGGCCTCCGAGTGCACGGCATGTGGACTAGTGCCCCGCGTCAGCGTCGTCGTCGACTCGACCTTGCCAACCAGCGGAAACTTTTGCTTGAACGTCGTCGCTGTGGCCAAGCGCCGCGACGCGTCGTTGGATACGTTCTCCACCGTGATCGTACGGAAACCCTGGAAGCCGCGACCGAAATGGTTGTACATCGCCTCGCTGTAGCCGTAGGAGGCGCTGCGCGAACCGGTCACGTCACCGATGCCATTCGATTGGAGCATCGCGCTCACTACCGGCATGCTGCTGCCAAAGTAATAGTGTCTCGAATCGTTGTATCCGCCGTTCGAGCTGACCGCGTACTCTGCAATACCGTCGCGCGAGATGAGGAAACCCAAAGCAAGCGTGTCGTAATCCCAGACCGCCTGATCGCCGAGCCCGTCCGTCGCGGTGTTGAGCAAGCCAGGCAGGAATACGCCGCTCGGACAACCACCTCCCAGTGGATTGTTACAACCCAGAGTCTGGGCAGCAGTCGCCTTTGCCACACCCATGTTGCCGCTGGCTTGCACGCCTTGATTGCGGTTGACGTACATCACCGACGTCATATTGAACTGCACGCCTGGCACAGGTTCGAAGGCTGAGGTCGACGTGCCGTCTACGAATGTCGAAGGACCATAGCTGCCACCGACGACTTCGCAGCTGCTGTAATAGTAGCCGCCGGAGCCCTGGGAAAAGGGAACAAATGTCGCCGCGACCGGACAGCCGGCCAGCGTCGTAAAGTTGTCGAGCCCTTGACCGGCCAAGTCCTTGGATGCAGGCGCCGTCGCTGCAACGAAATTCAGGTTCGACACGGAAGAAAAATCATTGGTCCACTGGAACAGTGAACCCTCTAGCGCTGATGCGATCTGCGTCGTGTTGGCCAGTTGGGCAATCACGGGAGTTTGTGTTTGCACCACAGTGAACGAGGCGGACCCCGTCTGCACAAACTTCACCATGTCCATGCGATATGAGCTGAAATCCGACGGGCCCCCTTGGAATTTGTCCGAAAGATACAGTCCATCGGCCGGTTGATTGTTCCACGTGTAGCGATAACCCCCTCGCGCCTTAGCAACGTTCACCGGCATGTTCAGAGTATTCGCGCCCGGATTTTCGGGGCAGGCATAGACCGGACAATGCAAAGGCTTGACGGTTATTCCGCCGCCGCCTACCGGCGCATTGGCAGCCGTTCCCTCCGGGCACGCACCCGGATCGCCCTTCAAATAGTCGGTCAGCTGCAGTGTGCACATCTTCACGACGAACGGATTGGCGTTCAGCGTAGATGGCGTCAGAAGATCCGGTTTGCCGTCGCCATCGACATCGAGCATTGGCGTACGATTCGCGTAGCGGAATGACGAGCCGCCGTAGCCGAGATCGAGGCCGGCGCTACTCCCAGTATTGATGGACGATCCAAATTTCCCGCCTTGATTGAGCCGAATCGTCCAGGTTCCTCCGGGAAGGGCATATACAAAATCTTCGAGGCCGTCACCGTTGACGTCCATCCAATGATGAGCTGATGCTGCTGTCGCGGCTGCGTAGGTGTTCGAGAACTGGCATTCCGCCTTTGTCAGTCCGATGTTGGTGCAGCCTTTGGACACGACCTGATAGGTACCGTCGGCTTGGGGTTTGATGAGCTTGATGCTGTCGAACTGCAGCGTACTTCCGTTACCGGTTGCGAGATTTTGCGCATAGCTGATGTAGAAGTCCGGAATACCATCACCATCGAAATCGGCAATATGGTCAATGATGTGCTGACCGGCACCGGTCACCCCGAGAGTGGGATCGGTGTTCACCTGATTCAGACAAAACAGCGGTCCTGATGGCGCTGCAAATGTCGCGGTTTGGCCGGAAGCGAGCGGACCCGTCATCGTGTTCGTGTAGACGAGCACGCCCACCGCTAGAACGTTGTTGTTGACGAACGGACAATTCGTATTCGGCGTAACGATAATCAGGTCGACCTTGCCGTCGCCGTTCATATCGGCGGCGTAGACCTTATCACCGGACAGGACCGTCACATTCGTCTGGATGGTGTTGAACAGAGCGGCAAAGTTCTGTGATGGCGTGGCTCTAGGTTGGACCAGTGATTCCGCTCGTCCCCCGCGCTGGCCTTTCCATTGCGCGAACGCCAGGTTGCCCTGTACTTCGGTCGTGCCGCCCGGCGGTACCTGCGGGCGCAACAATAACTCAGCGCGACCATCGCCATCGATATCGACGTAGTCGGCGGTCGAATCGACCGTATAGGTGAAGGGCGTCCCGGTTAGGTCGATCAATCCGTGAGGTTGGTCGTCTGCGGTGATTTGCGTTAGGAAGAGGTGCAGGCTGCCGTCGGTGGAAGACAGCGCCGGTACAGCGACTTCGCGCGCTCCGTCGCCGTCCAGATCGCCGATCGGGCGGGCATCGTGCGCCGCCAGTCCGGCAGGCATGATCGCGTTGATGTTGCTCAACCCCCCGAACGCGTAGTTCGGCGTGCTGTCGTTGTACGTGAACGATGTCGCAGGATGGCAAACCTGACCGTTCGCATCCGTCGCGCATTCGGTCAGCGACGTCATGAGCAGGCGCTGGTTGTAAAGCGAGTTGGTATATCCCGGCGTATAAGTACGTACGGTGCTGCCAGCCACAGCCGTCGTGGTTTTCTGCAGTGCCAGCGTCTGCATCGTCAGGCCGCCAGAAAGATAGCTCGACGACACATCTGCCGCACCGCTCGCCGCACTCGCGCGCGGCTCGTAGGTGAAACTGACCGTGCGATCACCGGTCACGCCTGTCGGACTGAATCCGGTATATGCCACCTGCGCCAACAGCACTTCGCCATTGGTGTAGTCGGTATACGTGTATACCTGATTGTTGCCGACACGGTCTTCGATACGTTCGACAAGCCAACTCAGACTGGCCGGCGCCCCGCCGGGCTTCACGCGTGAGTGTATGGTCGAGAGAGTGCAGCCTGTCGGCGTCGTGATGCCGCCGTAATGCAGCACGCGGCCATTCTTCTGCTCAACGCGGAAGCAGGCGGTATCCGTACTGCTCAAGTCGCCGTTCAGCTGCGTGATTCGCGCATAGCTGTCGACCTCGGTGCGGTACTGAGTGCCTGCAACACCGTAGTTGCCGAGGACCGCAACGAGCCGCTGCCCGTCCAAACAGAGCCGGTCGTTGTTTGTGTACGACACGCCAAGCGTCTGTCCGTCTTGTTCCGGCGTTTGCGGACAGCGATGAATGGAACTCAGTCCCGAGATCGTCCATCCCACGCCCATCACGCCGTCGCCGCTGCGGCTGTTGTAGATCAGCGCCAACTCCGGCTGCATGCCGGCGCGCCCGGGCGGCACGACGATCGGCACGTGGTATTGCGCCGCACCACCATCGGTGCCGGCCCGTCCGGCCAGGGTGCCTACCTTAGGGTCGTGCGTTGCTACATCATTGACCGGGGTTGCCGGCGGCAGCGACAACGTCGCAACCTGGGTTGGCAGGACGACTGTCAACGCCGCGCTCGATGTGTAACCGCTACATCCGCTGGCATTGCACGCCGCCACGCCGAAGTGGTACGTGCCGTTCGACGACACCGTCGCCGATGAGCTGCTGGTCGTTGCCGCGATGCTTCCATTGAGCACAGTCCACGGGCCATTCGACGAGCTCGATTGCGCGAGCATGAAATACGTCGCACTGGCGTCGGCCGCCACCCACGACACCGGAACTGTAATGCTGCCGGCCGAAGGCGGAGTCGCTGTTACCGAAGTGGGCGCGTTGGGCGCAGGCGTTGCCCCAAGACCGCTGATCGTAACGGCATTGCTCGCGGTATAGCCGCTGCATCCCACGCTATTGCAAGCCTGCAGGGCGAAGTAGTAGATGCCGTTCGCTGACGTCGTGGCGGTCGTATTGGTCGTTGACGGAGACAATGCGCTGTTGACGACGGTCCATGGGCCACTCGACGATGCGGACTGCGACAGCACCAGATATGTGGTCGAGCCTGACGTCGCTGCATCCAATTTCCATGACAGCGGCACCGAACCCGATCCCACTGCGGGCTGTGTCGCCGTTAGCGAAGCTGGCGCGTTCGGCGCGGCGACTGTCGTCAACCCGCTAATCGCAATGACGTTGCTGGATGTGTACGCACTGCAACCGACGGAATTGCACGCTGCGACTCCGAAGTAGTAGCTGCCATTCGCCGTCATTGTCGCGGTCGTATTTGTCGGCGACTTCGGCAACGTGGTATTGAGCAACGTCCAAGCGCCACCCGAAAAAGAGGCCTGGGCAAGCTGGTAGTACGTCACAGTGCCGACGGTAGCTGCGTCCGGAGTCCACGAGACCGGCACCGAGCCTGATCCTGCCGCAGGCTGTGTCGCCGTTACCGAGCTTGGTGGATTCGGCGCGGTTGTCGATCCCAAGCCACTGACCGTGACGATATTGCTGGATGTGTATGCGCTGCAACCCGCGGAATTGCAGGCGGCAACTCCAAAATAATACGTGCCATTGGCGGCGACATTCGCTGTTGTGGTCGTCGGAGAGGTCGGCAATGAAGTATTGAGCGGCGTCCACGGCCCACTTGGCGACGCGGCTTCAGCCAATTTGAAATATGTCGTCGCGCCAAATGTCGCGGCATCCGGCGTCCACGACACCGGCACGGTACCGGAGCCGGATGAAGGCGTAGTCGCCGTAACGGCGCTAGGAGCATTGGGGGGCGTAAGGGATGTCCCATCATCTACTGGTCCGCTGACCGTGTAAGGACTACAACCCGCCGCGTTGCAGGCCGCGATGGCGAAATAGACTGGCGTATTGCTCAAGGTCAGAAGAGTTCCAGTCTGCTTCCATGATGCCGGCAAATTGACGTCCAGAGGCGTACCGAATGGTCCTGTTGCAGAAGACGAAGATGCCAGCTTGAAATAGGTGGTTCTTATCAACGACCCTGCGTCCGGTACCCACGAGATCGGCACAACCTGTAGACCGGTGCCAGTCGGAATGGTCGCAGTGACTGAGCTAGGGGCATTGGGCGCTAAGCTGGCCGGTGTCCCGCCCGAGGGCACATACACTTCCGCCGAGATGAAGGCCGGTGTCCCACTAGGCACAGTACCGTCATCGGTTCCGGAATACATTTCGAATTGCACGTCGCTATTCGGCGCCAACGTCACCGTCAGGCTGCCGCTCGAGGTCGATGCAATCGGAACGGGTTCCAACAATCCTTGAAGACCCGTGTTCTGATACTGCACTTCCCGCCGAAATACACGCGCCGTGCCATCCGTCGTCGCCCAGCTGACAGTAACCTTGCAGGTAGATTGACCAACTGGAACGACACACGGTGTCTGATTGACCAGAACGACGGTGGTGTTGCTCAACTTCGCGATGTTGGTCGGATACGTCACTGGCGCATTCGGCCAACTAATGGCATCGCCGCCCGTCGTAGTTGCACCGACAGCCGCAGCAAAAGCCGATACAGAACCGGACTGCGATGTGTCGAACGCGCGTGTCAGCGAGCCGACGTTGTTCGTGACGGATAGGCAACTCGAGCCGGAACACGATGTTGTGGGAAAGCCATTCGGGTAACCGGAGGCACTGGATCGCGCATAGTCCAAGCTCACACTCTGTGCGCCGGTCTGCGGTTGACCCGAATTGACACCTTGAAGCCAAACCGTGTTGCCGGCCGTGTCGTAAATTGCCGCTGTCTCGATCTCGGACGTAGCGCCATTGTTGGTTCCAATGTCCGGAAACAGTCCCCATCCGGAGGAGCTGGGACTGTACCAAGCGCCGCTGTAGCTTTCGTCGAGTGGGCCAAGAATCGGCCCGGAGCCGCTCGGCGCGTGGAAATAATCATAGATACATTCATCAACCTGAGGTGCTGCGCTGACGTCGTCCCATTGCCAACGTATTGCCGCGGCTACTTGTGTGCCTGATTTGAAGGCAATGGCAGCTTGGCCCACCGGCGATCCAAGCACACCTCTTGTTGTCCCCGGCACCCACGTTGGCCGATACAACGGGACCGAATACTCCTGCACAAGCGTCACCGGATCGGTTTGCGAAGCCGAAACAACACCCCCGCTGCTCAACCAGATTGGCCGGTGCTGCGCATCGTAGGTCAACCAGGTGAGGTAGACACCGGCTGGAACAAAATGCACTTCCCACCCTGTCCCGTAACGGTTAGCGTCCCACCAAAGCCCGGGAAAGCCGGCTTGGGTGCCGGGATTAATCGGGGGAGGTGTGCTCGAACACCCGCGGGGATCGGGATAGCCTAGCGCCCCTGCACTTGTCGCTGCGGGGAACACATTGTGGTTAGTGGCAGAGGCACCCACGACCATCAGCCTGCCGGCGGTGATTGTCAGCGGTTGAGTGCCGTCGTATGCGTCGAGACGAAAGCTGACTTGGCTGCCATGAATTTCGTAGGTCGTAGCCACTTCTTTACGAGCACCGGCCACCGTTTGCCACGCAGTTGGAGAGGACTGAGTCAGCTTGGCTTTTGCCGTCTCAAGAACCAGATTGCCTAGAGCGTCGGTCGCGACGGTCGCTGCGCCCATAACTTCGAGTTGAATCGCTTTCGGATCGGCGCCGGGCGCCACCGAAAACACATAAGTCAGCTCGGGATGATCGCCTGCATAGGTAACATCGATACCTTGATAGATGCTCTTGCCAACGATCTTGGCGACGCGCGAGTCATCCACTGGCTTGCTCGGATCCCGCGCCGAGACCAAAGTGGCATAGGGGTTTGTACGAATGAATTTCAGCCGCACGGGCTCCTGCTCGAAAACGGCGTTGCCGCCCACCTCGACGAGTGGTCCGTCCGGACGAAGAATAATTTCATCAGCGCGTAGACCGATGCCATAGCCTAGGGCGCGTGCTGCAAATTCACCTGTCTTCGTCTCGCGGCGATCCGGGCTGAAGGTTAGCGCGGTACTGCGTGGTGGCGGGGCTGAAACGAGGTAGGGAGCGAGTGGGGGTTTCGCCCCCGATGAAATCGGAGTCGCGAATGAATTCGGGCCCCCTTGCGTAGTGCGACTCTTCATCACCCAGCTTGCGCTGAGCGAAATGCCGATCGTCACCACCGCTCCGAGCAAAACGCGACCATACGATTGCTTACGCATCGGTTCATCCCCCTGTAGGTTTTCGATCGCAAAGCCGGCAGGCGCTCGCATCACATCGATGCGAGTTCGTGCCAATTTCTACACCTGCACCTCATGACAAAGAGAAAGACGCCTCACCGCATATTCCGACAAAAGCAGACGAAAGGGTTGGATGCACAAATATGTAGCACTCGCCGTCACAGCGATGCCGATGGAATTCATAGACGGATGCTTGAGGAGATGCGAAAAGCAGGTGCACAGCAAGAGGTAAGACGCCCCCGTGCGTACGAAGAACTGCCTCGCCATTTTTCTGTACAGGACATCGTTAACCCCTTACCGAACTGTAGCGAGCCCTGACGCGAATCATTCGCCACTCTTCACACGCAGTATTGCGAGCTTCGTTGAGCGCAAAAATTACTGCGTACGGGATGCGTCCTCTGGCAGACTCCCTGTGCGTTCCAAGGAACGCTTGGACGCTTGAACTCCCGAATCAGAAGTAGAAAATTCTCCCGAATTTCGTCACAGATCGGATTAGCGTTCGTCTCGGCGTGCAGCTAGAGTTGGCTCAACAGATAGGAGCATCGTAGCTTTTGATAGATGTCTTGCGAGTCAGCGGCATACGGAAATTCGTGTAGGAATTTTCGTACTTATGGCTTTCGAAAACCGTGCCGATGGGAAAGCCAGGTTGGCTTTTGAGTGCTTAGAAACTACGGACGACCTGATTCTTGTGTTCGGCTGCCTCGACGTGGCCGCGTTCAACAAGCGAATAAGGGAGTCGGCGGCCGACCCGCAACATATATTTCCTGGGCAACGGCAGACCAATCACGGGCAGGCTGGGATTGCGCGGCCGAAAAAAACAGTTGCCGAGCCTAAGACAGAGAGTGACGTCCCTAAAGCCGTAGCCTATTTAGCCGATCGCGGCTCGATCAGTCCGTGATGCCGAGTCGCTTGCGCTCGAGCCTGCGCAGGAATTCTTCCATGATGCGGCGATAGAGATCCTCGCCGAGATAGTCGTCTTCGACGCCGGCATCAATCGACGGGTTGTCGTTGACTTCGATGACGACGATGCGCTCGCCGTTCTGCTTGAGGTCGACGCCGTAGAGGCCGTCTCCGATCGACGACGTGGCCTTGAGTGCTAGCTTGACCACTTCGCTCGGCGCGTCGCGCACGGGCAGGGTCTTGAAGCCGCCGGATTTCTGGGTCGCATTGGCGCCGTGGTTGTAGATCTGCCAATGCCCGCGCGACATGAAGTACTGGCAGGCGTAGAGCGCCTGGCCGTCGAGCACGCCGATGCGCCAGTCATATTCGGTGAACATGAATTCCTGGGCGAGCACGAGCGCGGTGTGCTGGAACAGGTCGTCGGCGGCCTTCTTCAGTTCCTCGACCGTCTCCACCTTGACGATGCCGCGCGAAAAAGACCCGTCGGGAATCTTCAACACGATTGGAAAACCGAGCAGGTCGGGCAGTTCGGCGAGCTTTTTCGCGTCGTCGCGATAGAGGATTTCGGTCTTCGGCGTGGCCAGCTTGCGCGACTTGAGCAGGTCGTGCAGGTAGATCTTGTTCGTGCACTTGAGGATCGAGCCGGGATCGTCGATCACGACCATACCTTCCTTCTCCGCCTTGTTAGCGAAGCGGTAGGTGTGGTTGTCGATCGCGGTGGTCTCGCGGATGAACAAGCCGTCGTACTCGGCCAGGCGCGAGTAGTCGTTCTTGCCGATGATCTCGACCTCGATGCCGATTTCCTTGCCGGCCTCGATGAACGACTTCAGCGCGCGCTTGTTCGACGGCGGCATCGCCTCGTTCGGATCGGCGAGCATCGCGATGTCGTAGCGATAGGCCTTGCGCGCGCGCGGCTTGCGCCAGAGCTTCTTGGAGAACTTGTCGAGCGCGGCGGCGAACGAGTCTTCCTGCTGGTCGGTCAGCGTATGCAGGCCGGCCG
>Ga0105237_10008135_pt1 | contig 11387 bp, 11 predicted proteins | sample KBSC24metaG_FD_81520 | JGI IMG/M metagenome (GOLD analysis project Ga0105237, IMG submission 81520) | Corn rhizosphere microbial communities from Kellogg Biological Station, Michigan, USA - KBS C2-4 metaG | ecosystem: Host-associated > Plants > Roots > Rhizosphere > Soil | place: Michigan, USA... | reverse complement strand
GGATTGCGATTCTCTCTATCGGCAGGCCCACTGCCGAAGCCAGCGCCTCTAGACAGTCGCGCGCGCCGCGGGCGGCGGACTCTCGCACGCGTTCAACGAGCGCGATGGCGTCGGGAAGCGAAATCGCCCGCGCCCAAGGGCTGTTTACGTAACGACCCACTGCCCAAGATCCTTCGTGATGATACGGGTGGGTCGGCAGGCCATGGGTGAGGTCGATGTGCCGGCGATCGAGGAACTCACCACCGGGCGCCAGGGTGACGAGCACCGCCGAATTACCATGCTCGGCTACCCCGACGGCCGCCGCCTGTTGGCGCAATCGCGCTTTCGCCATGAACCCCTCCGTTTAGCGGGGAGCATAGAACACATATACGACACCTGTTGTCATGTATTTTTGCTAACGTGGGTCGTGCGCGCCGATCGGCTCATCTCGACTCTTCTGCTGCTGCAGGTTCACGGGCGGCTCACCGCACGCGACCTCGCCGAGCGCCTCGAGATCTCCGAACGGACCGTACTGCGCGACATGGATGCGCTCTCGGCTGCTGGCGTGCCGGTCGTTGCGGATCGTGGCCCCGGTGGAGGCTGGCGGCTCGTGGACGGTTATCAAACCAAGCTCACGGGATTGACAGCCGCTGAGACCCAAGCGCTGTTTGTCGCGCAGCCTCCACAGCTCTTCGCAGCGCTCGGTCTCGGATCGGCCGTGGAGACGGCGTGGCTCAAACTTCACGCCGCATTGCCAGCAGCCAGCCAACAGCAAGCCGAGCGCGCGCGCCGCTCCATCCTGATCGACCCGCGCGGCTGGCAAGCATCGCAGTCCCTTGCAAGTCTGCCCGTGCTGCTCGATGCCTTGTGGCGCGAGCGCCGTGTTCGCTTCATTTACGATCGAGGCCTGAGCGAGCCCGGCGAGCGCCTGGTCAACCCGCTCGGGCTCGTGGCGCGGGGCAGTGTCTGGTACCTGGTCGCCTGGAGGAACGATGAGCTGCGCACGTATCGTGTATCGCGCATTCGCGATGCCGTGCTCGATGAGCAGCCCAGCACCAGCCCGGCCAACTTCGATCTCGCAACATATTGGGAAAGCTCGACGGTGGAGTTTCGCGAGCGTCTACCGCGCTACTTCGCAACCTTCCTCGTCGCGCCCTCAGTGATGCGGTGGGCGCGCTATCGCGGATGGCGCCTGGAAGAAGAGCATGAGGAAGGAAGTCGCGTGCGGATCCGCGTGCGCTTCGACGCAGAAGAGGAAGCGCTACAGTTCGCGTTATCATTTGGAGCTGATATTGAAGTAGTTGAGCCGCCTGAGCTGCGCGACAAGGTTCTCGAAGCGGCACGTAACACGGTTGAGCGTTACAACATTACCTGAGCACCGGCGACAAACCCCTAGGAACTTCAGCATGGACACCCATCTGGACCTGAATTTCGTCCGCGCGCAATTCCCCGCATTTGCGCAACCCTCCCTCGCCGACCAGGCGTTCCTTGAAAATGCCGGTGGCTCGTATCCCTGCGGCCCGGTGGTAAACCGTCTCCACGAATACTACCTGCGGTTGAAGGTCCAACCGTACTACGCTTCACGCGCATCGACCGAGGCCGGGCAGTGGATGGACGCGTCGCGGATTCAACTGGCCCGTTATCTCGGTGTAGCACCTGACGAAGTGCACTTCGGCCCGTCGACGTCGCAGAACACGTACGTGCTGGCACAGGCTTTCAGCAAGCTGTTGAGGCCAGGCGATGAAATCATCGTGACCGATCAGGATCACGAGGCCAACTCAGGCGTCTGGCGGCGCTTGCAGGCATCTGGCATGGTGATCAAGGAATGGCGCGTCGACCCTTCGACGGGAACACTCGACTCTTCACGCCTGGAGCAGTTGTTCACCGACCGAACCCGCTTGCTCGCCTTTCCGCACGCCTCCAACATCGTGGCACACATCAATCCCGTCGCGCAGATCGCCGCGACAGCGCGCGACGCCGGAATCGTCACAGTCGTCGATGGAGTTTCGTGGGCGCCGCACGGCCTGCCAGACGTGGGGGAATTGGGCGTTGATATCTACCTCTTCTCACTCTACAAAACTTACGGGCCGCACCAGGGATTGATGGTGGTTCGCCGCTCGCTCCAGGAGCGCCTGGCCAACGAGGGACATTATTTCAACGCATCCGAAACCTCCAAGCGGTTAGTTCCCGCCGGGCCCGATCACGCGCAGGTTGCGGCCGCGCGGGGCATTACCGAGTACTTCGACCTGCTCGACAAGCATCATGGCGGAACAGACCCCGCTGCCAGCCCGCGGAATGTTCGCAACTTGCTACGGGCTGCCGAAGCACCTCTGCTCGCCACCCTGCTGGGCTATCTGCAAACTCGAAAGGGCATTCGCGTGCTCGGACCCACGAATTCCGACGAGCGCGCCGCGACCGTAGCTTTCGTTACAAACGACATCGAGCCAGCGGAGGTCGCTCGGCGTCTGGCGGAACGCGGCTGCATGGCAGGGAACGGCAACTTCTATGCCGTGCGCCTGTTGGAAGCCATGGGCGTTGATCCAAAACGAGGCGCCGTCAGGCTCTCCTTCGTGCACTACAACTCGACGCAGGAGATCTTGCGGGTCATTGAAGCATTGGACGCGATCTTGCCCGCGTGAGTCCGAGAGGCCGCTGGCACTGACAAATGATCAGTCAGACCCTCACGGACCGCTGCGAAAATCGGCAAGGTGCGCCTCCAACGCCCGTTTGAACGCCGGACGCGCGGTGCAACGCTCGACGTAGGCGGCCAGTGGCTTGTGACTGGCAACGATGTCGGTATAAGCGAGCGTCCTCAGGGTGCAGGTCATCATCAAATCACCGGCCGTAAAGCGCTCTCCGTCAAGAAAGGGCTTATCTCCGAGTGCTTGCGACAGTGCCGCGAGGCGGCGCTGGAGGAACTCCACCGCGCCCGCGCGGCGCAGCTTCGCCCACTCCTCGTTCGAGTGGAAGAGATCGATCCCTACAACCTCCAGGATAAACGGATCGATAGAATTGAGCGCGGCGATCAGCCATTGGACCGCGCGGGCGCGTGCGCCGGGCTCGCGGGGCAGAAGGGTATCGCTGCGTTCCCCGATATGCAGCACGATCGCGCCGGATTCGAAGAGCACCAGGCCGTCTTCTTCCAGGACCGGTACCTGCCCGAAAGGTTGCTGAGCGCGATACTCTGGCTTGTCCTGGTCACCCCGCTCGAGGAGTCGGCTCTGGTAGGGCAATCCGGCCTCCTCCAGTGCCCAACGGACGCGCAGATCGCGCACCTGGCCTCGGGCAAATTCAGGAACCCATTTGAGTGCGGAAATGGTGATCACGAGGCATCTCCTTGGTGCTAGCTTGCCCCAAGGACGTAGTGCCCGCCCGTGACCCGACAATTCGTGAAAGCTCAGTTCGCGACAAAGATACTTTTGGGCATCCGCACGTGCACGCCGTAGTTCGGCTTGTCGACGAGCTGGGTGACCGCGACGTTGCCGGCGAGACTCACCAGTTGGTATGCCTGATGCCGAGTCAGCTTTTTCTGTTCCACCAGAAAATCAATCATCTCCTGAATGGCACTCTTTGTAGCTACCATCAAATCGGAATCGGTGGCCATGCTGATGTAATCGGTGGAAGTCTCCGCGCGCGGCCAGCTGAGCTTCATATCCTTTCGCACGATGAGCTGCAGACGCCCGCGTAGCGAGGTCTCGATGGCAGTCTGGTCGACCTCTCCGTCCCCTTGTGCCGCGTGGCCATCTCCGATCTCGAACAAGGCCCCGCGTGTGAATATGGGGATGTACAGCGTACTTCCGGCGACGAGCTCGCGATTGTCCAGGTTGCCGGCGTGACGGCCCGGCGGATTGCTGCTGACGCGTCCGGCTTCAGGTGCCGGCGCCACCCCCATGCTGCCGAAAAACGGGTGCAACGGCACAACAATGCCGGGAACGAATTCCGCGGTCATCCGGGTCCGGTCCAAAGTGAGCACTTTGAACGGCGGTGCACCCGGGTCGCAGTTTTCCGGCAGGAAGCCTTTGCAGCCGTTGTATCCATAGTCGATCGCCAACGTGATCGACAGCATCCTCACCTCGAGCACATCGCCGGGTTCCGCGCCTTCGACATAGACAGGGCCGGTGAGAATGTGCCCACCCGGCCCTTTTCGGTCGCCGGTAAGCTCATCGACGATGGCGCGCAGCGACGGCTGGATCTTCTGCGCGGGCACACCGGCCTTCTCCAGGCCGGCAGGCGTATTGGTCAGCAATGTATCGACATCGATGATGTCGCCCGAAGCGACACGCAGCGCGGGTTTTGCGTCCGCCCAGTAATAGCCGTAGACGACCGTGGACGGCGTTGCCTCGAGGCGATGGGTCTTTGGCTGCTGGGCATGCGCCGCAAGCGCCATTGCGAGCGTGATGACGGTACCGACGAGCCGGGATAATTCACAAAGTCTTCGCAAGGGACCCCCTGACTTCGGTGGGAAGACGAATTACGCTGAGCATTGACCTGGGTGTCAACGATGTTGACAGCGGACCGAGTCTGTTGTCTGATCGCATCAGTGCGCTTGGGGCGCCACCTGTCCGCGGCAAGGGAGCCTGCTCCCACCCAATCGGTTCGACCTTGGTCGTCGCTAACCTTCTTCCGGCCTGTGCAGCGGACATCAGGCGTTTTTTCGGAAGGAAGGTCTTATGCCCCGTACCCTGTCGCCCCATTCCAGCCTCGATGTCCTGCGCGGCGAGGCCAAACGCTGGCTCAAAGCCCTGGCGGCCGAGGATGCCAAAGCCCTCGCCCGTTTTCGCCAAGCTTTCCCCGACCACACCGGCGCTCCGAAGCTTCGGGAAGTTCAACACGCGCTGGCGCGCGAGTATGGCTTCCCGTCCTGGGCAGCGCTGAAACTGGAGATCGAGGACCGGGCGCGCACGTCCGCTGAGCGCGTCCGCCTCTTCCTCGAGAAGTCTGTGAACCGCTACGGCACTGACCCTGCGACACAAAAGTGGGGCGACTACGAGCGCGACGGCCCTGCGCGCGGCGTCGTTGCCGCCCGCGTGCTGGCGCGCAATCCTGAAATTGCCCATGACAGCATCCATACGGCGGTAGCCGCGCACGATCTGGATGCCGTGCGTGCATTCCTGCGGAAAAATCCAGCCCTCGCCAATAACCACAGCACCTTCGACGGCTGGACTCCCTTGCTGCGGCTCGCGTACGCGCGCCTACCTATCCAAGCCGTGTCCATCAACGCACTCTCTATCGCAACACTGCTGTTGGATGCCGGTGCCGACCCCAACGCCGGATGGTCAGACAGTATCAACGAGTTCAACGCGCTGGTCGGGGTCATTGGAGAAGGTGAGGCTGGCCAGGCTGCGCACCCGACGGCGGAAGCATTCGCTCGCTTGCTGATCGCACGAGGCGCGGATCCCTTCGCTCCCCAGGCGCTCTACAACACCTCACTCGGGCCGGACTCGACCTTCTGGCTCGACCTGCTCTGGTCGGAATCGGAACAACGCGGAGAAACCCATAAATGGACGGGCCCCGCACCCAAAGAGCTGGGCGGTGAGAAAATCCCGAGCGCCCTGGCCTACCTCTTGGGAAACGCAGTGCCGGGTCACATCCACAGAACGCGTTGGCTGTTGGAGCACGGCGCGGACGCGCGCGGAATCAACTTTTATTCGCGCGAGCCTGTCATCAAGCACGCCCTGCTCGCAGGTCGCACAGAGGTGGCGGATCTCCTGGTCCAATACGGTGCAACCCGGCCCCAACTCTCCGAAGAAGAAGCCTTTCTCGCTGCTGCGGCGGCGGGCAATCTCGAAACCATCCGTCGGCTTGCACGGAGAAACCCGGAGTTTCTCAAGCATTCCGCGCCGATGTTCGCCGCGATCCACCTGCACCGCGCTGAGATTGCGGCAGCCCTGCTCGATCTTGGCATGTCACCCGATGTGGGCGATGAGCAGAACTTTCGCGCCCTACACTTCGCGGCCGATTGCGGAGCAGCCGAAATCGCACGCCTGTTGATTGCGCGCGGGGCAGAGATCGATCCCTTCGAGCAGCGTTATGGCGGAACACCTCTTACCCATGCGGCATATCACGAGCGGGCGGATATGGTGGCGCTCCTCGCGACCTACAGTCATAACTTCCGCGGGCTCTGCTTTGCCGGTGCGGTGGATAGGTTACATGAGTTGCTCGTCCGAGAGCCGGATCGGGCTAACCGCGAGGATCGCCCCGGTGAGCCGCCATTGTTCTGCCTACCGGGCGGGGATGACAAAGCTATCGAGGTTGCCCAGCTGCTATTGTCATTCGGCGCCGACCCGACCTGGCGCAATCCAGTGGGCCAGACTCCCGCGGACGCCGCCCGCCACCGGGGCCTCGACGACACGGCGGCATTGTTGGAAGATGCGGCGCAGGCGAGGACCGTAAAATGACTTATTCGTTACGCCCGATCGGACACGTCAGATCAACGCTGCGGGAGCTCGCCGACGCGCCCCGGCAAGGCTCCGAAGGTGCTCCGGAAGCCTGGCTCGAGTTGGATCCGGCTCTCGTGGCCGGCCTGAGCGGGCTCGCGCCCCGGGATGAGCTCATCGTGATCACATGGCTGGATCGCGCCGACCGCGGGACATTGCAGGTACACCCGCGCGGCGACCCCCACAACTCTCTGACGGGAGTGTTTGCGACTCGCTCACCGCATCGCCCGAACCCGTTGGGGTTGCATCGGGTTACAGTCCAGGACATCTCGGGTCATCGATTATTGGTCGAGCCGCTCGAGGCGATCGACGGCACACCTGTGATCGACATCAAGCCCGTCCTCGACTAGTGCCCGCTACCCCCTTCCACGAACGTCGCATGACCGATCTGGAGACTGAACGACTCCGTATCCGACACCTGTCCAGCGCCGACGCACCCTTCATCCTCGAGCTCCTGAACGATCCCGACTTCATTCGCAACATCGGTGATCGCGGCGTGCGCACGCTGGAACAGGCGCGACAATACATCCAGAAAGGGCCCGCAGCGAGTTATGAGCAACACGGCTTTGGTCTCGACCTCGTGGAATCGAAACAGCCGGGGGGCAGCGTGGGAATGTGTGGTTTGCTCAGGCGGAATTGCCACCCGGAGGTCGAAATCGGCTTCGCCTTCGTGCCCGCGGCGCGGGGCCGGAACTACGCATTTGAAGCCGGCCGGGCTGTGATCGAGTACGGTCTGCGATCGCTGCAACTCCCGCGCATCGTGGCCCTGACGGCCCCCGAAAATCTCGCCTCGATACGAGTTCTCGAGAAACTCGGTTTCCGCTTCGACCGGCTGGTACCGTGGCTGAATCCGGCGCGTGGCTCGCGACTGTTTGTACTGGAGAGCCGATGATGCTAGCTGCCCGACCGCCGGAATTGGGCGATGGCCACCCTTCTACGCGCCCCGGAGCTATTCAACGACCCTGCATGCCAGACATGCGCGCTGAAAACGATCGCATCGCCAGCCTGCGCGGCCAGGATCAGCTCCTGCGGATGTTTGCCATGCGGCTGCGCCCACTGTCCACGCGGCAGCTGGCGCAAGCGATGCGAGCCGGGAACGAAGCGGGTAGCGCCATTTGCACCGTCCATGTCGTCGAGGACCCAAAACACGTTGGCCATGATCTGCCGAGCAGCCTCGACAGGCTGAGGATGGTCGGTATGCAACCCCTGGCGGCCATGTCCTTGCGGAGGATCGCGGCCCCGCATGCCGATCAACATGACATCGCCGCCCAGCAAGGCAGACAACGCGCTCATCACGCGCGGGTGAGCGAGACAACAAGCGAATGCCGGTGCTTTCTCCAGCCCTGAAGGTCCGTCGCTGGGCGCTTCGTTACCGCTCGACTTGAGGCGGCGTCCTTCTTCCAGAAGGCTATCCCAGGCCTCTCGCATTTGGATCAGCTGCCGCGACGTCAGGACGGAGCGCAAACGCAGGTAGCCCTCGAGCTCCAGGAAGGAAAGCTCCTCCGCAGTCAGGTCACCAGTTCCAGTTGAGCCACCCACCGCTGTGCCCGAGTATGTCCTTGAACGTCATAACCACTACCGGACCGCTGTCGCTCGAGACGACACTCTCCCCAGCGAAACCGGCACGCGAGTAGGCGCGGCGCGCGCGAACGTTGTCCACGGCCGGATCGATGACGACGCGCGAAGCCCCTTCCTGGATCAGGAGCCGCGCGAGCAGCCGCATGAAGGCCGCCCCGTGACCACAGCCGATCATGTCCGGCTTGCCAATGAAGGTATCGACCGCCCGCGACCCGGGCGGCAGGTCTTGCAGGTGCCTTTGCGGCCACTTGCCAACGTCATAATCCTGGGCGTAGGCGAAACATCGGCCATCGAAGCTCACGATCCGCATGACCATGGCGGCCTCGCCCAAATCCTCCTCCAGGAGCGCCGCCTCACGCACCGGGTCGCCCCACCAGCGCACGACTTCGGGCGTCGCCAGCCAACGCCTTAGCATAGGCAGATCCTCCGCTGTGATTGGCCGGAACGTATAAGGCATACCCTTCGCCTCGATTTGCGACCAATTATGGCGCCGCAGGCCGCCCGGCGCGCCCCTGGCACGGCGAGTGGACGAATCTGGTCGACGAGCTGGGCTAAAATAGCCTTTCCCACAACGCCACCAGGCTAGCAATGACGGTCATCAAGCAGGAAGATCTGATCCAGAGCGTAGCCGACGCCCTGCAGTACATCAGTTACTACCACCCCCTCGACTACATCACCTCGCTCGGCCGGGCCTACGAGCTCGAGCAAAGTCCGGCGGCGAAGGACGCCATCGCGCAAATTCTCACCAACAGCCGCATGTGTGCCGAGGGACGCCGGCCGATCTGCCAGGACACGGGCATCGTGACGGTTTTCATGAAGGTCGGCATGGATGTGCGCTGGGCAAGTGGCTCGGGCGCGGCCACCCTCAGCGTTGCGGACATGGTGAACGAGGGTGTGCGCCGGGCGTATCGCTACCCGGAAAATGTCCTGCGCGCCTCCATCGTCAGCCCGCCGGAGGGCGCCCGGAAGAACACCAAAGACAACACTCCGGCTGTCATCCATTACGAAATCGTCCCGGGCAACACGGTCGAGGTGCAAGTTGCGGCCAAAGGCGGTGGCTCGGAAAACAAGTCGAAGTTCGTGATGCTCGAGCCTTCGGAATCGATTGTCGATTGGGTGTTGAAAACAGTACCTGCCATGGGCGCCGGTTGGTGTCCGCCGGGGATGCTCGGCATAGGCATCGGCGGCACGGCCGAGAAGGCCATGGTCATGGCGAAAGAGTCGCTCATGGAGCCGATCGACATCCAGGAGGTCATCGCACGCGGACCGAAAGGCTGGTTGGAGGAACTGCGCGTCGAGCTCTACCACAAAGTCAACGCATTGGGCATCGGCGCGCAAGGCCTGGGCGGCCTGGCGACGGTGCTCGATGTCAAAATCATGGCGGCCCCGACCCACGCCGCCTCCAAGCCGGTCGCCATCATTCCCAACTGTGCCGCGACTCGACACGCGCATTTCAGCCTCGATGGCACGGGACCTGCGAAACTCGAGCCACCCTCGCTGGAGGCATGGCCAAAAGTGCAGTGGGTCGCCGATGCCGAGAGTAGCCGCCGCGTCGATCTCAACACCCTCACGAAGGAAGAAGTCGCTGCCTGGAAGCCGGGCCAGCGACTATTGTTGTCAGGGAAAATGCTCACCGGGCGCGACGCCGCACATAAGCGCATCAGCGACATGCTCGCCAAAGGTGAGCAGCTGCCCGTCGACTTCACGAACCGCGTCATTTACTACGTCGGTCCGGTCGATCCCGTGCGCGACGAGGCCGTGGGCCCCGCTGGCCCCACGACCGCCACGCGCATGGATCGATTCACCGACCTGATGCTGGCGAAGACCGGTCTGATCGCCATGGTTGGCAAGGCCGAGCGCGGTCCCACCGCGATCGAAGCCATCCGTAAGCACAAGGCAGCCTATCTCATGGCTGTAGGCGGCGCGGCCTACCTGGTGTCGAAAGCGATCCGCCACGCGAAAGTCCTCGCGTTCGAGGACTTGGGTATGGAAGCAATCTACGAATTCGAGGTGGAGGACATGCCCGTTACGGTGGCCGTGGATTCGGCCGGCACTTCCGTGCACGAGACCGGTCCGAAGGAGTGGCGCGTCAAGATCGCGTCGCTGCAAACCCGCTCGGGTTGAGCTCCGCCCGGTCGTCAGGAGTCAGCTGCCCGACGGGGCAGCCGCACTGAAAACGTCGTCCGGCCGGAGTCCGATTTGACGTCGACCTGTCCGCCGTGGGCGAGCACGATCTGCTGCACGATAAAAAGGCCCAGGCCCAGACCGTCACTACGACCAACGTGCCTCTGGCCGCCGCGAAATGGGTCGAACAAATGCGGCAGAACCTCCGGCGGAACAACACCGCTGTTGGTCACTGCAAGGGTGACCGCATCTGTGGGCGCCCCATTGAGATTCACGAGTATGGCTTCCCTGCTCTCCCCATGCTCGAGCGCATTGCCGATCAGGTTGGATGTCACCTGCGCGAGGCGGTCGGCATCCCAGTAGCCTGACAGGCTGCCTTCCTGATTGATCTGAAAAGTACGGTCCGGGGAGGACACCTGGTGCTCCTGGATGACCCGCTGCACGAGCTGGCCGAAGTCGGTTTCCTGGCGCCGCAGCGGGATACCGCCACCCAGCCGCGCCCGCGTGAGATCGAGCATGTCATCGATCATGCGGCTCATGCGGCGCCCGCTGTTGAGCATGCGCGTCGCTGACTGCCTGACCACGTCGTCCGTGGAGATCCGCTCCAGCAGATTCGCGGAATTCAGGATCGCACTCAACGGATTGCGCAGGTCGTGCCCCAACACCGCCGTGAACAACTCGTTGAGGCGCAAGGTCGTGGTCAACTCCTCCAGCTGGCGCGCCAGTTGTTGTTTCTGACGGTATAGCTGGAAGAACACATCCGCCTTGCTCTTGAGGATGTGCGGGTCGATCGGCTTGTAGAGAAAGTCGACCGCGCCGGTATCGTAACCCTTGAACAGTCGATACTGGTCGTGCACGCCGGCGGTGACGAAAATGATCGGAACGTGGCGGGTGCGCTCGCTGCCACGCATCAGCTCCGCCAGCTCAAAACCGTCCATTTCGGGCATCTGCACGTCCAGAAAGGCCAATGCCACATCATGGACCAACAGCAATTCCAGGGCCTCCGCTCCCGAGCGCGCCTGCAGGATCTCCACCTCGTCCCGGCGCAGCAGCGCCGACAGAGCCAGGAGGTTCTCCTCCAGATCATCGACCAGCAGGCACTTCACCCGAACGGTCATTCGAGCGGTCTCCGCAACATCACCGGTCCCATGTACGAAAAGAGCTCCTGTAGTTCCGCTAGCGACAGTACCGCGTCGACGGGGCCCTCCTGCAGCGCGGCCTCCGGCAAAAAAGGCGCCGCAGCACTGCCCGGCTCCTGAACCACCGTGC
>Ga0105237_10008133_pt1 | contig 11388 bp, 20 predicted proteins | sample KBSC24metaG_FD_81520 | JGI IMG/M metagenome (GOLD analysis project Ga0105237, IMG submission 81520) | Corn rhizosphere microbial communities from Kellogg Biological Station, Michigan, USA - KBS C2-4 metaG | ecosystem: Host-associated > Plants > Roots > Rhizosphere > Soil | place: Michigan, USA... | reverse complement strand
TTTTTCATATATATCCTTTAAAAAATAATAATTTAATACTGATATCAAAAGTGATATCATGAGTCAAAATTCAAACCCGCAATTTGGGCATTCATGAAGTTTTTTTTTCTTTTCTTCTGGATCTTTCGATTCAATCTCCTTTGCGCAAGCACCCATTAATTCTTCTGCATCGAATCCCCATTCAAGAAGATCAGGAATCTCGAACTCATTAGCTAAAACATCATAGTCAAAATCACCAGAGTTCTTATTTAGTCTAATATTTAGCTCTTCGATGTCTTGATTGCTAAGTTCTATATCGGGAATCCAACATTCGATTTCTTTAGCTCCTGATTTCTTCAGAACTTCTATACGTTGATGTCCGCCTATGATGGTACTGTCCATATTGATAATAGGCTTATCAATAAGTCCGAATTTATCTAATGATTTTTTTAGTTGGATAAATTGTTCTTTAGATAAAGTTCTAGGGTTTTTTTTAAACTTTTGTAAATCTTTAATTGACTTGCGTTCTAATCTCCAATTAACCATAATCCCCCGTTTGAAAACACATTTTTTATCCTAAGGCGTAAAAAGTCAATCATTTTTTTAAAAGGGTATTACCATGACATCGCTTATTCAATTTGATATTTTTCAAGATAGGCCTTCTGAAATCGATTTTGTTAAAGCTGATTTAGAAATTGCGCGGAAAACGTTAGATAAGGTTCGGAAAGGAACCTACGCTTCGATTAATGAGCTTAAGAAAGAGAACTCGGATTTAAAGAATAGATTAGAAATTATTGAGAGGAATATTTGTCGATCAGAATCCTAACAGCATATTCTTTTGGTTTTCCTTTTTCTTGAGAATATTCCCATTTAATTCGCTTATCGCCATCTGCTCTGCCCATTGATTGTCCAGGAATTAAAAAATCGGCTATATAATCTTTAATATGCTTAAATGCCATTGGTAGATTTTCTTCTTTATCCAAAGATCGAGGCGCTATCCGGATCATTGTGATAACACATGGCAATAAATCTCTGATATTGCAATGCTTATTCATAAATGAATTTATCAGCCATTTTTGAGTTTGATGCCTTTTGCTTTTCTTAGTCCAATGCTCACCGCTACGATTAGCTTCTGAAACGATGAGATTTTTGGTCATAGGAATAGTGAATTCAATCTTCATAGTTATATTAAGTTATAGCCAGTTATAGCGAGATAACTAGCATATTTTATTTCATTTATATGTCTATGCGATATACAATAGATATCTGTTAGATATTAAATGCACTTTTTTTTCCTTCTTCTTTGAAAAATTCAGTTAGGGCATTTAGCACTTCTTCTTGAAAAGCATCAGATATTTTTCTCTCAGTAAAACCATTGAAAGGAAAATGTTTTAGATTTTCTTTTTCGTCTTTATATTCCCTGTCAGGAAAAGAGATCCAATAGTGCCCGTTTTTTTGAAAATGTTTCATTCCATTTATGAAAAAATTTCCCCATTTTGGGATAAGAATGCTAAAATTTCCGATAAGCGCACTTGTCCCATTATTTTTCCGATATCTTGTGACTTTTATTTTGGTCATAATTCTCTATACGATTGAATTGGTTAAGGTAATTCATTATAGGGTATATGTCCCTACCTTTCAAATGATTTTTAGCGTCCTATTCAAAATCATTTATTTTTCATCGACTTCGTAAATTGCTTTGCCATCCTTAGAAATTATAACTCGTTCATTGGAATAACTCTCATTAAATTCAAAATATTCCTTTATTTTCATTTCCATTTTCTGGAAATCTTCTTTTAGTTTTTTTAAAGCATTTATCAGCGCTTCTTCTCTCGTGTTACCGGTTGCGAATATGTATCCCAAATGCTTTTGCTCTATGTTTTTTTTGCTTTTGTCCAAAATACAAAAAACATTTTCTTCTCCAATCTTTACGTTTGCAATGCCCAATGAACCATTTATCGTTTCTGACTCCCCGATTTTCATAAAAAGCCTTTAAAATTTATTGTTTGTATTTTCTCAAAATTGCCGATTGGAATTCTTCGGTAGGTAGTTTGTAATAATAATCATTGCCTGTATTCTCATCGCGGCAATAGCTTTTGTGGACTGAAAAGTTCTTATGGAGATGTCTTTCAGCAATAAATCTTTCGATAAAATCTCGATTTTGCTGGATACGACGTCTGGCTTTTAAACTTCCTTCAATCCAAGCTTCCTGATTATGAACAAGTTCTTTTTTTTCAATAAGTTGTTGAATTTGATCGATAACAAGATCAGATCCATATTTGCTTAACCATGTACGTAAAACTTTTTTGGATATTTGGAGGTTATGATGTTCGTTATATGCCCCAAGCGTTTCTAATTCTTCATCAAGTTTTTCCTCTTCTGCTTTTCTTATAGCAGGAAACGGAACGGAAACAACGACTTCTTCTTTTTCTTTATTCGTTTCTTTTTCTATAAACGAAACTTCTTCTTCGTTCTTTACGTTCTTAGTATATCGCCCCTCATTCGCCCTTGGTTCGCCTTTTACTTCTTCCATAGGCTTTATGTTTATGTCCCATATATCTGAATTACATATATTTACGACCATGCTTTCGATCGCCCTTTTGATCGCCCTTTTTTTGACCTGGTTCTTCCCATGTATATTGAAAACAATCTCAATAAAACCCAATTCTATTAATTTGTCTCGCGCATTTCTATAAACCTTTTCAGATGAGAACTTTAGCTTTTCCCATCCAGGCATGATACAATCCCCTGGAAGAAGGCCATCCAACATAACATAAGTGCGATTAGCAGACCATCTGGCGTGGTGGACAATATAAGAAAATAAGATAAATGCATTGGGATGATTTATCATCAAGCTTTCAGAAAGCTCGGATGGAATATATTTAATAAATCTTTGAGTCATAGCTAAAAAAACCTCTTGTGAAAATGTTTTCACTTAGCTATGATGATGACTACAGTATCAATACACCATATCTAAGTTTCTCTGAAATGGCCAGCGACTAACTGGCCTTTTCTTTTTCAAAACATAGCACCACAAATCTTTTGAGTCAAAATCATTCCAAATGTATTTTTGACTAGAAGAAAAAATGGCATATTGTGTTCTCATCATTTTTCATATAAAGCAAAGTGAAAGTGAAATTTCAACAGTTACGATTAATCCTTTTTTCAAATATTTCTATCATTTCCCAAAGATCGGATCTTTCGATTTGATCGAAGGGGAGTGCAATGTATTGTTTTTTTAAATTTAAAATTTGATTTTCACATCGTTTATAAAAAAGATGGTCAATCAGAAAATCCACAAAATAATGGAAAGAAAAGAAAGAAGATGGTATGCTCTTTGTCTGTGTTCTACTTTTAATCACGTCACCTTAGAGTTTGTAGGGTGATCTTCCTGGACTGGGCAATGTCAGTTGCCTAGTTCCGTTCCATATTATAGAAGTCTTTTTTTTGAATCCAACTATTTTAGAAGTTCTGGATCAATCATATCTTCGTAAGTTACCTTTTTTTGTGTAGCTCTGTAAACTTTCATTGCAGTGCTCAAGCTTGGTTCTCGCCCATGCAAAAGATTATGTATAGTGGAAGCCGAAACATTTATTTTTTTGGCAAACTTTCTGACTGAAATATCCTGCTCTTCAAGCCATTTTTCTAAGCGCATGAAGCCTCTTTTCTGATTTCTGTGTTTTATTTGTTGCACAAAATGTAGCACTTGATGTACATTTTATCCATTGAGTATAACACAAAACTGATAAAGGTCAATCTGAATCATGAAAAAAAGACTTGTTCCACTAGGTAAAAATTTTTCCACGGTTTGCGATATCTGTAAAATCGAGAACGCAATAATAGACGGTAAAACATTAATAGGAGGATGGGCTTTTATGTGTAAGGCATGCCACTCTAAATTTGGAACGGGTAGTGGCACTGGAAAAGGACAAGTGCTAAAAAAAGACAACTAATTTACAATGAATATTAAAATTTTTAAAGGAGGGGATATGTATTCACCTTTTGATGAATTCTCACATTATGAAGAAATAGAAAATGAAAGAGCTCTCATGAGAATGAATAATTCTAGAGATCATTTATTATATCAACTTATGAAAGTTGCAAAAGATCCATATTTTGAAAAATTTTTAGGAATGTTTCTTTTTTCTTATGATAATGATGAGCCTAATGCAGTTGAATTAGCCAAGGAATTTGATTTTAATAAGAAAGATATCGTCATTTTAAATGAAGATTTAGACAAGTTTATAGAAATAGAAGTTGAAGAAGATTTTATTTGGGGAGGGGAGTGATTTATGATTTCCGATGGAAAACATGATAGAGTAACTGAAGTACTTTCTCCTTTTTCTGGATTAAAATCGATAGATAGTGAAGTTCTAAAAAATGCTGCTTCACGAGGAAAAGTGGTGCACATTCTTTGTAACTCTCTTCTTTTGAATCTTGGAATCTTTGATTTGGAAGAATTGGTGCGAACGTATAGCAGAAATGAGGAACATTTTGAAAAGGAAAAGTCTTTGGTTGAAAATTTCGTGACATCCTTTGAAATATGGATTGAAAGCAAAAAAGATTTTATCACACCTTCACGATTTTATGATGATGAATTTATGATCACCGGTGAATGTGATTTTATATATCCTTCAGAAAAAGGGTTGATGCTTGTAGATTTGAAAACACCAGTTACAGAATCTCCGACATGGTCTCTTCAAGGATCGGCCTATTCTTATATGGGAAAAAAGGCGAGCTATCCAATTAAAGGCATTGAATTCGTTAAACTATCACGGACAGGCAAAAAACCAAAAATTTACCAATATGAAGAAAATTTCCCTCTTTTTAGAAGTTACTTAGAGGTTTACAGGAATTCATTTAAAAATGAAAAACTAGAAGATGTGATGGCATATCTTTAAAAGAAGGGAGAATGGCTTTCCCCAACCACTCTCCCAATAATCATGAACAGGAGTTCAATGAAAATGACACTCCTAACTTTATATGTTAAAAAATAAATAAACAAGGAGAATATATGAGTTTTGCTCTTCAGCCAATACATCAAAATAAGATCATTTCTATCGAATTCAACGAGGAAATGATGCAAATAATTAAAAACATGTACTTTGTGGATTCGTCTGAGGAAGAATTCAAAGTATTTCTTCATGCATGTAAACGCACAGGATTAGATCCTACCATGCGTCAAATTCATCCAGTTAAAAGATCAGGGAAAATGACAATTCAAACTGGAATAGATGGGTTTCGTTTAATAGCTGAAAGAACTGGGAAATATTCGCCAGGAAAAGAGCCGACTTTTATTTACGACCAACAAGGGAAAATTCAAGCGGCTACTGCTTATGTTAAAAAGCAAACTATAGATGGAACTTGGCACGATGTGTCAGCGACAGCATTCTGGAGTGAATATGTCGTTATGTATAATGGTAAACCTGGTCAATTTTGGGCAAAAATGCCGCATGGACAATTAGCTAAATGTGCGGAAGCTTTAGCTTTAAGAAAAGCATTCCCGGCTGAATTATCTGGAATTTATACCACTGAAGAAATGGGACAAGCGGATAATGGAATAGAAATTAGTGATATAAAAACCGAACCAGAGCAAAAAAATATTCAATTTGATCCGGAAGAAGATATGAAAAATGAGGAAATCTGTTCTTATATTGAAAAAAATTGGAGTGAAAATCCAGATATGTTTCGTAAATATATGGACGAAACAGTTCAAGCAAAGAATTTTGACTATAGGACATGTGTAAAAAATTTCGAAAAATATAAAGAAGCGGTGAAGAAAAATTTCCAGAAATGGTTAGATGTGAAAAATAAGGAAATGATTCTTCTGTCTTGAATCCAGTTTAGACCATTTTGCTGACATTAGCAAAATGGTCTACAATCTATTTTGGAGGATCTTTATTGACTACATCTAATACTAAATGTAAATCAGTATTGCTTTTTTGAAGGGTGTCTTTATCGCATTTAATTGTGATTGCGTCATTATTAGCAATCTCTTTCACATCATCCATGATCGGTGTAAAAGCGGCGCAAGAGTGCATGAAGGGAATTAGAATAAGAAATAAGAAGCTCTTCATTTTTTTTTCCCTTTCATCATTTTGTCGCATTTTTCAACTTTTTTATCTTGTTTTTTGTCCATTTTGAGAAGTTTTTCAGTATCTTTTTTCCCTTTTCCAAGATCTTTTTTAATTTTATTGATTTGTTTATCCATTTTTTTTCCCTTTTTTTTTAGGAATTTTTGCTCCAGATTTTCTTGCCTCTGATAATGCAATTGCAATAGCTTGCTTTCGTGGTTTTCCGAATTCAATTTCGGTTTTAATGTTTTTGCCGATAACTTTTTGACTTTTACCTTTAGATAATGGCATAATTTCTCCTGAAAAATTTATTTCACACTACACAATTCAATGTCTATTTTCAATAAATATTTACATGATAAGCGAAATTTTCCCAACATAATTATCATTATCAGACGTTATTTTAAAAGGCAACTTATGCCCTTTTGAAAGCTCCTTTAATCAACTTGACACAAATACCTTTCCTAACGAAACTGATATAAATTATGTCAAAAGGAGGCATTATGAAAGCCAAATTTATTTTTTTAATGTTAGCTTTTCTAACATGTGCATGCGGTAATTGTAGAGCCGAAGAACAAACTCCTCCATCGGATGTATTGGTTTTTGTCGAAAAGCCGATTCCACATATTTATGATATTTCTCCTCTTCAAGCCTATCTGAAAGAACGTATTGAAAATTTGAATAAAATTATCCAAGCATTTCCTAAAAAAATGAATAGAGACCAAAAATGTATCTATTGGTTAAATGCTGGACAACTGCAAGCCTACAAAGAATTGCTTTGTACCATCGAATTGCTTCAGCAAAATTCTCAATAGCGTTTCCCCAAACGTTCAAACAGGAGTATTAAATGAATTTTTTTTTCATATCATTGATATGCATTTCCATGACAATGAATTGTTTTGCCCAAGATTATTTCAGAAGACCTGAAGAATTCGATCTTAATGTACCTATTTTCACAGCTTTTACAGTTGGGTATGATATAGATGATGCCAAATTGATAAAACGAATAATTTCATCATATCAATTAGCAAAAAAAGAGCTTTTAGGAAATTCCATGTGGCAAGAATTTTTTGAACAGCAACTAGAAATTCATAAGGCATTTCTTTCTGGAGATTTTAATAAATGCACAAAAATACTTCGGCATCCCGAAAAAAATGAATTATTTTATGGATTTGAATTGATATCAAAAGAAGGTCTATCTTATTCAAAAACATGTAATATTATCCATTTTGGGATAAGAAATTTAGATTTTCTAGTTAGATTTGGAGAATCAATTTCAGCTATTAGACTTTATAATCCTGAATCCTGTAGCGTTGCCTCAAAAAAATGGAAAGCCGACGAAGTTTTGAGTTATATTGAAAAAAAACTTGGCCAAGAAATTGTATTTCCTAATCCTTTTAAAGATGAAATTGGTATATGGACATCTAAAGGAATTGCTTCTGAAAGAGCTGTATGGGCTATCTATCAAGCATATCTAATATCAGAACATGTAAAAGGAATAGAAAATCCTAAAGTACTAGAAATTGGTGCTGGATTAGGTAGAAATGCATTCTATGCGAGAATGTTCGGAATTAAAGATTATACCATTATTGATATTCCTATTAGCAATATGGCTCAAGCATACTTCTTAGGTAAGATATTAGGAGATGATCAAATCTCCCTGTTAGGAGAAAATAAATTAAGTAATCAAATTAAAATTCTGACTCCAGACCAATTCTTAAATGATAAAGATCAATATTATGATTTAATTATCAATGTAGATTCTCTTACGGAATTAGACGAAACCAACATACAAGCATATATAGAAAAGATAGCCCTTTCCACTCCGAAGTTTATTTCTATAAATCATGAATCGAATGAACATACTGTGGGAGAGTTTTCCGAGAATATATCTAATTTAACTTCTAAAGAAAGGCATATCCATTGGATGAGAAAAGGTTATGTAGAGGAAATTTATCATTTTAGCCAACCCTAGTCGCTGTTAGTCTTGCATTAGCAGTGGCAGTACCAGTGAATGTCCCTTGCATAACTGCATAGTATGTTGTTGTAGATGTTACTGAAACTCTTTTTTGCGGAACAGAACCCCCGAAGTTTGTCATGGTGGCTATATTAGATACAATATAATCATTTCCTTCCGATCCGGTGATCGTATTATTTGTAGCACTTATGGCTAAGACAAAAGATGTTCCATTTGTACCATATACGATTGTACCAACTGCAGAAACATCATAAATGCCGGCAGTTAAGCTGATACTTGTAATAGTTTTTGCTGTTGCTGTGGTAATTGAAACAGCTGTTGCACTAGAACTGATTTGTTCACCAAGGAATCCAGCTGTTGCAGTTCCTACTTTACTTCCTTGTAAAGTCCCTCCCAACTGCGTTCCTGTATTTATTGTAGTACTTGTTCCTCTAAATGTTATTCCAGAGTAATTTAAAGAACCAGAACCTGTAATTGCGTTTGTATTACTAGAATTAACATTGCAATTGTCAAGATTGAGTGTTGTACCTGTACCAATAGAAATAGCAGAAGATGAACCACTACCAAATCCACAAAATCTTGCTGTTGAAGTTCCTGTACCAGCTAAAGTCACGATCGTAGCATTTCCATTTGATGCAAAATCAGTATCAATAAGTGCTAAAACACCCGTATTTGATGTGCTCATAATCGTATTTGCATTGCAATATTCTTGAGTTAATACACCTGCTGAGTTGTTAGAAATGGCTGTTCCGGCTTGACCTTCTGAACAATAGTAGAATGACAAACTTCCTGGAGATGTCATATCATAAAGATTAAATGTTGCATTTGTGATCGTAGTATTAGAATATTGAACAAATATATTTGCGCTAGAACTAGAACTTGTAAAACTTATTGGATTATGATCAGCTCCAACAATAGAACAATCAGTCAATAAAACATTTGATGCGGCTGATCCAGTTACAGCTAGACAATAATCAGCATTCGTTTTCAACGTGATTCCAGAAAAAACTACATATCCCGCTGATGTCATTGTTGTTTTTCCAGAAATAATTACATTTCCAACATTGATCAGCGATGAAGAATTAATATTTACTCCATCACAAGGATAAGCGGTTAGATTAACCCCAGACTTAAGAGTAAGATTCTCTGTATATGTTCCTGGCATGATAAAAATCGTATCCCCAGATGTTGCAGATGTAATCGCTGAGGCTATTGTAGTATGTGTTCCATTGAATCCAAGTGGATCTACAATCCATCTTGCGGAGGACATTGGATTGATATTGATTAAATTTGTGCCTTGAACTGTAGTTGAAAATTTAGTTGCACCTTGCTCTACAACATGTCCAACAAGCTGAATATTATTTGTAGGACTTGGGAGAGCCAAAGTTCCTATATCATCTGAAAGTGTTTCTAAAGCTTGGCCACCTCCAGGTAATTGAAGAGTTATATTTGGCGAATTATATCCTATTGTTATTGATCCATTAGGAGAAGTTAAAATACCTACATTAACATGGGTACCCCCAGCATTCAGAGCAGTAGTTCCTATGAGTAATTGGCCATTTGTAAGGATAGTTGCATTTCCACCTCTACCGCCTCCAGCACCACTAAGATCTATGTTTGTTCCATAGACTACATCATTATCAAAACCGGCCACGTTAACCTCTTTTTTAACTTACAAAAATATATGCACTGAGAGCTTTCCAATTTATTGTCTTTGCTGCAATTCCTGTGACTTGAACAATAGCATTATTTCCACTGACAATAAGGTTTGCATCACATCCAGTAGTTGAGGCTTCTTCATTAGTAATTTTATCTGGGGTACCAACAACAACTCCTCCAGCTCCAGTTGTTCTTATTGATCCAGAAATAAAATATCCTACTCCAGCTGTATCTGTGACATCATATGCAACGACTTGAATATCGAAATTATATACACCTGGAGTTGCACCCATAGCAAATGTTGAAAGAGTGGTAGGAGTGGCATCTGCCGTTGTTACAGTTCCTCTGATGCGATTTGTTACAACAACATCAACTTCATTTGAAGTTCCTGTTCCAACTACACCACCATTGACGATCAATCCCGCATCTAAATTCTGGCTTGAATCTGTACCATGAATTATTAAAATATTAGCTGCGGGTACGGCCGTTCCATTATCTGTAACATATGAAGTTGCTACTGTTGGTGGAACCGGTCCTGAGGCCGAATTTAATTCACCTGCTTGTGACATTGAATCAACCTTAGGTTACAATTATATATTGAGAAACCAAATAAACAGATCCAGTGCCAGCTGATCCTTTTACCATAATTTGAGTACCTTCAGGTAACGCTGGAAATGCACCTGATACCCCAACTTTTCCTTCATCATAAAGCCAAAATGAATTGGCAGGAGCTATATCCATATCATTAATTCCATCAATTGAAATTGTCACCAAAACGGAAGAATTATTGACAAGTTTACAGATATAAGAAGGATTAAGAAGAGGAGTTCCTAAATTCTGATAGGAACCAGTAAATGTAGCTGAATCAATGCTTCTCAATGTTTCCCAAGCAACTCTATTGGTGTACATATACTCCCCTATTCGGCTTTCGCCTCTTGTAACTCTTCAGATGATTCACGCTCTCTTGCTTCTTGGAGCTGTTTTTTAATAGATTCTTCAACGTAACAAATATGAACATGAAATTGAGATAAAGCCTCTTTCACATCTGTTAATGATGAATCCATCTCACATAAAAATTGATAAATTTTTTCACCAACTTTTACTTCCATTTTTGAAATATTTTTTAGCATTCGATTTCCTTAATTCATGTTTCCGATAATTACTAAACAGGTCTTACTATAAAATAAGCAACGCTTGAAACATCTGCTGTTTGCGTAGAAGCAGGTGTGCCAAGAATTAAGCTTGTAATGGTAAATGAAGCACCATTTGATATTGTGTAGCTTAATTCGCCTAAAGTAGCAGATACATTAGCTGCAATACGCGATGTGAAAATTAAATCACCAGTTGCAATATTTGTATTAGCAACCGTTACGGTACCTCCAACAAGAACTGCAGTACCTGCAAAGTCTGTAGCAGCTCCTGCTTTGATTTGGAGACCTTTTCCGGTGGTAGCAATTTTTAAGTTTCCTCCAGTAGCATTAATATTTCCGCTACCAGAATTTAAAGTTAAAGTGCTTGTGGTATTTGTAGAACCGACAGAAACTGTATTAGCTCCAGCACCTGTGCCAATTGTAATTGTTTTGCCGCCTGTAGAATTGGCAATATTGATTGTTTGAGCACCTGTACCACCGGCAATTGTCATTGTACCAGTGTTAGCACCGGTTCCACCAAAGTTAACGGTTCCTGAAGTTGTTGAAG
>Ga0105237_10008128_pt1 | contig 11390 bp, 9 predicted proteins | sample KBSC24metaG_FD_81520 | JGI IMG/M metagenome (GOLD analysis project Ga0105237, IMG submission 81520) | Corn rhizosphere microbial communities from Kellogg Biological Station, Michigan, USA - KBS C2-4 metaG | ecosystem: Host-associated > Plants > Roots > Rhizosphere > Soil | place: Michigan, USA... | reverse complement strand
TCCTCCCCTGCAAGGGGAGGGGGACCAGCCGCAGGCTGGTGGAGGGGTAGCAACGCCGGAGGCGAAGGGCTGCGCCGATACGTGGTCCACCCCTCCACCAGCCTGCGGCTGGTCCCCCTCCCCCTCCGGGGGAGGATTTTCATCGTCCACCAGTCCATCGCCCATCAGATAGCTCCACGGCGCGATGCCGGTGGAGAGGTCGATCCAGCCCTCCCCACCGAACGCCGCGCGCGCCGCCTCGACCCGGCCGCCATGGGCGGTGAACGGATCGAGATCGGTCGGCGTCATCGTCAGTAGCTCAGGCGGATGCCGCCATAAGCGGCGCGCCCCGGCTGGCCGTAATCGAGGACGGTCTCGTAATGTACGTCGAACAGGTTATCGATCCGCCCATAGACCTCCAGATGCCGGCCGATCGGGTAGGAGGCCCGCAGCCCGGTCAGCACATAGCCCTGCACGCGCTGGGTGTTAGCATCGTCATTGTAGCTGCCCGAGACGTGGGTGACGGTCGCCCCGGTCCTCAGCCCGAACGCCCAGTCGTAATCCGCGTTGAGGGTGATGCTGTTGTCCGGCCGGCGCGCGAGGCGCAGCCCCTCCTCCCCGGCGGAGAGGTTCTTCGCGTCGAGATAGGTGTAGCTCGCGCTCAGGCGGAAGGCGTCGACCGGCTTCACCGCGATCGTCACCTCGGCGCCCTGCGAGCGGGCGCGATCGATATTGTCGTAGGTGCCGAACGGGCGATCGTGGCAGATGCCGGTATCGTCGACGCAATTGACGAAATCGATGAGGTTGCGCGAGGTGCGGCGGAACCACGTCGCGCTCGCCTCGACGCGGCCGTCATGGCTGCGCTGGGTGATGCCCGCATCCCAGCCGCGCGAGGTTTCGGGCCGCAGCGTGTCGTTGCCGTAATTGCTGTAGAGCTGGAACAGCGACGGCGCCTTGAAGCCCTCGCTATAGCTGCCGCGCAGGGTCGTCAGCCCGTCATTGGGCGAATAGACGACGCTGCCCGATGCCGTGGTGTGTCCGCCGAATCGGTCGTGATGGTCGTAGCGCACGCCGCCCGTCGCGGTGAGGCCCTTGATCGGGGTCAGCATCAACTGGGCATAGCCGCTGTCCATGGTCTCGCGGCCGGCGGTCAGGCCGCCGAACCCGTCATTGGCGAAGTAGCGCGAAAATTCGTGCTCGGCGCCGAACACCGCGTGGACCGCCTGCGACAGATCGAGATTGCCCTGATATTCGGCGCGCTCGGTGCGGCCCTTGCCGAGGAAGGTGAGGGTCGAGAAGGGCGCGTTGTCGGGGTTGAAATCCCGGTTGCGATTGTCCGTGAAGGAGAAGCCGAAGCGGTTGCGGAACCGCCCGTCGAGCAAGGCGGCGTTGAGGCCGGCATAGCCGACGAACTGGCGGCTGATCGCATATTCGGCATCGTCCCCCAGGCCGAACGTGCCGTCGTCCCGCAGGATGAAGCCGTCGATGTCGGTGTGGCTACGCGTGTAATAGCCGCGCAGATCGATCGAGACGGTATCCGCGAGCGCCAGGTTGAAGCTGGCATTGGCGGCATAATTCCGGTTGCCGTCCTTCTCGCGCCCGCCCAGCGCGCGATCGAAGGCGGAGATGCCGTCGGTGCGGAAATAGCCGCCGCCGATGCTGGCCGACAGCGGGCCGATCCTGTCGGAGACGTTGGCCACGCCCTGCGCCGTGCCGAACGAGCCGCCCTCCAGCCGCGCGTTGACCGCCAGCGTGTCGGTCGGCTGGCGGGTGATCATGTTGACCACGCCGCCGATCGCCTGGCTGCCCCACAGCACGGAGGAGGGCCCGCGCAGCACCTCGATCCGCTCGATATTGCCGATCAGCAGCGACGAGAAATCGAAGCTGTTGCCCGTCGACGAGGGATCGGTGATCTTCACGCCGTCGATCAGCGCGACGGTCTGGTCGCTGTCGGCGCCGCGGATGAAGACCGAGGCGCTGGTGCCGATGCCGCCATTCTGGGCGATCGTCACGCCCGGCACCTGCCGCAGCAGCTCCAGCGGGGTCACCGCCTGGCGGGTCGCGATCGTGGCGGCGTCGATGACCGTGATCGACTGGCCGACTTCGGACACAGGCTGCGCGGTGCGGCCGGCGGTGACGACGATCTGGTCGCCGGATTGCGCGGCATCAGCCAGGCCGGCGGTCGATTGGGCGGAATCGCCCGGATTGGCATCGGCCCAGGCGGGCACGGCCGGCAGCGCGGCGGTCAGCAGAAACATGGATAGCAGTCGCATCATTCCCTCGCTCATGTGCGGGGATCGCGCTTCACGATGCGGCCTGGACCTGATCCCCCCGCACGACCCCCAATGGACGTCGTCACGCGAGGAGACTTCCTCGATCGCCCGGCACACCCCGTCCGCGCGAAGGACTGACCGCGACAGGCAGGTCTCCTGGCTTCCGGGTCGTCACCCCGTCCGGCCTTCCCGGATCGGATGATCCAGTGGCGCGAATGGACGGGGCTCGCCGGTCACAGTTGCGGGGGCAGCGCCGGATCAGCGGGCCTATGCCCGCCTCCCGGCTTCCCTTTTGATCCCATCTCTGGGAACCTGTTCGCTTGGCGCCCTTAATCGCACTGCAACATCGGAGCAATATGGAAACGACCACCAGCCTGTTCCTGGGCGGCGCGCGATCGGGCAAGAGCCGGCTGGCGCAGGCGGCCGCCGAAGCCTGCGACGGCCCCCTGGCCTATGTCGCCACGGCCGAGGCGGGCGATGCCGAGATGGCGGAGCGAATCGCCCGTCACCGCGCCGATCGCGGGCCGCGCTGGACGACGATCGAATGCCCGGTCGATCTCGCGGACACGATCGCGGCGCATTCCGGCGGGGCCATGCTGGTCGATTGCCTGACGCTGTGGCTCTCCAACCTGATGCTGGGCGGGCACGACCTCGCGCGGCACGGCGCGGCCCTGATCGCGGCGATGGCCGCCCGGCGCGCGCCGCTCTTCCTGGTGAGCAACGAGGTCGGGCTCGGGCTGGTCCCGGAGACCCCGCTCGGCCGCGCCTTCCGGGACGAGGCCGGGCGGCTCAACCAGGCGGTCGCCGCGGCGGCCGGGTCCGTCACCTTCGTGGCCGCCGGCCTGCCACTGCGGATGAAGTGAGGCCCATCGGGCGTTCCGTCATCCTGACGACGGTCAGGATCCCTTTGACGCCGGGATGATGGCCCGCGCCTCCAACGATGCGCGTCCTTTCTTGTGGACGCAGGTGAGTTGCGCCACTATAACACCTGAGGGGCCGCCTCGCACGCTGTGCGCGGGCGGTTCCGAGGGGTTGGATGTCCTCCGGTCTGGCGGCGCGGTCGCCGGGCCGGCGCGCGTGGCGTGGAAGGCAGGCCGGCTCGCGCCTGGAGGACGGTTTTCGCATGCGTAACATCTCGGCCTGGTCGATCCGCAACCCGGTGTTCGCACTGGTGCTGTTCGCCGCGCTCACCTTCGCCGGAATCGTCGCGTTCATGCGCATGGACGTGAACCAGAATCCGGAGATCACCTTCCCCGGCGTCAGCGTCGACATCTCGCAGCCCGGCGCGGCGCCGGTCGAGATGGAGACCCAGATCGCCCAGAAGGTCGAGGCGGCGGTGCGCAACCTCGAGGGCGTGGACGAGATTCAGACCACGATCGACGAGGGCGACGTGCAGATGTTCATCCAGTTCACGCTGGATACGCCTGTCGACCGCGCCACCAACGACGTGCGCGAGGCCATCTCGCAGATTCGCGGCCAGCTGCCCAACGGCATCCTGGAGCCGCAGGTGCAGCGCGTCGTCATCAACGGCGATGCGATCGCCCGCTGGTCGGTCAGCGCCAACGACATGTCGATGGAGCAGCTCAGCTGGTTCGTGAAGAACGACGTGACGCGCCGGCTGCTCTCGATCGACGGCATGCAGAACGTCAAGACCTATGGCGACGTCAGCCGCGAGATCCGCGTCATCCTCGATCCGGTGAAGATGCAGGCGGTGGGCGTCACCGCCAGCCAGGTCAACCAGCAGCTGATGGCGATCAACACCAACGCGACGGGTGGCCGCGCCGAGATCGCCGGCGCCGAGCAGGCGGTCCGCATCCTCGGCAACGCGCAGGACGCCTACAATCTCAGCCAGACCCGGATCGGGCTCGCCGGCGGCCGCTCGATCAAGCTCGCCGACATCGCGACGGTGAAGGATTTCTACGGCGAGGTGCGCCAGAGCGCGAAGATGAACGGCAAGCCGACCGTCGCCTTCGCCATCTTCCGCGCGCGCGGCGCGTCCGACGTCACCATCTACGACCAGGCGCAGAAGGTCCTCGCGCAGATCGAGAAGGAGAATCCGAACGTCCACTTCGTCAAGCGCGTGGCGGACGTGGATTACACGATCGAACAGTATCACGAGGCGCTCGGCGCGATGGTCGAGGGCGCGGTGCTGGCCGTGGTCGTGGTGTTCTTCTTCCTGCGCGATCGCCGCGCCACCCTGATCTCGGCGCTCGCCATCCCGCTGTCCGCGATCCCGACCTTCTGGATCATGGAGATGATGGGCTTCACCCTCAACTTCATGACCCTGCTGGCGCTCAGCCTGGTGTCGGGCGTGCTGGTCGACGATGCGATCGTGGAGATCGAGAACATCGTGCGCCACATGCGCATGGGCAAGACGGCCTATCAGGCCTCGATCGACGCCGCTGACGAGATCGGGCTCGCGGTGGTCGGCACCACCTTCTCGATCGTCGCGGTCTTCTTTCCCGTCGCCCTGATGCCGGGGATCGCCGGGCAGTTCTTCAAGAATTTCGGCATGACCGTGGTCGTCGCGGTGCTGATGAGCCTGGCCGTCGCGCGCCTGATCACACCCATGGTCGCGGCCTATTTCCTGAAATCGCACGGCGTGCAGGATCATGGCGGCGGCGTCTGGGCGGATCGCTACCAGCGCCTGCTGCGCTGGACGCTCGACACCAGCAAGGCGCATGCCCGCAAGGAGGCCGGCCATCGCTGGACGGCGTGGCTGTTCGACCATCGCGTGTGGATGATGGGCATCTCCATGCTGGCCTTCCTCTGCACCATCATCGGCTTCGTGACCCTGCCCTTCACCTTCCAGCCCGAGCAGAATTCGGACACCAGCCACGTCCAGGTCCAGATGGTGCCCGGCACCACCTACGACCAGACCGTGGCGCTGACCGACAAGGTGGCCGAGCTGCTGCGCAAGCAGCCCGAGGTGCAGGTCGCCGTGGAGTTCATCAATGTCGGCAATGCCGAGATCGCGATGACGCTGCGCAAGGACCGCAAGAAGACGAGCACCCAGTTCGAACGCGGCCTGGCGCCGACGCTCAACAAGATCGCCGATGCGCGCGTCACCTTCGAATCGCAGAATGGCGGCGGTGACGACAGCTCGCGCGACATCGCGATGATGATCGCCGGCGACGATCCCGCCAAGCTGCAGCAGGCCGCCGAGGCGGTGGTGGCGCAGATGAAGACGCTGCCGCACATCGTCGCGCCGCGCGTCGAGGGATCGATCCCGCGCCCCGAGATCGTGATCAAGCCGAATCTCGACATGGCGGCGCAGATGGGCGTCACCACCGATGCGCTCAGCCAGACCATCCGCATCGCGACGATCGGCGAGATCGACCAGAATGCGGCGAAATTCTCCCTGAGCGACCGCCAGATCCCGATCCGCGTGGCGCTCGACCAGAACAGCCGCTCCAGCCTGTCGACGATCGAGAATTTGCCGGTGCCGACCGCGAACGGCGGATCGGTGCCGCTGAGCGTGGTCGCCAACATCAGCTTCGGCGCCGGCCCGTCCGAGATCAAGCGCTACAACCAGGAACGGCGCGTGGTGCTGACCGCCGACCTGACCCCCGGCGCGATCGTCGGCGAGGAGCGCCAGCACATCCTCGATCTGCCGGCGATGAAGGCGCTGCCGGCCGGCGTGCATTACGAGGCCTCCGGCCAGGCCAAGTGGCAGGCCGAGATGGTGACCAACTTCATCATCGCGCTGGTCGCCGGCATCCTGCTGGTGTTCGCGGTGCTGGTGCTGCTCTACCGCCGCGTGGTGCCGCCGCTGGTCAACATGAGCTCGCTCGCCCTCGCCCCGCTGGGCGGCGTGATCGCGCTCCACATCTGCCGCCTGCCCAATTCGCTGCCGACGCTGATCGGCCTGCTGATGCTGCTCGGCATCGTCGCCAAGAACTCGATCCTGCTGATCGACTTCGCGATCGAGGAGATCCGGCACGGCAAGACGCGCGACGAGGCCATTCTCGAGGCCGGCCACAAGCGCGCCCAGCCGATCGTGATGACCACCGTGGCGATGGTCGCGGGCATGATGCCGACCGCGCTGTCGATCGGCGGCGACGGATCGTGGAACCAGCCGATGGCGGTGATGGTGATCGGCGGCCTGATCCTGTCGACCCTGCTCACCCTGCTGATCGTGCCGGCGGGCTTCAGCCTGGCCGACGGGATCGAGCGCAGGATGGGCCCGCTGCTCGGCCGCCTGTTCACCAATGGCGGCGAGCATGGCCATCGCGGGGTGACGCAGGCGGCGGAGTGAAGGACGGTGGCGCGCCCGATCCGGGCGCGCCCCTCAGTCCGCGAGCTTCTCCGGCAGCTCGAACAGATCGACGAAGCGCTGCGCCGCCGCGCGGTCGCCCTCGACGCGCAGCGTGCCCAGGGCCTCATTCTCCTCGAAGGGGATCTTGCCGTAGACGGTGAAGGCGAAGGTCGTCGGATCGGTGACGAAGCGGGCGTCGGCCGCATCCGTCTCGCCGCGCCGGATCGCCAGCGCGCCGTCGGCCAGCTCGCCCACAAACAGATCGGTGGGGAAGGCGAAGGCGATGGTCAGGCGCAGGCCCCTGGCCTTGTCCCGATCGAGCATCGTGCGCAGCGACATCATCGCCGAGGCGGGCGACAGCGGCAGGCTCGGATCGTGGCGGCGCGAGCGGGTCGACCAGCGGCCCATTTCCTGCAGCACCGGTTCCGCCAGATAGCCCCATCGGGTCAGCTCGTAGACCTGCACGGACAGCGCCGAGGGCAGCTTGCGCTTGATGAGGATGCCCGCTTCCTCCAGCCCCTCCAGCCGCTGGGTCAGCACGTTGGCGCTGATGCCCGGCAGGTTGGCCTTGAGCTCCCCGAAGCGGCGCGGGCCGAACATCAGCTCGCGCAGGATCAGCAGCGACCAGCGCTCGCCGACGAATTCCAGCGCCAAAGCGGTGCCGCACGCATCGTCATACCAGCGCTTTTCCTGGGGCTTTTCCGGCTTCGATGTTTTTTCTGACTTCATAGTTGCTTTTAATAACTACGAAGCGCAGTCTTTGCAAGTGCCGAGTCGCACATGAGGGAGAGACGAGATGACCAAGATGATCTTCGTGAACCTGCCCGTCGCCGACGTGGCGAAGTCCACCGCTTTCTACGAGGCGATCGGCTTCGTGAAGGACGAGACGATCTGCAAGGGCCCCGAGGCGGCGATGGTCCGCTGGTCGGACGAGATCAACTTCATGCTGCTGAGCCACGCGCATTACGCGCAGTTCGCCCCCAAGCCGATCGCCGACAGCCACGCCACCAGCCCGGTGCTCTTCGCGCTGTCGTTCGACAGCCGCGAGGCGGTGGACGCCATCACGGAGAAGGCGATCGCCGCCGGTGGCAAGGAAGGCCATGAGCCGGAAGACATGGGCTTCATGTATTCGCGCGCCTTCGAGGATCCCGACGGCTTCGGCTTCGGCCCGATGTGGATGGACGTCGAGGCGGCGGTCGCCGCGATGAACCAGCCGCAGGCCGAGCCGGCCTGAACCGGCATAAGGGAGAGGAATCATGACCCCCACCATCACCGCCTTCAAATGGGTGCCGCCCTTCGCGCGAGGCTTCGTGCGGGATATCCGCGCGCGCTGGGCGTTCGAGGAGGCCGGCCTGGCCTATGCCGTCAATCTGGTCGACGGCGTCTATGTGAAGAGCCAGGCGCACCGCTATTTCCAGCCCTTCGGCCAGATCCCCACCTATCGTGACGCGCATGTCGAGATCTTCGAATCCGGCGCGATCGTGCTGCACATCTGCGAGACGGCGGGCGCGCTGGTGCCGGCCGATCCGGCGGCCCGCATCCGCGCCACGCAATGGCTGATCGCGGCGCTCAACTCGGTCGAGCCGTGGGTGATGCAGCTGGCCGTGGTCGACCTGTTCGAGGCCGATCGCGACTGGTCCAAGTCGCGCCGGCCCAAGGTGGTCGGCGATCTCCACGCGCGGCTCAAGGATCTCGCCGATGCGCTGGGCGAAAAGGAGACGCTGGACGGTGGCGCCTTCACCTATGGCGACCTGATGATGGTCTCGGTGCTGGGCGGCCTGCGCGGCACCGGCGTGCTGGACGATCACCCCAATCTCGCCGCTTACGTCACGCGTGGCGAGGCGCGGCCCGCGCATGTCAAGGCGATGGCCGATCATCTCGCCACCTTCGAGGATGCGAAAGAGGGAGAGGTCGCATGAGCACGCTCACCACCTGCCTGTGGTTCGATCATGGCGAGGCGCGCAAGGCGGCCGAATTCTACGCGGCCACCTTCCCGGACAGCCATGTCGGCCAAGCCAACGCCGCCGCGACCGATTTTCCGGGCGGCGAGAAGGGCATGGAGCTGACCGTCGACTTCACCGTCCTGGGCCAGGCGTTCGTCGGCCTCAACGGCGGGCCGAACTTCAAGCCCAATGAAGCGGTCAGCTTCATGGTGACGACCGAGGACCAGGCCGAGACCGACCGCTACTGGGATGCGATCGTGAACAATGGCGGGGCCGAAAGCGCCTGCGGCTGGTGCAGGGATCGCTGGGGCTTCTCCTGGCAGATCACGCCCCGCGCCCTGCTGGACGCGATGAGCGACCCGGATCGCGCGGCCGCCAAGCGCGCGATGGAAGCGATGATGACGATGCGCAGGATCGACATCGCGACGATCGAGGCCGCGCGCGCCGGTCAACCTGCCGCCTAGCCCGCTTTTACCCCGTTCGTCCTGAGCGAAGTCGAAGGGCTCAGTGCGAACGGAGCGGCTCCCCAAGGAGACATGTCATGCCCCCTCTTCAAGCGCCCGATCAGGGCGATCTCACCCTGTCCGTCACGCGCCTGATCGACGCGCCCGTCGATACCGTCTGGCGCGTCGCCACCGAGCGGCTGGAGGAATGGTTCTGCCCGAAGCCCTGGCGCGCCGAGGTGGTGGAGCAGGACTGGCGCGCCGGCGGCCGCTCCGCGCTCGTCATGCACGGGCCGGACGGCGAGCACATGCCGCAGGACGGCGTGTTCCTGGAGGTGACGCCCCCCTCCCCCTCGGCCGACGCCCGCTTCGTCTTCACCGACGCCTTCACGGCCGGCTGGGTGCCGCGGGGCCCCTTCATGGTCGGCACGATGGCGTTCGCGGCCGAGGGCGGCCGGACCCGCTACACCGCCAGCGCCCGCCACTGGTCGAGGGAGGCGTACGAGCAGCACAAGGCGATGGGCTTCGAGCAGGGCTGGGGCATCGTCGCCGAGCAGCTCGCGACGCTCGCCGAGGCGGAAGCGCGGGTGGCCTGAGGGGGCTCCCGATCATGCCATCCCGTTCGGGCTGAGCCTGTCGAAGCCCTGTCCTGCCTTCTTGCGCGGGCCAAGAAGAAGCACAGCCCTTCGACAAGCTCAGGGCGAACAGGGGCGGCGCAGCGCACATTATCTCCCCACCCCGCAAAGCCCCCTCAAAAACCGCCGCACACCGATGGACAAGCGCCCCGCGCACCCCATATCCCGTCCACCGTGGCGTCCTCCCCCTCCCCCGCGCCGGCCGCACCCGTCATCGAGGCACGCGGCCTGACGCTCGCGCTCGGCCGGCCGCCGGCGCGCACCGAAATCCTGCGCGGGATCGACCTGAGCGTGACCGCCGGCGAGAGCGTTGCGCTGCTCGGCCCGTCGGGATCGGGCAAATCCTCGCTGATGGCGCTGCTCTCCGGCATGGAGCGGCCGAGCGGGGGCAGCGCCCATGTCGCCGGGCTCGATTTCGACCGGCTGGACGAGAACCGGCTCGCCATCGCGCGGCGCGGGCGGATCGGCATCATCCTGCAGGCCTTCCACCTGCTGCCGACCATGACCGCGCTGGAGAATGTCGCGGTGCCGCTGGAGCTGGCCGGCGAGGCCGACGCCTTCGGCCGGGCCGAGGCGGAGCTCGGCGCGGTCGGCCTCGGCCATCGCCTGCGCCATTACCCCGCCCAGCTGTCGGGCGGCGAGCAGCAGCGCGTCGCCATCGCCCGCGCGCTGGCGCCGCGCCCGGCCCTGCTGTTCGCCGACGAGCCGACCGGCAATCTCGACGGCGCCACCGGCCATGCCATCATGGACCTGCTCTTCGCCCGCCATGCCGAGACCGGCGCGACCCTGTTCGTGATCACCCACGATCCCGGCCTCGCCGCCCGCTGCGCCCGCGTGATCGAGCTGGCCGACGGCCGCATCGTGGCGGACAGCGCCGCCGCATGAGCAACGCCTGGCGGCTCGCCATCCGCGATCTGCGCGCGGGCGGGCGCGGCCTGTGGCTGCTGCTGATCTGTCTGTTCCTCGGCACCGCCGCGCTCGCCGGGATCGGCAGCCTCTCCGCCTCGATCCTCGGCGCCCTGGACGGGCAGAGCCGCCAGATGCTGGGCGGCGATCTGGAGATGCGGGTGTCGCAGCGCCGCGCCACCGTGGAGGAAGGTGCGGCCCTCGCCGCGTACGGCCGGACGTCCGAGGCGATCGCGACCAACACGATGGTCACGCCGCTCTCCGGCCGCGCCCCCGCGCTGGCCAACCTGCGGGCGGTGGACGAGGCGTGGCCGCTGGTCGGGCGCTTCACGCTCCAGCCCGGCGCGCTGGCGGATCGCCCGCACGGCACCGACATCGCCGTGGCGCCCGCTCTGGCCGACCGGCTCGGCCTGCATGTCGGCGACCGGGTGCGGATCGGCATGGCGACGATGCGGGTGATCGGCCTGATCGACGACGAGCCCGATCATCTCGGCGCCGGCTTCAGCTTCGGGCCGACCGTGCTCGCCGACATGGCCGGCCTCGACGCGACGCAGGTGATCCAGCCCGGCAGCCTCTATACCAGCGCCTATCGCATCCTGCTGCCCCCCGGCGCCGATGCGGCGGCGATCGGCGACCGCATCGTCCATCGCTTCCCGAGCGCCGGCTGGACCGCGAAGACGCCCGACCAGGCCGCCGGCAACCTCAAGAAGGGCATCGCCCAGCTCGGCCAGTTCCTGCTGCTGGTCGGCCTCGCCGCGCTGGCCATCGCGGGGGTCGGCGTGGGCAGCGGGATGAGCGCCTATCTCGGCCGCAAGACGCGCATGGTCGCCACGCTCAAGGTGCTGGGCGCCGAGGCCGGGACGATCGCCGGCCTGTTCCTGATCCAGCTCGGGCTGGTGGCGGCGGTGGCGATCGCGGCGGGCCTCGCGCTCGGCGCGGCGGTGCCGGCGATC
>Ga0105237_10008127_pt1 | contig 11392 bp, 7 predicted proteins | sample KBSC24metaG_FD_81520 | JGI IMG/M metagenome (GOLD analysis project Ga0105237, IMG submission 81520) | Corn rhizosphere microbial communities from Kellogg Biological Station, Michigan, USA - KBS C2-4 metaG | ecosystem: Host-associated > Plants > Roots > Rhizosphere > Soil | place: Michigan, USA... | reverse complement strand
TACCTGCAGCATCAGAAGTACCATTACCTATATCAACAAACGGGAAGGCAGCTCCCTTACCCAGGAATGAACGGAAATCGCGCAATGCAGAATAACCGGCAGTAAGCCTGTTTGATATCGTGCTGCTTAAACGGCTGTCCAACTCCACAATGCCTATGTTAAAGTTATTGTTGATACGATAACCTGCACCGTAAAAAGGCAACGTATTTAAACTTGCGCTCCTGTTACCAAAGTTTGAAGGACCTGAGTTTGAATTGCTCGGCGGATTATCTCTGTACGACTTTAAATAAAAATATTTAGCGCTTAAGGTGTTATTTTTGTCTATGTTCCAATCCAGCTTTACAGTGATTTTATCACTGCTTGTCAGATAGTTATAGTTATCGTAAGCACCAGGATCATAACCATAAGTTGCAAGTTTTTGCTTGATCGCATCGAGTGTTTGCGCATCAGCACGGGATGTGCTACCCGATCCGCCTTGTCCCGGAGCAGCTGCTGCGACGAAACTTGAAGCAGGGTTGCTCAAACGCTCCTGTTCTCCTGATAAGAAGAAAAATAATTTATTCTTAATGATTGGTCCGCCAATGCTTGCACCGTCCTGGTGATAGGTAAAAGGAATTTGTGCAATTTGAGTAGGACCAACGCTGTAGCCGCTAAGGCCCACGCTTCTAACGTAATCATAAATAGTACCCTTAATTTCGTTGGTACCTGATTTTACCACTGTGTTAACACCGGCACCGGTAAAGTTACCCTGTCTAACGTCATAAGGCGCTATATCAACCTGTATCTGGTCAATAGCGTCTAATGAAATTGGTTGCGAATTGGTTTGGCCACCCAAAGTACCTGATAAACCAAATGAGTTGTTAAACAAGGCACCATCTACAGTGATATTGTTGAACAAGTTGCTGCGGCCACCAAAGCTTAATCCATTAGCTGATGGAGTTAGTTTAGTGAAATCGCTTAATGAGCGGTTGATCGTCGGCAGCGATTCGATCTGCTGGCGGTTGATCGTTTCCCTGGCACCTGTGCGTGACGAATTGATCACTTTACCTTGGGTACCTGTGATCACCACTTCTGCTAAATTGGTATTGTTTTCCACAATTTTAGCATCCATTTTTTGATCCTGGCCAATTGATAATGTAATACCTTCTTCTACAAAATCTTTGTAACCGATAAAAGTTACTTTAAATGTGTAGGGGCCTCCTACTCTTAGATTGAGTAAGTTAAAGCGCCCATCCGCACGACTTACCGTAGAGTATACAGTACCTGTGGGGATGTGCGTAATGGATATCGTAGCGCCGGGTACGGTCCCCTTGCTGTCGGTAACGATACCGTTTATGGAGGCAGTGGTTACACCCTGCGCGCTTACATTCTTCGTGATAAAGAATGTAATTCCGGTTAATAATAAAAATAGAAGTAAATGCTTCCTCATACTCGTTTGTTTAAGTGAAAAATATAATGAACTGATGTGCCGCAAAGATATGTAACAGAGCCGTTACCAATGTTAAATTAATATTAATATTTATTATATATTTTTCAACACTTAATACGTTTAACATACACTTATTTAATAATTTCGCCATATAATTATGACATTCGCATAAACATCTCATTTATAAACCTTTAGTTAAGCTACGTTTTCGATGGGATTTATATTCATTTTGTAAAAATAAGAGCATCTATACTGAGCTTTTTTCTATTCCCCCCTTTTTACTTAGCTTTGGCTTCGAATTCAAAAAAGGATAAAAAATATGGACTACGATTTAATTGTTATAGGGTCAGGCCCCGGAGGCTATGTGGCTGCTATACGTGCTTCGCAATTGGGCTTAAAAACAGCAATTGTTGAAAAAGAATCATTGGGAGGTATATGTCTTAACTGGGGTTGTATTCCTACCAAAGCATTGCTTAAAAGTGCGCAAGTATTTGAATATATAAATCATGCCGCCGATTACGGTGTTAAAGTTGCCGGCGGCGAAGTTGATTTTGAATCAGTAATAAAAAGAAGTCGCGGTGTGGCCGACGGCATGAGCAAGGGCGTTCAGTTCCTGATGAAGAAAAACAAGATCGAAGTATTGATGGGTACCGGCAAGCTCAAGTCAAAAGGAACCGTTGAAGTGAAGGGTGCTGACGGAACTGCAAAAGATTATACGGCCAAACACATCATATTAGCCACTGGTGGCCGCTCACGCGAATTGCCAAATATTAAACAGGACGGCGTTAAAGTAATTGGCTACCGCCAGGCGATGAATCTGCCAAAACAACCTAAATCCATGATCGTGGTAGGTTCTGGTGCGATAGGTATCGAGTTTGCTTATTTTTATAATTCGATAGGCACCCAGGTTACTGTTGTTGAATTTTTGGATAATATTGTTCCGCTTGAAGACGAAGAAGTTTCAAAACAACTGAACCGTATCCTCAAAAAACAGGGGATCAATATCATGACCAGCTCTACAGTTGAATCTGTCGACAGCAGTGGTGAGATCTGCAAAGTAAGCGTTAAAACGGCTACCGGCACTGAACAACTGGAAGCTGAGATCGTATTATCGGCAGTAGGCATCAGCACAAACCTTGAAGGCATAGGTTTGGAAGAAAATGGTGTTAAAACCGACAAGGGAAAAGTATTGGTTGATGATTTTTATCGCACCAATGTAGAAGGCGTTTATGCTATCGGCGATATCGTAAAAGGCCAGGCATTGGCACACGTTGCTTCTGCGGAAGGTATTATTTGTGTGGAGAAGATAGCAGGACTAAATCCTGAGCCGTTAAACTATAACAACATACCAGGTTGTACATATTGCATGCCGGAAATAGCTTCTGTTGGTTATACTGAAAAGGCAGCTAAGGAAGCTGGCTACGAAGTAAAAGTAGGTAAATTCCCATTTTCGGCGTCTGGTAAGGCATCTGCAGCGGGTGCAAAGGACGGCTTTGTAAAAGTGATCTTTGATGCTAAATACGGCGAGTTCCTGGGAGCACACATGCTGGGACATAACGTTACCGAAATGATCGCTGAAGTAGTGACTGCGCGCAAGCTGGAAACTACCGGGCATGATATTATCAAATCTGTTCACCCTCACCCTACCATGAGCGAAGCAGTAATGGAAGCTGCTGCAGAAGCTTACGGCGAGTGTATACACCTATAATTTAGTCCATGGTTAATAGTCGATAGTCCATAGATTTGGGCGCTATGGACTATTGACTATGGTCTATCGACCAAAATGAAATTATTCACCATCGATACCGGTTTTTTCAAATTAGATGGCGGCGCTATGTTTGGTGTTGTGCCAAAATCTATCTGGAACAAAACCAACCCGGCCGATGAGAACAACCTTTGTACCTGGGCCATGCGATGTTTGCTTGTTGAGGATGGGAAAAGGCTGATCCTGATCGATACCGGTATTGGCAATAAACAGGACGAACGTTTTTTCAGTCATTATTACCTTCATGGCAATGATACTATTGATACTTCGTTAGCAAAGCACGATTTTCATCGTGACGACATAACCGATGTGTTTTTAACTCATTTACATTTCGACCATGTTGGCGGGGCTGTGGTGCGAAATAATGAGCAATTGGTGCCTGCCTTTAAGAATGCTACTTATTGGAGCAATCAAAAACATTGGGGCTGGGCAGTAAATCCAAACGATCGTGAAAAGGCTTCGTTTTTAAAAGAAAATATATTACCTATACAGGAGAGCGGGCAACTAAAATTTATCGGTACCGACCAGGGTGTACAGTTCGCTGACAACTTTAAAGTTCGTTTTGTTTCAGGTCACACCGAATCAATGATGCTCCCGCTTATCAGTTATAAGGGAAAAAATATATTGTACATGGCTGATCTGCTGCCATCTGTCGGACACTTACCTCTGCCCTATGTGATGGCCTATGATATGTTTCCGCTTACTACCCTCGGTGAAAAGAAAATATTTTTAAATGAGGCCTTGCAAAACGAATATATTGTGTATTTTGAACACGATCCAATTAATGAGTGCTGCACATTGCAGCAAACCGAAAAAGGCATAAGAGTAAAGGATGTTTTGAAGCTGAATGAGCTATAAATAGGTGTTAAATAACACTTATTTACCTCAAAATAAAAAAGTTATTAATTTAAATGTAAAGATGTATTCGCTTGTTATTTTTTAATAACAATTTTATACCTTTGCACGTTCTATTCTTAAAGGAAGAATTGAGGTAATAAAAATAGATGAGACAACTCAAAATAACCCAATCCATTACCAACCGTGAGTCGCAATCGCTTGACAAATATCTTCACGAAATTGGTAAGGTTGACTTGATCACAGCCGAAGAAGAAGTAATTTTAGCTCAAAAAATACGTGAAGGTGACCAGGCAGCGCTGGAGAGGTTAACAAAGACAAATTTACGTTTTGTTGTTTCGGTAGCAAAACAATATCAAAATCAGGGACTTACCCTGGGTGACCTGATAAATGAAGGCAACTTAGGCCTTATCAAAGCAGCCAAGCGCTTTGACGAAACCAAGGGTTTTAAATTTATATCTTACGCAGTATGGTGGATTCGTCAATCGATATTGCAGGCTATTGCCGAGCAATCACGTATTGTACGTTTGCCGTTAAACCAGGTAGGTTCATTAAGTAAGATCAGTAAGGCATTTTCAAAATTAGAGCAGGAATATGAGCGTGAGCCTTCACCCGAAGAGCTGGCTGATATGCTTGAAACTACTGTTGATAAAATATCTGATACTTTAAGTAATTCGGGCCGCCATGTATCTATGGATGCCCCTTTTGTACAAGGCGAAGAAAACACTTTGCTGGATGTATTGGAGAACCAGGAACCTAATACCGACTCTATATTAATCAATGAGTCGTTATCCGAAGAGATCAAACGTTCTCTTTCAACATTAACCGAGCGTGAGCGCGAGATCATCGTGTTATTCTTTGGTTTAGGAACCAATCACCCGCTTTCATTGGAAGAAATCGGTGAAAAATTCAATCTGACACGTGAGCGTGTAAGGCAGATAAAAGACAAAGCGCTTCAACGTTTGAGGCATACTTCAAGAAGTAAGATCCTGAAATCATATTTAGGTTAAAAAATAGAGCCCCGATGATCATTGGGGCTTTTTTGTTTCTATAACTTACTGCTATATTAGAGCCCTAATATTAGCATATTATGAATATTCCAATTTACCAGGCTGATGCTTTCACTAATCGCCTTTTCGGTGGTAATCCTGCTGCTATTTGTCCTTTAAGCGAATGGCTGCCGGATGAAATCATGCAAAAGATCGCGGCTGAAAATAATTTAGCTGAAACAGCCTTTTTTGTTAAAACTGACGGTGGTTATAAACTACGATGGTTCACTCCGGAATATGAGATCGATCTGTGCGGTCATGCAACTTTGGCATCTGCGCATATTATTTTTACAGAATTAGGATTCAAAGAAAGCGCAATACATTTTGAAACGGTAAAAGCAGGTATCTTAACCGTATCAAAATCCGGGGATAAATACACCATGGATTTTCCGTCAAGGGTGCCAATACCTATCGAGTTGCCTAATGGGCTGGCAGAAGCTATGGGAGAAAAAACACCATTAGCAGCATGCCGGTCGCGCGATTACTTTTTGGTCTACGAAACAGAAGATGATATTATAGACCTTACTCCCGATTTTTTTGCTTTATCAAAACTCGATACCGTTGGTGTAATTGCAACCGCCCCGGGCAAGGATGTTGATTTCGTTTCACGCTTTTTCGCTCCGGGTGCCGGTATACCGGAAGACCCGGTGACAGGCTCGGCTCATTGCAACCTCATACCTTACTGGGCGAATAAATTAGGAAAAGATAAACTTCATGCCTATCAATTATCATCGCGAAAAGGTGAATTATGGTGCGAAAACAAAGGCGACAGGGTATTGATGAGCGGCAACGCAGTCACTTATCTGAAGGGGGAGATATTTGTTTGAGGTGAAAGCTGAAAGCGTAAGGCTGAATGCTATTGGATGTAATAAAAAAACAAGCTTCAAGCTTTGTGCTTTTAGCTTTCGGCATAAAAAATGCAGCTTACTAGTTTAGAAATAAAAGGTTTTAAAAGCTTCGGCGACAAGGTAACCATCAACTTTAATGAGGGTGTTACTGCTATCGTTGGGCCGAACGGCTGCGGAAAATCCAACGTAGTAGATTCAATAAGGTGGGTGCTTGGTGAACAGAGTACCCGTATGCTCCGGTCGGAGAAAATGGAGAATATTATCTTTAATGGATCCAAAAGCCGTAAACCCGCTAACCTCGCCGAAGTTTCCCTCACTTTTGATAATACCAAAAACATACTTCCTACCGAATTTTCACAGGTTACCATCACGCGTAAGCTTTACCGTGCTGGCGATAGCGAATACCGGCTAAATGATGTACAGTGCCGCTTAAAAGATATTACAGATCTGTTCCTCGACACCGGCATCGGGGCCGACTCCTACTCTATCATCGAACTAAAGATGATCGACGAGATCATCGCCAACAAGGAAGGTTCCAGGCGAAATTTGTTTGAGGAAGCATCCGGCATCTCTAAATACAAGCTCCGTAAAAAACAAACCTTTAATAAACTCAAAGATACCGAGGCCGATTTGGAACGGGTTGAAGACCTGCTCTCAGAGATAGAAAAAAATCTGAAGACGCTAGAGAACCAGGCTAAAAAAACCGAGCGTTATTATAGATTGAAAGAGCAATATAAAACCCTGAGCATTATGCTTGCTTCTTTCAGGATAATCACCTACAGCGATTCATTAAACAAAATTGATGACCAGGAACAGAAGCAACGCGGTGAAAAACTGGGAATAGTAACGCAAATTGATACTCACGAAGCTTTATTGCAGCAGCAAAAGGCTGACAGTCTGACCAAAGAAAAAAATCTTTCCATACAGCAAAAAACCACTAACGAGTACGTTTCAAAGATCAGGGCTTACGAAAGTGAAAAGAAGATAAAAAATGAGCAGCTTAAATTTCAACAGGATAAAGAATCGCGTTTAACAGAAGATCTGGAACGTGATCGTAACCAATTAAATCACGTTTTCTATAATATCAAGCGTTTAGCCGAAGAAAAGGCTCAGGAAGATGAGAATTTGGAAACCGTCAAAACATTAGTTAATGACCTCAAAATGGCGGTTGATGAATTGAGGGGACAACAAAACTCGGCAAGAGCGGAATTAAATGAATTAACCAATACTAATACTTCTCTGCAAAACCAGATCTACAAAACTGAGAAAGACCTTGAGATATTACAAATACAGGAACAGGCGCTGGAACAGGAAAGCCAGCGAAATATAGAAGACGCAACTACTAAGGAAGCTGAACTCTCCCATTTTAACCAGGTGGTGGCAGAATTGCAACAGCGCTCTGATTCGATGGAGAAAGAGCTGCAGGTTATTGTTGACCTTGAGGCTAAACTACAGGAACAAATAAAAGATATTGAAACTGAATCAGATAAAATAAAAGATAGCATCGTACAGGAAAGCCGTAAGCTGGATGCCAAACAAAACGAGTATAACCTGACCAAAAGCATGGTTGATAACCTGGAGGGGTTTCCTGAGTCCATTCGCTTTCTTAAAAAAAATAGCGACTGGGCCAAAAACGCGCCGCTTTTCAGCGACATTCTTTTTTGCCGCGAGGAATACCGTGTAGCTATTGAGAATTACCTAGAGCCATTAATGAACTATTATGTGGTTGCGAATTATGATGAAGCTATCGCCGCGATCAAGCTGCTAAGTAATTCAGCTAAAGGCAGGGCGCAATTTTTCGTATTGAGCAATTATGATAACGACAACATCGACCTCTTTAAATCGCCTGTTGTTGGGAACGCAATCCCAGCACTAGAAGTCATTGAAGTTGAAAAACGTTATCAGAACCTCTGTAATCATTTATTGAAGGATATTTACCTGGTAAATGATTCATCGGAGAATGATCTGAATAATGCCAAAATCCATGACCATATTGTATTGATCGGGAAAAGCGGAAGATTCAATAAATCAAAATTCACCATGGCCGGCGGCTCTGTGGGGTTGTTCGAAGGTAAACGCATAGGCCGGGCAAAGAACCTCGAAAACCTGGCCAAAGAAATAAAGTCTGTTGATACAAAGCTCAGTGAATTGCGCAATCGCTCTGAAGAATTGCAAAATAAATTGGTTGCGTTGAGGTCATCAGGAAAAAAAGACCAGATCAACCAAAAGCAACACGACCTTAACCAGCTTAATACCGAACTGATCACCGTTAAAACCAGGCAGGAACAATACCAGGCATTTATTGAGAACAGCCGCAACCGTAAGGAAGATATTGCTCATAAAATAAGCGGAATCAAGGATGAAACGCTTAAACTTCAACCCCTGGTTGCTGAATTGAAGACCAGGAAGCAGATCCAAAGCGATCTGCTAACAGACAAGCAACAGTCATTCAATGAACTGAACGAGTATATCTCGGTACAATCAAACACTTATAACCAGGAGAATATCCGTTTTCACCAGCAGCAAAATAAAGTATCAGGCCTGGTAAAAGATATGGATTACAGGGAGAGCCAAAAGGAAAGCCTGGAAAGCCGGATCGCCCTTAATAGTACTGAACTGGAAAAAGTAAAACTGGCCATCAGCGAGAACCTGGCCCAGGCCGGCCACTCGGATGATGATCTTTTGGAAATGTACAGTCAAAAAGAGGAACTGGAAAAAGCCACCCAACAAGCCGAACAGGAATATTATGCCTGGCGCGGAAATATCACGGAGACTGAAAATGAAATCACTGCGCTCAGGCGGAAAAAAGATCAGGCTGAAACCATTGAAAATGAACTGAAAGATCAGCAAAACAATCTTAAGCTTGAGCTCAATGCATTGAAGGAAAGGCTTTCTGTAGAATTCAACATCGATATACAGGAATTATTAGATGCTGAGCCTCCTGAAAATGAGAATGAAAACGACTTGCGTGACAAAACTGAAAAGCTAAAAAGACAACTGGACGATTTTGGGCCGATTAACCCTTTAGCTGTAGAGGCTTATAATGAAATGAACCAGCGCTACGAGTTTATACAAGCGCAAAAGAAGGATTTGAACGAAGCCAAAACCTCCCTGCTTGCCACAATACAGGAGATTGACGACACTGCACGTGAAAAATTTATGCAGGCCTTTATCAACGTACGTGAAAATTTTATAAAAGTATTCCGCTCATTGTTTAATGAAGAAGACTCATGCGACCTGATATTGATCGACCCTGCAAATCCGCTGGAATCCGACATTGATATCATCGCCAGGCCAAAGGGGAAACGTCCTTTATCCATTAACCAGCTTTCAGGTGGTGAGAAGACATTAACAGCGACGGCGATACTGTTTTCATTATACCTGTTAAAACCGGCGCCCTTCTGTATTTTTGATGAGGTGGACGCTCCATTGGACGATACCAATATTGATAAATTCAATAATATCATCCGTGAGTTTTCAGGGCAATCTCAATTCATAGTGGTATCTCACAATAAAAGAACTATTGCAAGTACAGATATCATTTACGGCGTAACCATGGTTGAACAGGGAATATCCAGGGTTGTTCCTGTGGATTTGCGCGAATTGGCAGATTAAACAAATTCAATAAAAGCAAAAAAGCCGAAGGTGTTAACTACATTCTTCGGCTTTTTATATTAGTTATAAAAACTTATCTCTTTGTTTTCAATGGAAGCTTTTTGCTACCTATCATTCCATTAAATTTATCCTTGGTAAACCTTAAAGATGCCGCGTTTTGAGCCTGTATTGAAAAAGTAGACTGCCTGCCAATGCTTTGAATAACTGGCCCTCTTACAGCGTAAGTTCCGGTTTTTACAAAGTTCAGTGCATGGGCCAACAATCCTTCTGTCGGATCACCGAAGTCTTTGGTCGGATCATCATAATCCTGTACACCCGGGTATCCGGTTGTATTAGGAGTAAATCCGCCATAATAACCACCCTGGTTGGCTGAGTTCAATGTATAAAACTCTGGAGTATAATATTGATATTTATTTATATTCAACGCAAAGAAACCAACCGGCTTACCATAGCTGGTGCTTCCAATAAATTGTACATCCATTACAGGTCGTAAATTATTGATCGTTAACTCACTGGCCGAAGCGGTTGAGCCCGTGATGATAAAGAATACGCGGTTAACATTAAGGGCTCCTTTTTTAGCAAAATTAACCACATTGTTTTCAGGCTTAAAGGTCCCTGCAGGTATATTATATATCGTGCTTAGCAATGGATGATTATCAGCCTGCAGTTTATCGTTATAATAGGTATTGTACATCACCGTGCCTGTTTTTGCGGCAGGGACGATTAAATTATCAATGTATTCCGCTGTAGAAACATAGCCGCCACCATTGTAGCGCAAATCAACCACCAGGTCGGTAACGCCCTGGGCAGTAAAATAATCGAAAGCAGTATTTAATGGTCCGTCAGCATTAGCGTCCGAAGTAAAAGTATTGAAAACCACATAACCTACGATATGCCCGTTGCCCTGGTCGAATGTTTTATAGGTTAAAACAGGATTTACATTATAGTTTGCAACGGCCAGATTAGTTACCGTAAGCGTAGTGTTATCTGGTTTAAGCAAGGTCATTGAAACGGTATTGCTGTTAAAAATCGCGTCGTTTACAAAATTCAAATTATTGCCACTTCCCCCAACCGATGATCCGTCATAGGAAATGCTTGTGCTGCCGTTAATGCTTGTTATTTGATAACCCCTTTTTATGCCTTTCTGATCAGCAGGTGAACCCGGATATACATAGGATATTCTCAAGTCATTAACATCATTATACTCCGGGCGGAACCCATAATCACCGTTAACGCCGTTTAATTCGCCTGAAACCGTACCATCATCGATAAATGAGTATTTCGCTTCACCCGGGTCAGGTGAGTAATATTCATAAGGTTTATTAGTTGCCGGGTTAATAGCATACTGCGACATTTTATCAACCAGTTTCTGTAATGCGTTGGCATCGCTTGGGTCAGTAACAGCCCTTGGGTTAACGGTAGCATAATTAGGTACAGAAGCGTACCACAGGTACTCTTCTTTTTCATATAAATACACCGAATCTTTTATAAGGTCTAGTGTAGTACCCGTTTTTGTAGGTCCGTCTACTACCGGGTTTGATTTCTTACTGGAACAGGAAGAAAATGATATGGCGGATAATAAAATTAGAGAGTAAAATAATTTTTTCATATTTATTGGGGTAATGCTATGTGACGCAATTAAATTATTAGAGTTAAACGAAATACGTATTAATATGTTATAATGTTACAATTTGATTAAGTAAATATTTCTGAATTAATATAATCTGTTCCGCAGGCCTCGGCGCAAAGTGAATCGATATCAGAATTTCCGATCATCACCACGTCTCTTCGCTGCAAATTATGATCTTTTATCAACAGGTCAATACTGTTT
>Ga0105237_10008126_pt1 | contig 11393 bp, 6 predicted proteins | sample KBSC24metaG_FD_81520 | JGI IMG/M metagenome (GOLD analysis project Ga0105237, IMG submission 81520) | Corn rhizosphere microbial communities from Kellogg Biological Station, Michigan, USA - KBS C2-4 metaG | ecosystem: Host-associated > Plants > Roots > Rhizosphere > Soil | place: Michigan, USA... | reverse complement strand
CGCCGGAAAGAACGTAATCGAAGTGGACGCCTCCACGCTGGAGCCACCGTTCTGGATGCCCCACGAAGCAGGCAAAGGAGCGCCGGCCGGCATTGCCGTGCTGATCAAGATCACCGGACCAGGCGGGCAGCTTTCGCGCGTTTTCAGCGATTCGACCTGGGAGGCCCGCCTTGCGGGCGGCCAGGATTGGAAACCGGCGAACGCCGCCGCCGACCTGAATGACAAGAGATTCAGCGACGCCGGGCCGCTACCGCAGCCGGCCGCCTTGTTGCGCCGCGACTTTCCCGTGACCCGCCGCGTGCAGTCGGCCCGGGTCTACGTCACGGCGCTTGGCAGTTATCGGCTCTCCCTGAATGGAAAAGTTGTGGGAGACGCCGTGCTCACGCCCGAGTTCACGGACTATCGAAAGCGAGTCTTCTACCAAACCTACGATGTGACCGGCCTTCTGAAAAACGGCGTGAACACCATCGGGGCGATTCTCGGCGACGGCTGGTACCGCAGTCCGCTCATTTGGACGGGCATCCATTTGTTTCCGGCCCCCACACGCTTTCGCGCGCAATTGGAGATCTCGTACCGCGATGGGACCCACGAAACGATCGGTACCGGAGATTCCTGGACCACAGCGCAGTCGCCGATCGTCAACTCCGGGATTTATGCTGGGGAAACCTACGATGCCCGCCTCGAAGAACCCGGCTGGAACCAGCCCGGTTTCCACGGAAAGGGTTGGGAGCCCGTGGTAGTTGCCGGCGCTCCTTCGATCGCGATCTCCAGCCCGGTGACAGCCCCCGTGCAGGCCGGCGAAACCGTCACGCCAAAAACCGTCACACCCGCCGGGAGCGGAGCTTACATCTTCGACATGGGGCAAAACATGGTGGGTTGGGTGACCCTGAAGGTGAAGGGTCCGGCCGGAACCCGGGTGAAGCTGCGCTTTGCGGAGATTTTGAACCCCGATGGCAGCATCTACCGGGAAAACCTGCGCAACGCCGACGCCACCGACCTCTACACGCTGCGCGGCGGAGGCGAGGAATCATTCACACCCAGCTTCACGTTTCATGGCTTCAAATACGTGGAGGTCTCAGGCTATCCGGGGAAGCCGGGCCTGGATGCCATCTCCGGGCAAGTGGTTGGGAGTCTGAATCAGCCGCCTACAGGCAGGCTCGACACTTCGAGCGAACTGATTAACAGGATGTGGAAGATCGGCCTTTGGGGGCAGCGTGGCAATTTCCTCAGCATTCCGACGGACTGCCCGCAACGGGACGAACGCCTGGGATGGACCGGGGATGCCGAGGTCTTCTGGCGCACCGGCGCCTACAACTTCGATATCAGCTCCTTCACGCGGAAGTTCATGCTGGACATGAACGACGCGCAATCGCCGGAGGGCGCATTTTCCAACGTGGCGCCGGACCTTCTGCCTTTCCCCGGCTTCGTCGGCGCGCCCGGTTGGGGCGACGCGGGGGTGATCATCCCCTGGACCGCCTGGCTGCATTACGGGGACAAAGAGTTCATTGAGGAGAACTGGGAACCTATGCGGCGCTGGATGGACTTCATCGCGCTTGCCAACCCGGATTTCCTGAGAAGAAAGGGCGTTGGGCCAAATTTCGCGGACTGGCTCGCACCCGACGAGCGAACGCCGAAGGACCTGGTGGCTACCGCATATTGGGCCCTCATCGCCGACATGATGTCTCAAATGGCGGCGGCAACCGGAAAGAATGCGGAGGCGGGGCAATATGCCACGTTGCTGGAGAATATCCGCACGGCTTTCCAGCGAGAGTTCGTAAAGGAGAACGGCGAAGTTGCCGGTGGCACCCAAACGGCATATCTCCTCACGCTCTACACAAAAATGGCCCCAAAATCCCTGGAGCCCGCGATGGTGGACAACCTGGTGAAAGACATCGAATCCCGGGGTGGGCATCTGTCCACCGGGTTCCTGGGGACGCCTTTTCTCTTATTCACACTCTCCCAATATGGCCGGGCGGACGTCGCCTACCGGCTGCTTCTCAACGAGACGTATCCCTCCTGGGGCTACATGCTTTCCAAAGGCGCGACTACCTGGTGGGAGCGATGGAACGGAGACACGGGCGATCCGGCCATGAATTCCTACAATCACTACGCCTTCGGCTCCGTCGTCGCTTGGGTTTACCGTTCTGTGGCGGGCATCGACACAAGCGCGGAGAAACCGGGATTCCGGGAGATCACCATCCGCCCATTGCCGGATGCACGCATCCACCATGCCCGCTGCGAGTACGATTCGGTCTACGGGAAAATTGTCAGCGATTGGAGCGGCCCCCCCGCCGGTCCGTTCTCCTTGAACGTGACGATCCCGCCCAACACCACCGCCAAGGTGTTTCTGCCGCTCATCCCCAACGTGCGCATCACCCAGGACGGCAAGCTGGTGGAGCCCGCCAAGGAAGCCGGAAGCTATGTAATTGCAACGGGTTCCGGATCTTATCGCTTTGAGGTGAAGTGATGCGGGGCCTGGCGGCTGGTTTGCTGATTTGCCTTGCTCCGGCGGCTTTTACCCAGAAAGCTCCGGAACCGGAAGCGGTGATCCCTATCTGGACAGGACCCGCGCCGGGCTCGGAGGCCTGGACCCAGAAGGAGATTAAGTACCGCAATCCGCAGACCGGCGAGCGGATGGTTCGGAACGTCGTCACCCCAACTTTAACCGCCTATCTGCCAGACCCCTCGAAAGCTACCGGTACGGGCGTTGTCGTCTGCCCCGGAGGCGCATTTCTATTTCTCTCCTGGGATAGCGAAGGGACGGAGGTGGCTCAATGGCTCGCCGCTCACGGTGTGGCCGCCTTCGTTCTCAAGTATCGGCTCATCTCCACTCCCGCGCCGGAGCCCGAATTCCACACTACTCTCGCCGCCCTGTTCGCCGGCATCGCGGCGGCGAGCCGCGACGGGAACGTCGAACGTCTTCTGGACAACACGGACCCGGGGAACGTTCGAGCCCTTGCGGCGGCCGACGGCAGGCAGGCGCTGCGTCTTGTGCGCGAACGATCGAAAGAATGGGGGCTCTCGCCGGACCGGATCGGCATGATGGGCTTTTCCGCGGGCGGTTTCGTGACCATGGCCGCGGTACTCGATGACGATGAGCACAACCGGCCAAATTTCGCCGCGCCGATCTACGGTGGAGACGAGAACGGGCGTGCCATCCCCTCCGGCGCGCCCCCGCTTTTCATTCTGGTCGCCAATGACGACGCGCTGATGGCGGCCGGAAGCGTCAAGCTGTACAGCGATTGGAGAGCTGCCGGGCGGCCCGCCGAACTCCATGTCTTTTCCAAGGGTGGCCACGGCTTTGGCATGACCCCTCACGGCCTGCCGGTGGACCACTGGATCACTCTGTTCGGGGACTGGCTCAGAGTCCAGGGGCTGTTAAAATCCAAACACTAATTCAAAAATACTAGTAACTGCAAAACGCCCGTGCAGTCCAAATTTCGCTGCGCGAAGCCCTTTACATTTACTAAAGCCAGTAAAATCTTAGATTTGGACGTGAAGTTCGCCTCTCGTCATGTTTTGCAGAGCAAAACTTGCCTTGTTTTACGATAGCTTGCCATTCGCTCCGAAGACCGCAAGTATACTCGCACAAAAGGTTCGGTGCTGCTCCGTTGTACGGGTGCGCAGCGACCGGGCTTCGCATATTCAGGGTGTTGGTAAATTAAGGAGCGTCCATGTTGAACAGAACCTGCCGTGTGGCACGCGGGTTGGTATTTACTTTTTTAGCCGTTTTTGCGTCGTTTGGGATGGTGTTTGCGCAGAGCACAACGGCAACGCTGAACGGAACGGTCACGGATAGCGCAGGAGCTTTGATTACCGATGCGCAAGTGACCATCACGAATCAGGCGACCCGCCAGGCGGTGCAGACTCGCACCAGCGCCGATGGAACCTATTCCATGCCGGGTCTCGCTAGCGGAACCTATGAAGTCACTGTATCAAAGGCTGGGTTTTCCAGCCTCACTCAAAAAGATCTTTTTCTCGGACCTACGGTAACTCGCACAATCAACAGTACTTTGTCAGTCGGTCAGGTCTCCCAGGAGGTCACGGTGGAAGCGGCTGTCGACCAGGTGCAGACTACCACCGGCGAGGTCTCCAACTCCGTGGCCCAACAGCAGGTGGAAACCTTGCCGTTGAACGGACGGAACTACCAAAGCCTTTCGGCGCTGATGCCGGGCGTGGTGAACACCGCCCAGGGCAGCTCACAGGGCCAGGGCGGCTTCGGAACCGGTAACACCATGTCCATCAATGGGATGGGCCTGAGCGGCACGCTGTACGAATTGGACGGCGTCTGGAACATGAATACCGGAAACATGACGCAGACCACCATCCTGCCGAACCCCGATAGCATCCAGGAAGTCCGGACACTTCAGAACAACATCAGCCCGAAATATACGCTGCTGGGCGCCTCCGTTGTGTTGGTGCAAACCCGCAGCGGCTCGCGCGATTTCCACGGAGCGGCCTGGGAATATTTCCGCAACACGGACCTGAACTCGCGGAACTTCTTCAGCCCCAGCGTTCTTCCGTATCACCAGAACATTTTTGGCGGCACGATCGGCGGACCGCTGATGATTCCCAAACTGTATAACCGGGACCGGAACAAGACGTTCTTTTTCATTAGCGAGCAAGGTGTGAAACAGAGCGAAGGCAGCACTCAGACCGGAATTACACCCACGGCGGACCAACGGAATGGAATCTTCAACAATCCGATCAAGGATCCTTTGACCGCGGTGAACGGCGATCTTTCCACAGCGTCCTATTTCCCGAAAAACTCGGCGGGACAATACGTAATCCCGGCCAACCGCCTCAATTCGAACTCCCTCACTCTTTTGAACGCTACCGCCAATCTCCCCAACTATTCTTCGGGAGCCAACAATTACATCAATACCAATCCTCAGGTGATCAACCAGCTCGATTCGCAGGTCAAGGTGGACCACAACTTCAACGACAAAGTTCACCTGATGGGCGAGTACTTCGATCTGAGACAGGGCGAAGACCTTCCCTCACAGGAATGGCTTGGTTCTCCCTTCACCACCAGCCGGCAGTCCTTCGAGACCCGGAGCAAACTGATTGAGCTGCAGGGCACGGTAATCATCTCGCCGACCATGGTTAACCAGCTCTCCCTGGGAGCCAACGTCTATGTAGTAGACCTTGGCACGAACGGCCTGGTATATCAGAACCAGCTTCCCGACTTCCACACTCAGCTTCCTTACTCGGGTTTCCTTTCGGACCGACTCCCGACGGTGAATTTCTCCGGCGGCTACGCCTCCATTGGCGTTACGCAAACCCAGCCCCTGATCCACGCTTCCGATCTCGAAACGACTCTAACCGACGACTGGAGCTGGGTGAAGGGCAAGCACACCATTGAGGCGGGCTTCAACCTGGTGAACAGCACAAAGCGCCAGAATAAATTCGCACAGAGCAACGGCACCTGGAGCTTCAGCGGCCGGTTCACGGGCGATCCGATTGCCGATTATCTGCTTGGTGACGCGACGCAGTTTGTTCAGGAGAGCAGCGAGCGGCGCCCCTATATCCACGGGAAGATCATTGCTTCCTATATCCAGGATTCGTGGAAAGCCACGAAGAGGCTGACCCTCAACTACGGCCTCCGTGTCAGCTACATTCCCCTGCCGAGCGCGCAGGATCAGTTTGAAGCCATGCTGAATCCGGCGGCTTACAATCCCGCTCAGGCCCCCATCGTCAACGTGGATGGAACGATTACGCCGACCGCCAACTACAACCCGACGAACGGCATCATCGTGAACGGCAAGAACGGCATCCCGCGCAACTTCAGCTTCGGGCAGAATTGGTATCTCGCTCCCACCGCAGGGTTTGCCTGGGACATCTTCGGCGACGGCAAGACGGCCCTTCGCGGCGGATACGGTGCTACCCAGTCTCGCGTCTTCACCGGCGCCGACTGCACGTACAATTGCGCGAACAACTACCCGTTTGTTCAATCGATTACCCTGATCAACCCGCAATTCCCCAACCCAGTTGGCACCGGCCAGGCGACGCCCCCGGCGGCTCCGTCGCTGGCAGGCTCCGACCTGTGGGTAAAATCGGCGTCCACGGTCCACACCTATAGCCTGACCCTGGAGCATCAGTTCCCGGGGTGGCTGGCCTCCATCGGCGTGGCCGGCAACCATGTAGTGAACATGCCGGCGGGCCTGGATATCAACCAGCCGACTCCGGTCGGCGGCTTCGACTACAACCCGTCCATCAACACCGGAACCTATGAGTACGTCTACGGGAAGTACCAGGGCTACGGAAACCTGAACACGGTCCACAGCATCGGCAGAGCGAATTGGAACGGCCTGGTCGCTTCGGTTCGTCACTCGGTCGGGCACGGCCTGTTCTTCACCGGCGCCTACACCTATTCTCACGGCCTGTCGAACGTGTTCTCGCAGAGCTTCTTCGGGGGCGGCGGCTTCCAGAATTCTCTGAACCCGAACGGCGACTACGGCAATTCGGCGATCGACGTAACCCACGTGCTTTCGTTCAGCTACATCTATGACATTCCCTTCCTGAAGGACAACAAGAGCTGGGCGGGGACGTTGCTCGGCGGCTGGAAGTATTCCGGAATCACCGCCATTCAGAGTGGAACCTCGCAGAGCCCGGGGCTCAGCATTTCCAACCAGGGCCTGGCCAACAGACCCAACGCGACGGGTCAGGCGATGTCCTACCCCAAGACCGTAGCCGAATGGTTTAACACCGGTGCGTTCACCGCCCCGGCGGCCGGCTACTTCGGCACCGCTGCCAACGGCAGCATCCGCGGCCCCGGCCTGGTCACCTTCGACATGGCCCTTTACAAGGACTTCCGCTTCGGAGAGCATCAGACGATCCAATTCCGCGGCGAGTTGTTCAACATCTTCAATCACACGAACTTCAATGGCATCAACACCACGTACGGGAGCGGCGGCTACGGCAACGTCACGAGCGCGCTAGACCCGCGAATCGTGGAATTCGCCCTTCGCTACCATTTCTAACCGGTCGACCAATCCGATCCCCACGTTCCTCACCGATGCTAGACTGTCGGTGATGAACGTGGGGATTTTTTTGTTTGTAGCCGCCGCGTCATTAGCCCCGCTTTCTGCCTGTCCGTTCTCTCCCGCCGATACCGCCGCATACCGGCAGGCGGTTTCTCAGTCTGTTCCCTACGCGCAACGCCGGGCGGCCTACGAGCAGTCTATCCGGGCGTGCCCAAACGAGCTGCATCTCTACACCGAATTTGCTTCTCTGCAGATTGCCAATCATGATTTCGCCGCCGCGCTTCCCTGGATTGAGAAGGGTCTTCGCCTGTCGCCCGAGGACGCTATCTTGAATCTGCGGAAGGGAGAGGCCCTGGTTGCGCTTAGCCAGCCCCGGGAGGCGCTGACCGCTCTGGGCAAAACGCCGGCGACGGGCGAGTCCCAATTCTTTGTAGGATTGGCGCACCAGTTGTTGGACGAACATCGCGAGGCGCAACAATGCTTCCTGGACGCCTGGAAGCGGGGTTACCAGGATCCCTACGTGCTCTACTCCCTGATGTTGGAAGACAAAGCTCTGGGCGACAAAGCGGCCGGCGTGGAGCACTTCCGGACGATGATGGCGCGGTTTCCGGATTCGGTCTGGATCCATGTCCTGCTCGGCGATGCCCATTTCAAGCAGCACCAGGACGCGGAGGCGCGGCGGGAATACCTGGCGGCGGTGAAGCTGATGCCGGATCTGTTTGAGCCCAACTTCCGGCTTGCATATCTGGAGTTCCAGGGCGGGGAATACGCCGCCGCCGTGCCGTATTACCAGCGCGCCCTGGCCGCGAAGCCGCACCACACCGAAGCGAATGTTTACCTGGGGGAGGCGCTTCGCCGCGCCGGACGGATTCCCGAAGCCATAAAACAACTGCGCCGCGCCATCGAGGTGGATCCGAAGGCGGGGTTGGCGTACGATTCTCTCTCCAAGGCGCTCTCCGACTCTGGCCGGCTGCCCGAGGCTGTGGAGACGCTCCGCTCCGCCGAAGTCCAGTTTCCGGAGGACTCCTCCTTTCCCGCGATGCGGGCGCGCCTGCTCCAGAGGATGGGGCGGACCAAGGATGCGGAACAGGCAGCCCGGCGGGCCGCGGAAATCATGGACCTGAGGAGCAGGCGGCAGGCTCTGGGAGACCCCAAATGACCACCGGTACGCGCCGCCTGGCGATTTTGGCTCTGGCCTTTTCGCCCGTATTTTCCGGGACCGTGGCGGACGATATTCAAAGGCTTTCCCGTTGCGTGGATCAGAAGGATCAGGCCTGCATTCTGGCTTGTCTCAAGACCCCCCCGGCGAGGGCTTCCGCGGAATACCTGGCTCTCGCCGCTCGCGGGTACATGCTGCTGGGGAAACGTCCGGAGGCCGTAAAATCGATCGCCGCCGCGGTGGAAATGAAACCGGATAGCTACGAATATCTGATGCAACAGGGGTGGATATACCAGCGATCGGGCGATCAGGTTTCTGCTGTTCACTCGTTCCTGCTGGCGTCGCGAATCAATCCGCAATCGGCGCCGGTTTTCTACGAATTGGGGATGAGCTTTTTTCTCGCGAAAGAGAATGAGCGCGCGATACGCCATTTCGAGCATGCTCTTCAGCTCGACCCAAAGAACGACAAAGCGCAGTTCATGCTGGGCGTGGTGGAAATCTGGAGCGACCGGCTGGAGGAGGCCAAGACCCATTTCGCCGACGCACTAAAGCTGCAGCCGGAGAACCCGCACTACCTCCTGCACTACGGCGTGCTTCTCGCCCGTTTGAATGAAAACGACCTGGCGCTGGCGAAGATGCTGGAGGCGCGGAAGCTGGACCCTTCGAACCCGCTCACGCATTATCAAATCGGGAAGCGCTACCGGGAGTTGGGAAGGCTGGCCGAAGCCCGCGAGGAGTTGGAGACCGCGGTTCGCTTGAGGCCGGGACTTTCACCGGCCGTCTATCAACTGGGAGCGGTGTACCGGCGGCTGGGCGAGGAGGCGAAAGCAAAAGAGGCGTTCGCGAGGTTCGAAAAACTGGCTGAACAGGAAAAGACGGGGCCCGAAGACCCCGTCGACGCAAACCTGGAAGAGTAACACCGGCCCGGCTGGGCCTTCTACATGTTGTAAAAGAATTCTTCGTAAACGATCTTGCCGTCGGCCACTTTATAGACCGCCACTTCCTCCATGGTGAACCTTCTGCTTTGCGGCTTGAAAGTGACATCCAGCTTGAAAACCACCGAAAAGTGCGAGCCCGCGACGAGAGGACCTTCGACAACAGCAGAATGGACGTCGTGGTTTGCCACACACCATTCGCCCTTGGCCAAAACGGCCGGAAGGCCTTTCGACTCGCGCGAGCCTCCGGGAGGCGCGCCTGCCTCCACGCTGACGATATCGGGTGAATAAAGCGCCTTCGTGGCTTCTTCGAATTTGCCCTCTGAGCAGAGCTTAACGAGAGTATCCGCAACTTGCTGGGTCGTCATGGTTGATCTCCTCCCAACATTTTCGCAAGTTTCATCCGGCCACAAACTCTGAGCAATAAACGGCCGTGAAGAATCACCGGAAATCTACATTCTGCTGTGCCCTTGACAATCGATAGTCGATTGTCTACCATCATCGTCAAATGACGGTAGAATGTCTTCCATGACAAAACAGACACAGCAGCGGGTTGGACTTCTCCAGGGAACTCTAGACATGCTCATATTGCGGACTCTCCTCTATGGCCCTGCTCACGGTCATCAGATCGGTAAGCATATTCAGAGAACGACAAATGAATTTCTGCAGATGCAGCACGGTTCACTCTATCCCGCGCTTCACCGTCTCGAAGAAAGAGGATGGGTGAGCGCGAAATGGGAAACGGCTCCGGACCGAAACCGGGAATTTAAATACTACCGATTGACTGACAAAGGCAAGAAACAACTTCTGGTCGAAGAATCGCAGTGGAAGCAGATGGCGGAGGCCGTGGCACGAGTGATGTGGCCCGCCGCCGAAGAGAGCTGAGATGAGATGGTGGCAAAGGAAGGAGAGAGATGCGGACCTGGATCGGGAGCTGCGTTCTGATCTCGAACTGGAGGAAGAGGAGCAACGAGAAAACGGCCTGCTACCAGAAGAGGCCCGCTACGCTGCTCGGCGCGCTTTCGGCAATTTGACCCTGATTAAGGAACGGACTCACGAGGCCTGGGGCTGGACCTGGATCGACGGGCTCTCTAAAGACCTCCGCTACGCCCTTCGCCTCTTCCGCAAGTCCCCGTCCTTTACCATCACTGCAATCCTCATCCTCGCCCTTGGCGTCGGCGTCAACCTGACCGCCTTTCGCCTCCTGCTTCTCGAAATCACCCCGACCGTTCGCGACCCCGATACCCTCGTCCTGCTCGCACGCTGGTTCCCCAATGGCTCCGGCAACACCATCGCCTGGCCGGTGCTCGACTTCTACGCTCAGCACGCCCGTTCGTTCCGCGCCGTAATCGCCTCCCACGAAGATTCGGTCACATTCGGCGAAACTGAGTCCGGCCGCGACGCGGAGACTGTCAGGGTAAACTTTGTCACCCCCCAGTTCTTCGCGGAACAGGCCCCGCCCATGGTCCGCGGACGCGCGCTCGCGGCGTTCGATGATTTGCCCAATGCCGAACCCGCAGTCGTCGTAAGCCGCCGTTTCTGGGAACATCGCCTTGCAGCCTCGCCCGGGCTGATCGGCCAGACGCTCCGGCTCAACGGAAAAACCGTCTATGTTGCGGGCATCATGAACGACCCGAAAGGCCGCCGTGAAGATCTCTGGATTCCCCTCGCCAAACAGCCGCTCATTGTCGAAGGCAGCACCCTTCTGACCGAGTGGACTTCGCCTTCGGTATACGGCGTCGCCCGGCTGAACCCCGGCGTCACCCCTCGCGCCGCCGAGGAAGAAAGCCGTGTGCTCGCCGCCGCACTTCGCCAGTCCCATCCTGAAGCGGTAGGCAAGGACGAGCGCCTCAGCGTTGCTTCCTTCAGCAGCAATCGAATGAACCCCCAGGAAATCGCGGCGGCGGCGATGGCCGTCACCCTCATCCTGCTGATCCTGGTGGTGGCCTGCGCCAATCTCGGATCTCTTCTGCTCGCTCGCGGCGTCGCGCGCGACCGTGAAATCCACATGCGCCTCGCCCGGGGTGCCAGCCGCGTCCGCATCGTCCGGCAGTTGCTCACGGAAAGCACCCTGCTCGCCGTCGCCGGAAGCCTTGTCGCCTGGCTCTTAAGCGCCATAGCTGTTCAGGTCCTTCTCATCAAGAACGACGAGCCCAAAGACTGGGCCCCCATGCTCGATGGGCGCATCATGGCCGCTACCCTCGCCGTGGCTTTGTTAGCCGCTGTCGCCTTCGGACTCGCCCCCGCGCTCAGGCTCACCGGTTCGGCCCTGCACGCGCGCCGCGCCCGCTCCGTCTTCCTCGCCTGCCAGGT
>Ga0105237_10008124_pt1 | contig 11395 bp, 12 predicted proteins | sample KBSC24metaG_FD_81520 | JGI IMG/M metagenome (GOLD analysis project Ga0105237, IMG submission 81520) | Corn rhizosphere microbial communities from Kellogg Biological Station, Michigan, USA - KBS C2-4 metaG | ecosystem: Host-associated > Plants > Roots > Rhizosphere > Soil | place: Michigan, USA... | reverse complement strand
GAACAACGACAATGCCCTAATATAACTCACCACATTATGCAGTCAATAAAGCCAGGATGTGGGTAGGTCAATTGCGACCTGCTCGGACGCATCCATATTGGCGTTCTCTTTATGTTATCTTCTCCTGGAAAGCTCAAGAGCTGTTGCATTCAGGACCTGGTAGAGTACAACATGTGATCTGAGAACTTACCATGAAAAGTCTGTACAGGCCCCAGAACTGAGCATGATACTCCAAGGACGACGCGAAGAGCTTCTGCCAACGAGTCGTTATTTCATAAGCACATAGAGCAACCGCTCGTCGTTGGCATTCCATCTCGGGAAGCGTCTCTGGTTCGAGGCTGTCAAGGTCTGCGAATGGCGAAGGGTCTGTCTCGGAGGCATTGAGACTGCAAACGATGGCATCGTAGAAACCTTTACTCCTCACTCGGTCCAGAACATGCTCTGAGGAAGGGTTAGGCTGTTTCTTGGGAAAGGGTAGCTGTAAAAGGAGCATACTAGAGGTCAACAGCAACGGCTCTCTATCTAATCCCAGGCATCCTAACAAGAAATCGAATCCCAAGCTGTGCTGGGCAGAAAGTTTCCACGACATGATAAGATCGAGAAGTTCGCTGTCGGTGAAAACGACAGATCCAGGTGAAGAGGCCGCTTCAGAGCGCGATGTACGGCAGAATAATATCGCACTGAAGAATGGAAGATCTTTTGAAAGGCTGTTGAGGCTCGCTTCGAGTGATTTGGTAGCTTTGGCCGTGGCATCGTCTTCGCGCGGGTACCGCTTAGGGCTGGCGGGGACTTGTTGGAGGTCGTCTCCATCATCGAAGCACTCTTGACTCAATTGCTGAATGGAGGATATCTTGTTTCGGCAGTCATTCAAACGCTCTTTCAACTGATCGTTCTCCGCAAGGAGGCGCTCGATGATCACATTGCCGTGAGCCTGGCTCAGCAGTTCGACACGCTTTGCCAGGTCGGTGACGGTCCTTTTAAGCTGCTCCCGCGTCCTTCGCTGCCCAACACGGTCGACTTGGCGTTTTCTCTCAAGCTGTTTCTCAGTGAAGCGATCTTTCCATTCATTGCTGTGCTTCGGTGCCATGATGTATGGGTCTTCCTGCGCCAAATGATATGGTCCAAAGTCGTCGCTTTTGATGTAACAAAGATGGGAGAAGGGGCATCCCTCACATCGGCAACACCCTCGCCTGTACCATGAGGCCACCGAACTTCCCCGCACTGGGCGTCCCGAGAAATGCAATGCCTAAACTCAATGATGGGCCCCGTGGGCAGTTTAGAATTCGACGGTGCCGATTAGTGGCCAACTTAATCATGAAGTAATAGTGCTAACCTGATCTCCAGCTGAGGAAAGGAGAGGGGAAGGGGGTCGAGGGCATTGGCGGATCATCCAGGGATCAGTCTGGTGTGCACCAGGCAATAGCCCAGCCTAAGGAACCCCGGTCTGGGGCTCCCCAGGCGTTGGGCTTCCCCATGTCTCGGAGTGCAAATTGCGTTCCGAGGACTTCAGCAGGATTCTCTGCGACTGTATTGGTCCCTACGTGCGAGTGACCGCATCAATAGCAACCTTTCCGAGTTTGAAACTTGCCGTCGTACATGCAGAATCGTAAAAGCTACCCATGGGACCCAACGATACTCTACTTCACTCAAAGCCGTTCGTAGCATTGTTCCTCTGGCCACTGCCGCCAGCTCTGGACTGTTCCAGAATGGCATTCTGTTCCATCACGTCTTTGGCAGTAAAATAGCCCTCCTCCGACGAGGCTTTGTCCCACCCATCCTGGACCGATTCAATGGAATAATCCCCACTCACATGGATTCCAAGCGTCTCCCCGATGAATAACTTCCCAAAGTTCCGACCCCAGCTTGACACAATTTCGCCACGGAGCGAACAGTCCTCGTGAGCCAACCAGCAACAGACTGGAGACACTGCCCATGCTGGATAGTTTTCTGCTGCATTGGCCCAAGTGCTTTCGTCAGTCAGCATTTGCCTCGCCAGATTTGTGAAGGCGACGGGAGCCAGTGCATTGACGTAAATGTTACTCTCGCGACCTTCATAGGCGAGCGATTTGGCAAGTCCGAGCAGGGCAGCCTTGGCTGAAACGTACGCTGCGTTCTGTGGCATGCCGTATATCGAACACGAGCATACCATGATGACCTTGCCATATGACTGCCTCTGCATGAATGGCCAAACGAGTTTCGTCAAATTCCAGCTTCCGAAGAAATGTACATCGAACACAAGAGCCAGCTCTGTCGGAGTGAACTCGTCAAAGTGTTTTTTGATTTCTAGGCCTGCATTGTTGATGAGGACGTCAATGCGTCCGTGGGCTCCGATGGCAGAGTCGACGATGCGTTGAAGTACCTGCTGGTCACCAACACTGCCCTGTACTGCGATGGCCTTGCCCCCGGCATCCTCGATCATTCGTTTCGTTGTTTGGACACCCTCGTCAGATAGATCATTGAGGACAACTGAAGCGCCTCTCTTGGAGAAAAGTAATGCATGTTCACGGCCCATGCCAGCGCCAGCACCAGTAATGATAACTACGCGACCATCATACCGTAGCTCACTTGACGATTTGGACGCCATGTTTACGTGATATTATGAGACACTGCGGTGATTCGAGTGTTTTACTTAAGTGGCAGCAGTGGGATTTCAGCATTTAGAGCGCTATATATTGGGCACCTGCCTTGGTGCTCTTTTGGCCTACGACGATCCGTCAGCATTGTGAGGATGGGTGGCGAAGGGTAAGGCCGACAGAGCTGCAGCCGGATCTCGTCGTGTAGGAGCTTCCGGGAGGCAAGGACGTGCCTTGAATGGATAGACTATGCCACCCACACCTTGTAAAAATGGATAAAATGGACTTAAAAATAAGCCGATCATGAAATGCTACGAATCGTGATAAACCAAAGACTAGAATTTGAACTGAGGATTGTGCATTGCCTTTGGGAGAGCTTGGTAATCCTACGCAGAGCACCACGCGTGCCGGGCGCATATACATTGTAATACCTAAGATCAGCATAGAACTACGCACAAGTGCGGTTAGTTGCTTTCGTGACCAACCGCTTCCAACTTGTGGACTGAAATGAAGGTGATAGTCTGGCAGATACGAGGCTCAACGTAGCTCCGCCTCGTTGACAATGGCCTGCTTCCACTGGTCCACTTCTGCTCGAAGCCATTGTAGAATAGATGGTGGTGGCGAGACAAAGCAAGGGGTCAGAAGTTACGAGTCGTAGACTTGAAAAGTAGCTGATGCTGCGTAGTTGGCGTCCATGCTAGTGATGCAATAGTCTGAACTCTGAGACCCAGCCCGTGTTGTAGGATTTCGAGTGGTCTGTTTGTCAGACGGTTTGTTTGCTACGTTTTGGTTTGTAAACGGCTTTTTCCCCTTCCACCTGGTTTGTAACTTTGTTTTAATACGATAGAAGTATACCCCCAGAGGAGGAAGATTTCCTAAATCTCTGACCTTAGGATCGGCTTTCTACAAAACTAAGCCTATTTAAGCGACTTTTGGGTAAACAAGAAACCTGTTCGTTACGTGACAAAACGACAAAAAAGTAAAAAAAAAATGGGATCATCTACGCGATAAACCCGTTTCTCCTAATCGTGAGAGGTTATCACGAGAGCTGCCTGTTTTCAAATGTACGACTTGTTTAGATACTTCGGTGCTGGAGAACTGCGCGCAGGGAAGTGGAACTTTGGCCGCCGTCGAAAATTGGGTGAAATTTGATAGATAGCGCCTCAGCAGGAAGGATGCACCGTGCCATTGATTTGGGCAATTTGCAAATGGCTATCAATGCCACCTAATTCGAGGAGATTGTTGTTCTTTTCAGTCGACTACTAGTTGTATCTTTCTGACCCTACTTCTTCGTGTGGCTCAGTTCAAATCTGATCATAGCCATGGGCGATAGAAAGCTTGCGCAAGTTATTCTGGATCCTGAAAAAGATTGTGGAAATGTCCGTGGGAGCAAGGTATCTAAACAGTCAGCCGAGGCGGCCAGCCAGCTCCTGACCGAGAACCACCAAAAAATGCATGCATATTTTCATATGGCTGGAATGCACAGTTGGTTACTCAGGTTCTCCGCGCACATTACCAAAGACTAATATTGTATAGACCACGAGTTGCATCATCTGCTTGCCATATACCCACTGGGCGCAACGCCAGAACAAATCAAGGCCGCTTACGACAGAAATATTGGTTACCAGAAAGAAATAGCCGCATTCAACCCACCAGTCAATGGCGTTGCGAAGGAACCGACTTTTGATGAGCGACTTGGTAGACCTGAATTTTACACATTTTGGCTAGAATTCTTCAGGAACGAGATCTCGCGCCATGGTGTAAATGAGACAGTCAATAAGTTTATCTTCAGTGGGGATGCACTGGCGGAGAGCCTCTTTGCACGCCTACATGGTGGTAAGCAAATATAAACAATCAAGCCGGGCTTCAGGGAGACTAATATGCACTGTAAGGTCTGCTGCATCCCATAATGCATCTAGGGTATGGCCTGGAATTCAACCAGCCCGCAATAGTTGCGGAGGCTCTTGCCGACGCCGCTATTCACGACGCATTTATGGGTACAATCTGCTTCCCAGCAGAGCAGGTGTCTACAAGATGTAAGACCTCAGCAGATACATCACTCATGTCTTTAGTGAAGTTGCTGCAGGAGGACAATTCGATTCGTGCAAGCATTTCAGAGGAGGAAACTCACAACAAGCTTGCAACTGATCTCATGATTCGAGAACCTCATCGACTGATCGACATTGTTTCACGATACAGAGTTACGGCAGAATCGTTGGATAGGAAGTTAGCAGAAATGGCTCAGACATCTGTCTACATACTCGCTGCAGCACAGCGACCTGATAAAGCCCTCGCGTTAGATTTCTACATGATGCATGCAGCAAACCTATCTGTATTCTATCCAGTCTTCCTGACCCAGACATGGATATCCTCGGAGAATAAATGCCGTCTGCTGGAATGGAAGGGCCGTCTCGATTTGGCCATATTCGCATCATGCAAGGCTCCTGTTCTACACCCCGATCGCATCGCATCTTACGCGCCTGTTCGACCTAGTGGGTGGGAAGCCATCTTTAGCCGAGCATGTTTGTACGGAGATGACGGCCATACCGCCAAACTGATTCGGGCAGTCACGCTTGCTGCCGCCGAATACGAAAAATTTCCCGACGTGTTGCCTCTATCACCAGAAATTGGATACAAATTTTTCCTTCAGATTGCACACATGGTATTAGACTGTGTTGAGGAGATGGATGAACCGACTTACAAGCGTCCCCATGTCGAATATTTCCCGGACACGGATGAAGAGGTTCTAAGGTTGGTTGCTCGCTGGATCCGCTTTGCAGGAACAGAAATTGCGTGGAAAGATATAAAGGCAAGGCAGATTGAAGTCCCTTGAAAGCGTCGAGCCTCCAGCAATAGTTATCATGAGCGCATCGGACCGCAGCCGCTAGACCCAGCAGAAAGTTGCTTCAGTCCACCTGCAAACAGGAAAATCATATGATTAACGCTTCGTTACCCAGATATTCTACCTGACTGTCCTATATCGCTTCTTTTGAATTTCATCGAGGCCCACATTCCAGACTGCTGTTACTGATGTGTATGAGGAGGTCTGTTTTCTTCAAGATCCACACTGATTACCAAATTTCGGTATTTGAGTGGCATCGGCTTTTTGCGAGCGCAATGCCACAGTCTAATCCGTTGTCGTCGTACTCCTTGATCTCACCAGGAACTACAAATATGGATCCTTTGCATGACGTCCTAAACGCAGACTCAAGTTGAATAAAACCTTTGGTGTCGTTGCCGTATTAGTCCTTTGCAGCCGGTATAAGGTGCCACTCCATCACGGCTGTCTGGTGAATCCACCTGTGTATATCCTTGTCGTTTCGGAACCAGTTGACGATCACCAAAATTGGGACTGTCTTACAGCTACGAATCCGATTCTCCTCACAAAACAGTCTTAGACCAAAATACTCGTGAAGGTATAGCCACAGACCGTAGTTTGCAACATGCGAAAAAGCAACACCCTAACTGTAACAACCAGCCTCTCGACAGCCCTAAGAAGGTTGAGGATCACCATTCATCTCTAAGAAGGTTCCAGCCACCTAGATGACTGGAAGAATGCAGGAATAAGATTCCTTAGGATGGACCGATAGGTTTCAGTACATTGCTATTCCATACCCCACCCTGTACTCGTGCAGTGTTTGGTGATCCCTCTCGATACGACCCTCATGATAGCCTTACCATTGTGTACAGTTGCTACACCAACGTCAAGTCTTTCTGACCCTATCTACAACGGGCTTTGGAGTAAGCAGCACAAGGATCATTGCCAAGACGATGGGTAAAAGAATCCAACCGCCTGCAGATTTTGCTCCGTTACGACGTCGTAGAACCCAATCATGCTTTATCGACGCACACCCCGCCGAGAGGTACATTGTTAATCGATCGTCAACAATCAAGCTTCAGAGCTGATGAAGCGTAGCCGTGAAAACGCTCAAATCCTAAGCAAGAACCCTCAGCCTATGGCATCTACGGCGCTTGACCAGAGGGCTCTCACTTTTGATAATTATGTCGAGACTATATCAAACCCTGCGCAGTCTCCACTGCTTCAGCATCTGAAGCTACCAGCCGAGCTTCGGGTTTGCGTCATTGGCGCTAGTACTGGGATCGGGGAGCATATCGCGTACGCGTATGCTGCCGCGGGTGTAGCAAATATCACCATAGGGTCAAGAGACAAGAAGGACCTAGAGTCCGTAGCCCAGCGCATCCGCGAGTTGTCACCAGGATCTACTACGCAAATACTTTCAATTGATATCGGTAAAGACGAATCCGTGGCCGATCTAGCCAACTTTCTCAAGACAACGCACGGGGCCTTGGATGTTGTCGTACTCAATGCAGGTCATTCGAATCCGAACGCGAACATATGCGAAGCATCGCCGGAAGCCGTCAGGACAGCATTTGCAGTCAATGCCATGGGTACATATAGTGTCATCTATCATCTCGCCCCGCTTCTAATCCGCCAGAAACAGAAGTCTGCCGGGCTTTTCTTGACAATTGGATCCGGGTCGTCTGCGCTTCGTCGAGGGCCATTTGCCAATCCAGGCTACTCGATCAGCAAGCTAGCCCAAGCGCGAATGGTTGAATACCTGTCAGAAAAATTTGCTGAAGACGAACTAGTCTCGATCAACATCGAACCCGGAACTGTGCTGACTCAAATGTCGAGGACGCTTATTCAAGCCGAATATACTCACTGTACGATGCATCATCTCTATCCAAAAGTAAAAGTCAGCTGACAGTGACCAACTAGTTCTAAAGGATGACATCGGGCTCGCTGGTGCGACATGTGTCTGGCTTACGTCCCAACGCTCATCTGCTGGTTGGCTAAACGGCCGGTTCGTGGCAGCGAAGTGGAGGCCGGAGGCTTTGCTCGCAAAGAGGAATGAAATAGTGGAAAAGGATCTCCTAAAGTTTTGTCTGTTGGCCTCATAATTCAGTATAGGTGCAGAAGTCACATGGATCTTGCTGAAGTTAGATGACGGAAACACTAGGGGACCAACAGGAGTCTAGAATTGAGACCTATTTAAAATGATTGAAAGCCAGACATGGCGAAACATCAAAACATCAAATATATGTCTTTCATTTGCACAACAGTTCTGACTATAAGCACATCGGCTTGCTGAATGAGACATCACCTGATGTATATATGCTTGAAAATGAAGACGCGAAGCGTTCGGCCGTGTGATGTAGTATTGTGGACGGTAATGGCTACAACGCAACCGCAGCTTCCTTGGAGCCTTGTGTTATCCGGCCCGGATCCCGATACCTAAATTTCAGTAAAAAGTGAGCGGATTTCCTCCGCGATCTGGTCTCCCCGGAACTTGAATTCCACGATAGGATAGTCGATAGGATTCTTGGTTTGATTGATCCACCCACCAAAGATGATCTCATCCACGGTGCCTTTGAGATTCGTGGCGCGAAAGTCATAAAGTGAGATCATCAAGGCGAGCAATGTCTTAATCTCATTTGCCGCAAAGAAACGGCCTGGGCAAGCATGTTTTCCGTGGCCAAAGGTCAGGTTGAGTGGCGTTGTCATGACCCACTGGTGTTTGTTTTCCTGGCCGGGTTGCTGACGTTTTCGATATGACCTCCATGGATCGAATGACTTAGCATTCTCCCATACATTGTTGTCCAAATTTTGGGGGAGATAGTTACACCAGAAATAGGTACCCTTAGGGATTACTGTTCCGTCAGACATTGTCCATTCTTTGATCGTATATCGCTGCATTTTCACTTGTAATCATTAGCAGGCGGTCCACAACTAGATTAGTTTATCCTAGTTCGAACTCACGTGCTGTGAATGGGCATAGTCTCAGTGCCTCGTTGATGAAGCTATCCAGCTTTATCAGACGTGTCAACCCTTGCTTCGTCCACTTGCCCTCACTCTTGAAAACTTCCTCAATCTCCATCCGTAGCTCTAGTTGGAACTCTGGATACAAGCACAGGAAGTAGAAGGTCTCAAGGAAGGAGATACTACTGGTATGGATGGCTCCGATATTCAAATGTAGCATCCGAAAAACGAGATGATCAACGCGGAGATGTTCAGGAGGGCAAACGTCAAGAACCCACTGGATCGCATCATCAGGCTTAGCCTTGGCCCATTTCTCCAGTGTGCCATTCGCCTCGGCTTCCTGTCGTTGTCGGATTCTCTGATTTATCACAGGTGCCAGGTGTTTATAAGCAATTTTATTCGCACGGCTCACGTCGGTTTTCAGCCACATGACAATTGGTTTTAGCCATTCAGGCCACGAGCGGACGATTTCCGCTCCGCCAAAGAATACGCCAGTATAATCAATGGATAGCTGGTCGAACTCAGCGTTTCTTGTCAGGTCAACCCCGAAAAGCAGCCGGTTGGCTGTTCTTGTAATGATTTGAAAGCCTAGGGGAGACATATGCATGGGGACGTATTCTACGATGGGTTAGCCTCACACTCTTCAGCCTGTGTCAGTGGAAAGTCAGACCTTGCTTCGTACCGATACGATCTCGGAGGGAGAGCTTGGCTTCTTCCACAATGTCAGGCAGCTTTGGACTCAAGCTCTCTGTCAAATTTTTCCGCAATGGGATGTCTTGGTGGAATTGAGTCTCCTCGAGCTTGGCATGCAGAGTATGTTTGAGTTGAGATAGCTACGAATGGTCATCGTCAGCTGTATACTGCGATGAGCCCGGCACATACCTCGTTATTCGCGGGAGCATTCTGAACGTGGGTCTCTGGCGCTCGTCGTACTTCCTCCACAAATGCCGGTGCTACCACGAGCATCTTTCCTTCAGGCCGCGTGACAAGGTAGTGCTTCCCCTTCGAGGAGTATTGCTCGTATCCGAGAAGAAGTACGTTTAATCCATCGGACATCCACAATCTGGCGTCCTCCCAGCTACCCAAAATCCCAGGCTTCTTAGATATCTTAAGAGTTGGAACCTTGGGATATCTGGTGCTGTTCGTTACCAAGAATGCAATGATGCTGAGCAACGTGGCAGCCGCCACGTTGAGGGCGTTCTCGCTGATGATTTGGATAAGCGGCTGAGAAAGCATATTGGAGGTTGAGAGATTCAATAGAGAGCCTGGAGCGACCGAAGTAAATGGAGACAATAAGAAGGTGCGAGTGCAGTACACTCAAGGAAATACAGCAACACAAGCAGCAGGTAGCTCCCAACAGCACGCTGTATGCGACCTAGCCTGGCGTCACGCTCTTCTCATTTATCGCGTATCAACCCCTACTGGCAGTATGGTCGGTACGTTGTCACTATAATTCCACAAGGCATCCATATAAAGTGATTTTTCACAGATACTGCGGGGCTGTGCAAACTTGTACGAGTCGACAATATGCTGAATTGCTATGCATGAGTGCAGCTAGGTCCCGTCACCTCTGGTTTTCTTCCACTAACCCCTTTAGAATGGAAAATCTTAATGATCAGAACAAAGACTCTGGTCCCTGTCCGGCTTTATAGTGGTTATAGTCTGGCCGACAAGCTGTTATATGGCTATCAAACTAGTCCTTTCCCCAAACTAGCAGCAGGTGAAGTGCAGTTACCAGTGCAATCCTATACTAAATAGCATGCGCCAATAACGAAACAACGTGAACTCATCTCAGTTTCAACAGAATCACGAACATCAACATTGCGATAACAGCAATTACGGGCATAAATGTGGAAATGCTCTCAGCGCGGTACGTGATCGGCTTGCGGCTCGCTTTTCTATCTTGCGATGGATCGATCATCTGCGGATAACATGTCAGCTTCTCTTGGTGGCCAGTGAGTGGAGAACGAACTGAGCCGCTAAAGGACCCAACCTCAAGCGATCGTAGAACTTCACGCGCCGCTGCACTGTGGCCAACGTCCTCAAAAGTTGATGTTGCATCGACACCTGCACATTCGAGAAGAGCATCCTCACCGCCGCTTTCGAAAATTAGTCGTTTTGGTTTTCGGTGAGGGAAGATGATGCTGCATGCTGCTGATAACTGCTGTACTCACGGGTGGTCGAGGTAGAACTTGCTCACATCGTGCACCTTGCCATGTAACAGAACCCATAAGTTGCCCTTCTCCCCATGCGTTTTCAGGTCACTAATTGTATACTTCTTTCCTGTTGACATGGTGAGTTTTGCGTGAAACTGCTTGTGGTCGATTGTGAGAAAAAGTAAAGATGGTTCGAAAGTGCACTCGGTTCAATATTGCCGGCTATGAGATTTAGGCTTACGATTCGTAGTCGTTCTCTTTCGCTACATGTTCCTGCTTCTCTGACCGAGTCGCGTCTAAGACAAACAAGAGTTGCTCCTGGCCTAAGCAGACTATTATGTGGGCCTGTGGCTGTCGGTATAGTTCCATGTACGGCCATTGATTGAGCCGCTCAAAATTCACCTAATCACCAATATCCAGACCATCTTAGTGCACTCCTGTCCCCTCCTAGATCTAACACATCCCAGAAACCAGTTTTATTAGCATACTCTAACTATCGCCTAATAACGGTACGTTTTCTCAAAATATAAAGTAACCACAGACTTTTCCATTGTTCCAAATAGTAGAGCCAATCCGTTAGATGATAGAGCCTTGAAACGGTCTCGAATAGTGCCAGAGAAGTATTCGCAGCCGTGATGTCAGCTTTTCATCATGACTATCCTCATAGGCTCTACTATTCGAGTTCTGACTCCACCTGGTCAACTTCACCATGCCAATGGTCACACCACCTCCATGTCCACTGCCATATTCTCTTCCACATTTGCTATGTCACAGCTTTGTAGCTGATAGCTAACTTCGTTGGAGTGATTAAAACCCACAGATTTTGCATGTGATAGCGGAAGATGTCACAACATCAGGTCTTGTACAAAATCAGCTAGATTAAT
>Ga0105237_10008123_pt1 | contig 11396 bp, 8 predicted proteins | sample KBSC24metaG_FD_81520 | JGI IMG/M metagenome (GOLD analysis project Ga0105237, IMG submission 81520) | Corn rhizosphere microbial communities from Kellogg Biological Station, Michigan, USA - KBS C2-4 metaG | ecosystem: Host-associated > Plants > Roots > Rhizosphere > Soil | place: Michigan, USA... | reverse complement strand
CGGGTTCTTTGGGGGTGTTATCGGCGTTCTTTTGGCGTGGGGAATTGATGCGGTCGCGAACCGACTTGCTTACAGGTTCATTCTCAAGCCACAAGGCGCTTCGTTCATCGACTTCTTCGACCTGCCACCGTACCTCTGGCTGGGCGCGATCCTGTTCGCGCTGATCGTGTCAGTTCTCGCGGCGCTCTATCCCGCATCACGCGCCGCCCGCATCGACCCCGTTCGCGCCCTGCGCCACGATTGATTAGGCCACAAAAAGGCACATAAGGCACACAAAAGATTTTCTCTTCATTTTGTGACTTATGTGCCTTTTCGTGGCTAACCGTTTAGGGGTTTGCCGCAGCGATTACAGAATCTCGCCGACATCTCTTTTTGCGGTGCATCACAGTGCGGACAGTTGCGGCCGACTTTCAAGTTAGCGCCGCACGACGAACAGTAATCAGAGCCCGCAGAAGTCGCCGCGCCGCACGTCCCGCAACGACCCGGCAATGGCGGAACATATCCCCCCGCTTTGCCTGCGATGTGATCTTCGATTATCTTCCACGCGTCTTCCGTAACTTTGTATTGCCAGTAAGCGCCAAGCGCCGCCAACGCCAGGAGCGGTGGAAAGACGATGACGCCGACAGCAGCCACGGCCGCTTTGTCGAACCACTTCTGCATTCCGATCTCAACGCGCGTACCGCCAGTCTCCGGTGTGATCTTGATCGTGAGCGCTGACGAGAGTCCGGTCAGATCTCGAAGGGTGTTGGACTTTCGCGCCTGGACAATGCTGGTGTTCGACACCTGAAATGTCTGCACTTCATATTCGCTGTCAAAAAGCGCTCGCAGTGCCGCGCTCATTTGAGGAATGTCGGCTTCAACACCGGGATAATATCTGCTGTCCATTTAGAAATTAGCTTCCTTTCGATGCGGACTCGCCACCATTGTACGGTAACAACCAACATGAAAACCATTCTGACCATTTTTCTCTTCGTAGCTCTTACGATCACAACACCATTTGCGTTCGCGCAGAATGCAATCGACGGCTTCAGTGCCCAACGCAGCGCGGCACAGCGCCGTCTGGAAGAACAGTTCCGCAGCGTTCCCACGCCGGAATCGGCACGCGAACACTTGCGACGGCTCACACTCGAGCCGCACATCGCCGGAACGAAGGAAGACTACGACACCGCGATCTATGTGCGCGACCAGTTGCGCAGCTATGGACTGCCGGCTGATTTGAAGGAGTATGACGTTTGGCTCAACTACCCAAAGACGCCGAGCGTGCTCGAGTTGATAACCACGCGCCGCCAGAAACTGAATATTCGCGAAGCAGTCATCCCCGGCGATCCTTCGTCGTCAAATCCAAAGATCACGCCACTCTTCAATGGTTACGCTGCAAGTGGCGACGTAACAGCGCCAGTCGTCTACGCAAATTACGGTTTGCCGAAGGACTACGAGGAGCTCAAGAAGATCGGTGTCGACGTCAAAGGCAAGATCGTGATCGTGCGTTATGGGAATTCGTTTCGCGGCGTGAAGGCGAAGGTCGCGGAAGACAACGGCGCGATTGGTTGCATCATTTACTCCGACCCCGCGGACGACGGTTACATGCAGGGCGACGTTTTTCCGAAAGGACCGTGGCGCCCGGTTGCGTCGGGCCAGCGCGGTTCGGTCCAGTATCTGTTTGATTATCCGGGCGACCCGCTGACTCCCGGCAGACCGTCGATTCCCGGTTTGCCTCGTTTGAAGCCGGAGGAGGCGACTGACCTCACGCGCATTCCTGTGCAACCGATTGCTTACGACGTCGCGAGAACGATTCTGTCGCAACTGAATGGACCACTCAGACCAGGCGGCTTCCAGGGCGGCTTGCCGTTCGCTTATCACGTCGGTGGGACCAGCGACGTGAAGCTCCGTTTGAAAACAGACATGGATTACAAGACCAGGAAGATCTGGGACGTCGTCGCGCGCATCGACGGCAACGAAGAAAAGGATCGCTGGGTCGTGCTCGGGAATCATCGCGACGCGTGGGTGTTTGGTGCGGTGGATCCAAACAGCGGCACGTCGGCGATGCTGGAAGTGGGAAGAGGTTTTGGGCAGTTACTGAAACAAGGTTGGAAACCGAGGCGCTCGATCATCTTGTGCAGTTGGGACGCGGAAGAGTATGGCCTCGTCGGTTCGACGGAATGGGCGGAAGAGTTGGCCACGGAACTGAAAGAGAAAGCGGTCGCGTATCTGAATATGGATGTTGCGGTGTCGGGTGCAAATTTTTCAGCTTCGTCGGTGCCGTCGTTGTGGAAACTCATTCGTGCAACGTCGCGCGACGTCACAGATCCGAAAACCGGCAAGAGCGTCTATCAACAGTGGCAGGATCACGCGCGTGAAAATCGTCCGGAAGATGATGAGAACACGCGCGAAGCTCGCATTGGAGCACTGGGATCTGGTTCAGATTACACGCCGTTTCTTCAGCATCTCGGAATCGCCTCGACTGACATGGGTTTCGGCGGTGATTACGGTGTTTATCACTCGGCTTACGATTCTTTTTACTGGATGGACCACTTCGGCGATCCGGGATTTCGTTACCACGTCCTGGCGGCGCAGGTTTGGGGCACGCTGGCGATGCGTTTAGCTGACGCTGATGGGTTGTCGTTTGACTACACTGACTACGCTGCTCAGGTTCGTGATTACTTTGTCGACGCGATGAAGATCGCGAGGCGACGCAACCTGGCTGGTTCGCTAGACGAGAAGGCTGAGAAGGCGATGACGGCGGCGATTGAGGACTTTGCGAACGCAGCGGAACGAATCGAGAAGAGCCGGCAGGAAGCGGTTCGAGATTCGGATCGCGCGCGGCTCGCGAAGATCAACGACGCGCTGATGCAGGCTGAACGGCAGTTTATCGATCCGAGAGGTTTGCGTGGGCGCGCGTGGTACAAACATCAGATCTACGCGCCTGGTTTCTACACCGGCTACGCCGCTCAACCGTTGACTGACTTTCGGCAGTCGCTCGACGACCGCAACAGTGTTAACGCGAAGGAGGGTTTGGAAAGGATTGTCGAGGCCATCAAGCGCGCCACCGCCACGCTAAAACATTAGCCACAAAAAGGCACAAAAGCAGGCCACAAAAGGCACAAAGCAGCAAATGAGGTTTAATTCATTGGTGGTCCTATTTGTGCCTCTTGTGGGTTTCTTTGTGCCTTTTGTGTACTAGTTCTTCTTCACCTTCTTATCGACGACTTCAGGCGGGAGCTTGTTCACGGCTTCGAGGATTGATTGCGCGTCTTCATTCAACAACTCGAAACTCGCGACTTCGGCATCACCCTTTGCCTGGGTGCTAAAAGGCTTCAACTGCGACATGATCGTATTCACAGACTGCGCCAGCTTTCGCAGCGACTTTGAAATCAGCGGATTTCGCTCGTCGCGCGCGCTCACGTCGTCGATGTTCGTGATCGCTTCGTCGAAAATGCGCGCGATGTCTGAAACCAACTCCGCACGAGATCCGGTCGGGAGCTCACCCCATCGTTCCGCATCTTTCTTTAACTGCTTGGGATTTGCAGCAGGCGCCCCAGTAATCACCATCAGTCGCCGTTCGGCGGCTTTGATAAAGACATCGATACGCTTGTCGAGCGCCTGAGCCTCTTTAATGAGATCGACCTCCTGCTCCGTGAGATGATCGCGCTTTTGAGCAGTTCCGGCTTGTGAAATGAATAGGGTGCAAAGTAAGACAAGAACGATTCGGGTGATCATGGCTGATTGCTCTTAGGGGTCGGCGGCGTTGGGGTTTCTTTAGGTTTCTCGTTGCTCGGGTCGGCGGTTTTCTGCGTGTCACGATCGCGCACGACGGTATGGCCATAGAACGAATTGAGCGCCTCCGTGCGCCCCGCGCGGGCGAAGTCTTCGACGTTTTTAATCCACACAGCAAATTCAAGCGGCGTGGTACGACGCATCGCGGTCAAGCGTGGACCATGCGAACGAAGCGCCAGCTCCAGCTTCTTATATAGGTCTCTCGTTTTGTTGCTGTCGCGTTTGAACCCGCTGAGAAAAGTCAGCGCGTTTTCCAGCAGCGCGTGATACATGCCGACTTCGGTCGACGCGGCTTCAAAGTTTCCCGCTGCGGTGTGCTGTTCGGCGACAGTCAAGTGTGCGACGGCAAAGCTAAGGATGAGCTTGAGATGATCTGACGCATCCCTGGTTTGTTCGATCTGCGTCCGTTCGTCTTTGACGATCATCTTGAACGGAGGCGGCGCGGGCAGTGGTGTCGGTTGCGCGTCCTGAGCGAAGACGGAAGGCGCAAGCACAAACATCAGCGACAGCAGAAATGCTGACGATGAGATCCGGGAGATCCGGCGTTGTGCTTCACGAGTCATGTTGCAGTCGTCAGGGCTTTCTCTTTGCACCCTGTTTCAGCTCAATCTGTCTTTTAAGCATCGGCAGTCGCAGTTTGACTTTTTCGATCTCGAGCTGATTGGTGTTTGCATCAGCAGCCGAGAGGAACTTTTCGTACGAGGCAAGTGCTTCGGGGTATTCTCCAAGATAATCATGCGACGTGGCAATAAAATAATGGGCCACTGCGACGTCCGGCTTCGCCGTCAGGATCCACTGATACTCTGGAATCGCCTCCTGGTAGTTCTTCGACTCATACAACGCCGTCGCGAGATTCGCGCGCGCTACGTAATTGTCAGGCATGAGTCTCACGACTTGCCGCAGGATGTGTGCTGCTTCCGGAAAGCGACGCGCCTGGACCAGGGCGGCGCCGTAACCGAGAGCATACTCGGGCGCATCTGGTTTAACCTCGGATGCCTTGCGATAAAACTCGAGTGATCGAGCGGGATCGTCGGTACGGTATGAAGCTCCGAGGCGTCCGAGGAGCATTGCGTTGCGCGGATTTTTCTCGAGCAGCTTTTCGAGCGCCTTGCGAGCTGTCGCTGGATCGGTGCTGTTCGCGGCTTCGATCTCTTCCGGTGTTCCGACCACGCCGCCGCCTGCTACCGGTTGTTGAACTTCAAGACCCGCTGCCTTCGCGACCGCCAGTGCCTCATCCGCCTTGCCTGCCTGTTGCAGGACATTGGCCAGACGCGATGCAACACCCTTATCCGCAGGTTTCAGTTTCGCGGCTGTCTTCAAATCAGTAATCGCGAGCTCGAAGTTTTTTTCGTCAGCATAGACGCCGGCACGTTCGAGGAGTGCGGCGAGGTTTTCGGGTTCGTCGGCGAGCACGCGATCGAGAGTTGTCTTTGCGGCGGCTTTGTCACCGCTGGCTTTTTCGGCGATTGCCAGACCAACCCAGGCGGACGCGGGCGCCTCGGGAATCGCGGTTGCGCGTTTCGCGAGGTCGAGAGCTTCTTTCGCGTCACCGGCACGAAGACGGATCTCCGAAAGCAGTCGCAGCGCCACGCCGTCTTTATTGTCGACGGCAAGAGCCTGGCGCAAGAGTGGCTCGGCCTCTTTGTCGCGTTGTTGTCTCATCAACAATGCGCCCAGTGCGGTGAAGGGGAAAGACCAGTTTTTCTTGTATGAGATGGCAAGTCGAAACGCCGTTTCCGCTTCGGAAAGACGTCCGAGAGATGCGAGCGCGTTGCCGCGTTGAAATTCCGCCTCGGGGAATTCTGGACGTACCTTGAGAGCCTGTTCGTAAAAGCCGATTGCCTTCTCCAATTCGCCGCGCGCATGTGCGCTCTGTCCGCGTTCGAACAAACGCACAGGGTCCGTTGCAGCGTCGCCAAAAGCTTCCTCCGTTTGCGCCGCAGAAGAGGCACAAAACAGCGTCAAAGCTGTAACGATCAGCAGAATTCTCTTCCAGATTGAGCGGTTCGATTCAGACATGAAGAACGAGTCCGGGGAGGCTTGAATGTTACCATGCGACAACCGAGAGAGTCCAAAAACTAATGACGCGGAGACGCGGAGACACGGAGACGCGGAGATGATTGTCACGGTGTCACCGCGTCTCCCTTTCTCCGCGTCTTCGTGTCCAGAAAGCTGGTTGCGTTGCAATTGATGCATAAGCTACCATGCCGAACATCCAATGCCTGAAATCAAGGAAGCAAGACTGCGAAAGCTCTTTCGCGAACTCGGGTCGGTCATCGTCGCTTACTCGGGCGGTGTCGACAGCACCTACGTCGCGTACGTCGCAAACGCCGAACTTGGACCACGCGCAGTTTGTGTAACGGGTGTCTCTGCGAGTCTACCTGCTTACCAGCGCGAAGAGATCGCTCGCGTCGTCGAACGGTTTGGTTTCAATCACGAGATCATGCAAACGGAAGAGCTGGAGAACGCCGGCTATCGGGCGAACAATCCCGATCGCTGCTTCTTCTGTAAGGATGAGTTGTACACAAAGCTCGCTCGTCTTGCACGCAGTCGCGGTATCGAAACCATCGTCGACGGCTCTACGGTCGACGATCTGAGCGACTATCGCCCGGGCCGCCAGGCGGCTGCCCAGCATGCGATACGAAGTCCGCTGATCGAAGCCGGTTTGAGCAAGGCCGAGATTCGTGAATTGAGTCACGTCGCAGCGCTGCCCACCTGGGACAAACCGGCGAGTCCTTGTCTTTCTTCACGCATCGCGTATGGAACCACGGTCACGATTGAGCGATTGGGTAAGGTGGATCGTGGTGAAGAGATCATGCGCGAGTTTGGATTCAAGGAGTTCAGAGTGCGCCATCACGATCAGCTCGTTCGACTCGAGATTGCGCCTGTTGAGATGGACCGCGTACTCCGAAAAGAGTTGCTTCAGGAACTGGCGAGGCGATTTCGTGAATTAGGATTTAAATACGTCACTCTCGATTTACAAGGTTTTCGCAGTGGTTCGATGAACGAAGTTTTGTCTTAATGGAGAGATTCCAATGGCCGCCACCACCATGTACAACACGATGTACGTCGACGACATTCGTGAGATCAAAGAAGAGAATCCATTTGAATCGATGATGTCGCGATTCGATCGCGCCGCTCAGTTACTCGACCTCGATCCTGACCTCTACGCCGTATTGAGAGTGCCCAACCGCGAGTTGAAGGTCTACATACCGACGAAAATGGATTCAGGCCGGATTCAGGTCTTCGAAGGTTTCCGCGTGCAGCACAACTTTGCACGTGGTCCAGCGAAGGGCGGAATCCGATATGCGCCCGACGTGAATATCGACGAGGTGCGAGCGCTCGCAGCGTGGATGACTTGGAAATGCGCGGTGGTCAACGTTCCATTCGGCGGTGCGAAGGGTGGAATCATCTGCGACCCGCAACAGATGTCGGTCGGAGAGCTCGAGCGCATGACGAGGCGTTATGCCGCAGAGCTGCTCGACTTCATTGGACCAGAAAAGGACGTGCCTGCTCCCGACATGAATACTAACGAGCAGACGATGGCGTGGATTATGGACACCTACTCGATGCACGCTCGCCACACCGTTACCGCGGTGGTCACTGGAAAGCCGATCGATCTCGGCGGCTCGTCGGGGCGGCGTGAGGCGACTGGTCGCGGCATACTTTTTGTTGTCAACGAAGCAATCAAGCGATTCAAGATGACGCCTGCTGAGACTCGTGTCGCCGTTCAAGGCTCGGGAAACGTTGGTGGGATCGGCGCTCGGCTCTTGCACGAGGCGGGCTATAAGGTTGTAGCAATATCGGACATTCATGGAGGTATTTACAACCCGAGCGGGCTCGACATCCCCAATGCCCTGGATTACTTAAGGACCACGCGGTCGTTCGAGGGCTATGAAGGAGTCGAGTTTGTCAGCAATCAGGAGTTGCTCGAGCTGGAGTGCGACGTGCTGGTACCGGCCGCAACCGAGAACCAAATCAACTCCCAGAACGCCGACCGGATCAGGTGCAAGGTGCTGGCGGAGGGGGCGAATGGTCCTACGACGGCGGCGGCTGACGAGGTACTGCACCGGAAGGGGATTTTCGTGGTCCCTGACATTCTCGCGAACGCGGGCGGCGTGACGGTCTCGTATTTCGAGTGGGTCCAGGATCGGATGGGCTACTTCTGGCGCGAGGATGTCGTGAACGAGAGACTGCAGGACAAGATGGTTGCGAGCTTCAACGATCTGTGTCGTTATGCCGACTCACACAACGTCGATACGAGGACCGCGGCGTACATGTTGGCGATAGACCGTGTGGCCTATGACACGCGCATGAGAGGCATCTACGCGTGACCGAAAAAACATAATCATAATGCCGCTAAGTTGTGAAAAAGGCTTGATTTCCGATTTAAGGTAGAGTATGGTCTGGCATGATTTACGACTCGGACCAGCGTTAATATTTCTCAACAATTACGCGATGGTTTGAGGCACGAAATCGTTGACAAGGGGACGTTCATTTCCTATAAGAAATGAACACAGTTCAGGAGCCACTCGGGAATAGCAATTAGTGGAATAGAGTACTACGAGAAAGGCCGAAGTATTCTGTTTACATCACGGTCCGAGCGCGCCGCTGGTCCATTGTTGGTCCAGCGGTTTAATGAATTGACAAACTGTAGTTGGGGCCTCCGCGGGACAAGATGTTGATACTTGTTCGGATTACGGCGGCACTATCACGAAATTTTTTATTACTCATTTCGCAGGAGGAATGCGATGAGACTCGCACATAGAGCGCTTATAGCTGCGCTCGTATCGTTGGTGCTGTGTGCCGCAGTATCAGCACAGACAATAAGGTCGGCGGACGACCCGCGCAATCAGTCTCCAGCAGTCGGTACCGGTGGTCCAGAAGGTGGACCAACCGGGCTTTTTACTGTTTATGATGGTTCGACGCTACGTAAAGGGGAGTTCACGTTCAGTATTGCGTACAGCAATTACGATCGTGATCCAGGCAACGTTGACATCGCCGAGGTTCCGTTGAGCTTCAACGTCGGCATCAACGACCACCTCGAGGTTTTCTTCAAGACAACTGGCTATCGCGGGATCAAAGTCAATAATCCGCTGAACCTGTCGAGCTTCTATCTGCCAAACTCACAAGTGTTCTGTGGCACCACGTTATGCAGTCCACCGGCCATCATTTTGGCGCCGTCCGGACCAAACGTCGGAACGATAGCGGGCACCGCGGTATTTCGTCCGTTGAACAATCAGCCGTTCGTTCAGTTCCCGTTTACCGGGGGCACGGCTGGTAACTTTGGTTTGGTGGGCGGTGGATTCGGGTTTGGTTTCCCGGGTTTCAACGCACAGCTCGGACCGCCAGTGGTCCAACCCAACAGCGGAACGTTTGGCTCGGCTGATAACTTCCCGGGAGTTGGCTCGCCAGTCGGCGGCATCCTGCCGGGTGTCGTGTTAGCGACGACAGTGCTTCCGGCGACTGCGCTGACGCGGCCGATCACTATCCCGCTTACGTTCACTGTCGCGCCGTCGTATTTACCTGACGCGCCGTTCATCAATCGTCTGTATGGCGAGAGCAGCTTTAACAATCTCGTGTTTGGCGCGAAATGGCGTTTCACGGGTCCGAACAATCCGCTCGGCGTAGGTCTCGTCGGGTTCTATCGCTGGCACCTGGATAAGGCCGATGATCTTTCAGGCTTCAACCAATTGCAGCGCGGCTCCGGCCCCGGTGGCGACATCGGAGACTTCGGTGCGGTTCTTTTCGTGGATGGCCGCTTGCACAAGCACGTAAACGTGTCGGCAAACATTGGCTACATTCTGAACAGCAATCCGAAGGGCGCCGGCGGCGACTTCGTGTTGCTCGACCGGCCTGATGAATGGCTCTCGGCCATCGGCTTTGACTTCCCGGTGAACGAGCACTTCCAGCCGATCGCTGAAGTCAGGTCGACGGCGTATATCGGTGGTCACACGCCAAACGCTTTCAATAACAATCCGGTCGAAGCGCTGGGCGGCGTCAAGATTTATCCGCGCCGCTGGTTTGGATTCGGTCTTGCTTATCGCAGACATCTGAATCCGCAGGATCAGGATCACTTTGACCCGGTTGACTTCAACATTCCGATTCAGCAGGTCACCAACGTGAACGTGCCCGGAAGAGGTTTGGTTGTCGTTCCGGGAACAACGAGACCGGTTACCTCGCAGGGATTCCCGATCGGGTTTAACTTCTCCGAGGATGAACATGGTTTCATCGCACAGTTCTTTATCGGACGTCGCAATTCAAGGGTTCCGCCAAAGCCGCCAAATGTGGCGCCAGTAGTTAGCGCTGTGAGGCCGTCGATCAGTGCGATTCTGCGGCCCTGCCCGCCGCCAACAAGCTCGACTACCTGCACACCAACGGGTAGCGAGGTTACGTTGGTTGCTGAAGCGACAGATGCGAATAACGACCCGCTGCTCTATACGTGGTCGGTGACGGGTGGCAGACTCAGCGGCGAAGGCCGCCAGGTCACCTGGGACCTTACCGGTGTCCAGAATGGCACCTATACCGCGACTGTTGAAGTTGCTGACGGCTCTGGCCTGAAAGCAAATGGATCGACGACGGTAACCGTGGCCGACTGCTCAGGCTGCGTACCACCGCCGCCACCGTGTCCGACAGTTTCAGTGAGCTGCCCGACCGACGTTGAAGCAGGTCAGCCGATTACGTTTACGGCGAGCGTCACGGGTGGTGCGGAGGGAGCGACCTGGACGTACAACTGGTCAGTGTCTGCTGGAACGATCAGCAGTGGTCAGGGAACGTCGACGATTACTGTTGACACCGCTGGTCTCGGCAGTCAGAGCGTGACCGCAACCGTCAACATCGGCGGCGCGGATCCGAGCTGCAACAACTCGAATTCGTGCACCACGGCTGTCAAGCCCGCGCCTGTACCGGCGAGGAAGTTTGACGAGTATGGCAACATCAGGTTCAACGATGAGAAGGCCAGACTCGACAACTACGCGATCCAACTCCAGAACGAGCCCGGATCGACCGGAACGATCATCGTCTACGGTAGCTGCGCCGGTGAAGCGCAACAACGTGGCGACCGCGCTAAGGACTATCTCGTCAACACGCGCGGAATCGAAGCCGGCCGTATCACGGTCATCGACGGTGGTTGCCGTGCAGAGCTGAAGGTTGAGCTGTGGATTGTGCCGCAAGGTTCAACTCCACCGGCAGCCGATACCACGGGAGCCGTCGAACCTTGTCCGGAATGCAGGAAAGGTCCGCGCCGGCGCAGGGGACGTGGTGACGAATAAAAACGAGTAAGCCTCGGCTTACCTTTGCCAACGGGCGATGCTTCTTTGAAGCATCGCCCGATTGCTTTTCAGCCCAAACAGCGCATGAACTTAATGTTATAGGTCGTATAGGTCGGGCTTTGTCTCAAAGTCAGGATTCAGGCTTGGAGGAGGTCAGTACCGTAACGCGGTAGTGTCGGGTCGGTCTCGAACATACGAAATTCTTAGCAAAATTGAGAGACTCTACGTCGACCCGACGCTACCGCGTTACGGTACTGATGTTATGAAGCAAGCGCCTCCCACCGTGAGTGCTAAACTCACAGCTCAGTCGCTCATTAGCGTGGGACTGAAAGGAGGCGCTATGGCTCCAAT
>Ga0105237_10008120_pt1 | contig 11400 bp, 8 predicted proteins | sample KBSC24metaG_FD_81520 | JGI IMG/M metagenome (GOLD analysis project Ga0105237, IMG submission 81520) | Corn rhizosphere microbial communities from Kellogg Biological Station, Michigan, USA - KBS C2-4 metaG | ecosystem: Host-associated > Plants > Roots > Rhizosphere > Soil | place: Michigan, USA... | reverse complement strand
TCAGCGCCGTATCCACCATCCCAAAATCAGGTACCTCCTTTACGCCGGGATCACCGCTCAAATAGGCTTTGACGGCCTCGTCATTCGTCATAGCGCTCTGCGCCCGGCCGGCCAGAGAGACCGATAGCCATAACAGGATAAAAGCGGGCACCGATCCCGATTTCTTCATTTTATTTCCTTTTAGCGCATAAATATACCATTCTCCTCCAACCGATCCCTATTTGCGCACAACCGATGTAGCGAAAGCGGACAGAATGGAGGGCAGGTACTGAACAAATAGGCTGATGTTCAATCAAATGCCGATCCGGCATCGTTCATGCGAGTGGGTTATTTTATGTCAGTGACTCCCATCTCAGTAAGAATCGCCTGGCGTAATATCCTGCTGCAACGGTGGTATTCGCTTATCCACGTCCTCGGACTGGCCATAGGCATGTGCGTTTGTATCATGATCTATCTTATCGGCCGCTACGAGCTGAGCTTCGACAATTTCCATCCTGATGCCAACCGGATCTATCGCATTGTAGGCGAAGTCCGGGACAAGGATGGCAATCTGATCTTTCTCAATAGCCCGTTCAGACAGGTGGCAGGGATCGAACATATGATCGCGGGGTTCGGATCTGCGACGGCCTTCCATGTCTTTGGCTCGTCCATATCGGTTCCGTCCGAAAATGGCCAGGTCATGCAGGTCTACAATAACCGGCAGGAAGGTGGCTATGCGCTATCGACCATTCTGACAGGTCCGGATTTCTTCCGGATCTTCCCACACCAGTGGCTTGCAGGCAGCCCTTCGGTACTGTCCCGGCCGGGACGCTTAGTGCTGGCTGCGTCTGTGGCCCGGAAATATTTTGAGACGGATAAGATCGACCAGGTAGTGGGCCGCAAGGTGATATATGACGACAGTCTGACACTAACGGTGGCGGGCATCGTGCGGGACTGGAACCGGCCTTCGGACCTCAACTATACTTCTTTTATCTCGATAAGCACCGCGCCGGCGACCTGGCTTCGCGAAGGCATTCCCACGACAGACTGGAGCAGTCTGCAACCTCGGCGCTCGCAGGCGTTTGTGCTGCTGAACAAAGGAGTAGACGCCCGGCGCGTAAATGCGCAGCTCGCTGACTACCTCCACGATCTGACCCCGGCGCCGGTGCTTTTTGCCGGCGCCAGTCACCTGCGGCTGTACCTGCAGTCGCTGCGCGATATGCACTATACGCCGGATTTCCATCCCGCCGACTCGGGCGACGACTTTCCAAAGGCCTACCTGCCGCTGCTGTATGCGTTGATGTGGGTGGCACTGTTCGTTCTCGGACTGGCCATCATCAATTTCATCAACCTCTCGACTGCCCAGAGCTTCCAGCGAATGAAAGAGGTGGGCATCCGCAAGGTGATGGGCAGCAGCAGGAGTGCGCTTGTCGGTCAGTTCCTGTTCGAAACCCTGCTGCTGACGGCATGCGCCCTGGTGCTTTCCATTCTGTTGGTATTTCCGGTGCGGTGGATGTTTGGCGACAGCATTCCGTCCGGAGTTAGATTTCGTCTCTGGGATGGGGGCAACTGGTTGTTCCTGCTCGGGATAACGGCCTTTACGACGCTGGCGGCGGGCTATTATCCCGCCCGGCTGATGTCTTCTTATCTGCCCGTGCTGAGCCTCAAGGGGACCCTGGATAAGAGCGGAAAGGGAGGCGTGGGACTGCGACGTGCGTTGATCATCTTCCAGTTCTCCTTTTCCCTGCTCTTCATCATCGGATCGCTTGTCGTAGGACGTCAGGTGCGGTATATGCGGAATTCGGACAAAGGCTTTAACAGTGACGGAGTAATAACGGTTGACTATCCGGGGGCCGAAAGCAACCAGATGCGCCTTTACGCCGACGCCGTAAAAGATCTGCCGGGCGTAAAAGAGGCGATCCTGCAGGGGCACGCGCCCATGGGCAGGGAGCATCCGACAGCATCGTTTGTGTATCGATGGGAGGATATGAAGAAGGCGCGTGAGACGTCGGTGGAAGTCGAGATCGGCGACAGCAGCTTTGTCCCCTTTTACCAGATGCAGTTCGCCGCCGGGGGTAATGTCTATGAGGTGGAGAATGGGGTCCCGGTGCTGATCAATGAGACATATGCCCGGACACTTGGCTTTAATGATCCCAGGCAGGCGTGCGGAAAACAGCTCTACTACCGGGGCAACGGTCTCTGGTATACGATCTTCGGAGTGGTGAAGGATTATCATCAAACCTCTTTCCATGAAACGATCCGACCGCTGATCATCATTACCTGGCTGTCTGACGCCAAAAGCGTGGCCGTCCGGCTCGGGGTTCGGGGGGACTCGGCGAAGAAACTGATCGCGTTGCTGGCATCGAAGTGGAGGACGCTCTTCCCCAGGGTCCCATTTACTTCCACGTCCCTCCAGGAGACGATCGAGCGGCTGTATCTCGAGGAGAACCGGACAGCGATTCTGGTGCAATCGGCGACTCTGATCATGACCCTTATCTCCTGCATGGGGTTGTTTGGACTGGCGTTATTCTCTGCGAGCCGCCGGGCGAAGGAGATCGGTATCCGCAAGGTCATGGGGGCTACCGTCGCGGGGGTGTCACTGCTGTTAAGCCGCGAGTTCCTGCTGCTGGTGATGCTGGCGATAGTGATCGCTTCGCCGCTGGCATGGTTCCTGGCCAACAGCTGGCTACAGGATTTTGGCTATCGCGCGGCGCTGGACGCCTGGGTATTCGACGAAGCCGGCGGGACGGCGCTCATCCTGGCCGTGGTGACCGTTGGGTTCCAGGCATTCCGGGTAGCGAGCGTGAATCCTGTGGAAGTGTTGCGGGAGGACTAATTGCGGGCTTTTGCTGAAAAAATACCGGATCACCGCTGTTCCCGTCTTCCTGGTCCTCGACCACGCAGATCGAGGCAGAATTACAGTGGGACTTTGTTCACCAGCCGCGTCTCACCCGTTGCGACATCGATCGCAAAAGGCCGGGGTTCGGGCAGCCAAAGGCTATCACCGCTGATCTGCAGCGGCATCCACAAATAACGGGAGTCCCATTGCGCCGCCGGTCGCCACCTGTCCCCCATGTACAGCACCGTCGTCCCCTTTGATCCCTTAACTTTCAACAGCATGGTAGACTGAGACCCGTAGGTATTCGTCGCCGGCGGGGCGATGTCCCTGAATTCGCTCCATGGTCCCGAGAGCGACCGCGAGCTGGCATATTTATTCGGATTGGGTCGCCATCCAGTAAGAGCAGATCCGAGGGCATAATACAGACCCTTATAATGCACGATGGCGCCACCTTCCAGCGGCGACTGGATAAAGCATACCTGTCGGCTCACGTCTGTATAGTCCCGCGATAGTCCTGCTATATAAAAACCCTTTGACGGGCGGCTTTCGAAAATGAGATAGGGCGTGCCGTCGTCATCGATGAACTGGCCAATGTCCCGGCTTTCGAGACCCAGCGGCCGAAAACTCTTCAAATAGGTAAAAGGCCCTTCGGGTCTTGAACTTGTAGCGACCCCCACCCTCGCATACTTGTAGTGTCTGTCGTCCAGGTGAAAATACATCACATAGGTACGGGTATGCTTATTATAGAACACCTTCGGTCTTTCGAGTATCCATTTCAGGCCAAGGCTTTCGGGGTCGGACAGTTGCAGCACATTACCCATAAACGTCCAGTTCATGAGGTCCGTACTTCGATAGCCGCTGACATACCTGTAATTGGTGTCGAGTCCCGTACCCCGCTGTTCGCCATACCAGTAATAGACGGCGCCGACCTTTACGATGCCCCCGCCGTGCGCCTGGATATGCTGCCCGGCAGAATCGGGCCAGACGGCCCCGGGATCGATAAATGTATGCTGGGCGAAGACGAGCTTTGCCGAAAGACACAAGAAAAATAAAAAACAGGCCTTTCGCAGGGTACCTGTTAATATCAGTTGATTATTAGTTAAAAACCACATATAATGGCAAAGGTATTCCGCCTATTTTTATAATTGTCATACAAACTATTAAAATGTACAAATTATTCATCCGGGTCATCCTGTTTGCGGCGATAATGACGCAGGTTACTGTCATTGTAAGTGCACAGAACGGAGACCAGATCCTGGACGGCATCGGTGAAACAGGCATGATCGCACGCTATCGGTTTGACGGCGACCTTAAAGACTGGTCCCGAAATAATTTGCACGCCGCGACCCGGGGCGCTGAAGCCAAATTTGTCAATGACCAGCAGTTCGGAAAGGTTCTGTCGCTGTCCGGTGATAGTAATTCTTTTATTACGATCCCGGGAGCGGCGTTTTCTGATCTTGAATCGATCAGTATTTCGGCATGGATATACCCTCGTTCGAAACAGCCCGGCCAGGCCCTTTTTGATTTCGGGAAAGATGCCGGCAGACATTCTTTTGAAGTTCCTGCCGGGACATTGAATCAGTGGCGCCATCTGGCTATAGTGATAGATATCCCTGCAAAAACGATGACTACCTATGTAGATAGCAGGCAGGTAGGTGCAACCGGGGATATACCAAGGGAGTTGAACGGGGTATTCTGTCGGCATCTGGATGCCCTCATACACGATCTTCGTATCTACCGCGTTCCCCTGACCGGTAGCCAGGTTGCCGTCATCTATAACAATGCACGGAAAGGCAGAGGCATCAATGAAGGCGTGGTAAATACGACAGGGCGGCGCGCGGAGGATCCGCTTCCTCAGTTTTCGGCGACCGAAGCGGGCCTTTACAATGCTTACCTGGTTGGGGTTTCTGATGTGGAGGTCACGACAGAAGTAGGAAACCTGCCGCGATTGCCGCGGTACGTACAAGGCACCTACAGAGATGAGATCAAAGGAAAAGGTCCCAAAGTACGGGTGCTGTGGCCTGCTGCTACCGACAATAGCGCCGTGATTCACCCCGGGCAATATGTCGTCGAGGGACGCGTTGCCGGGACGGATTTTCGGCCGAAGGCGATCGTCACAATAAAAGCGTCAAAGGGACCGGCAACCCCAGGTCTAATGCTGGCGACCTTTGGACTGGACAAGGTCTCTTTAAAAACCGATGCCAGCGGTCACAAAACCCAATTCATCGAAAATCGCGATAAATTTATAAACACGCTGGCTACAACCGATCCCAACTCTTTTCTCTATATGTTTCGACAGGCTTTTGGCCAGCAACAGCCGGAAGGCGCGAAGCCGTTGGGAGTTTGGGACAGCCGGGACACCAAATTAAGAGGGCATGCTACGGGTCACTATCTTTCGGCAATCGCGCAGGCATATGCCAGCACCGGGTATGACAAGGCGCTCCGGGCCAGTTTCGCTGCAAAAATGGAGTATATGGTGAATACGCTCTATGAATTATCTCAATTATCCGGGCAACCGAAAGAAGCCGGCGGCCCGCATGTGTCCGATCCGGCGGCAGTACCGTTTGGACCGGGAAAAACGGCCTATAGCTCGGACCTCAGTGATACGGGCATCCGGAACGACTACTGGAATTGGGGGAAAGGATTCATCAGCGCTTATCCGCCGGATCAGTTCATCATGCTGGAAAAGGGAGCGAAATATGGCGGGCAAAAGACCCAGATCTGGGCGCCCTACTATACACTGCATAAAATTCTGGCCGGTTTGCTGGACGTATACGAGGTCAGCGGGAATAAAAAAGCCCTTGACATAGCTACCGGCATGGGCGACTGGGTGTATGCCCGCCTGAGCAAGGTGCCAACGGACACGTTGATCAGGATGTGGAATACCTACATCGCGGGTGAGTATGGTGGCATGAATGAGGTGATGGCCCGTCTGTATCGCCTTACCGGCAAACCCGATTACCTGAAGACTGCGCAGCTGTTTGACAATATCAGGGTGTTCTTTGGCGATACGGCGCATTCGAACGGCCTGGCCAAAAATGTAGACAATTTCCGTGGCCTGCATGCCAATCAGCATATCCCCCAGATCATAGGGAGCATGGAAGAGTACCGGAACTCCCACGATCCGGAATACTACAAAATAGCCGACAACTTCTGGTACAAGGTCGTCAATGACTATATGTACAGCATCGGGGGTGTTGCAGGCGCAAGGAATCCCAACAACGCGGAGTGTTTTACCAGTGAGCCCGGAACTTTGTACGAGAACGGTTTTTCAGCCGGAGGGCAGAACGAGACCTGCGCTACCTACAACATGCTTAAGCTGACCGGCGATCTGTTCCTTTATGATCCGCGGGGAGAGTTGATGGACTACTACGAGCGCGCTTTGTACAATGATATTCTGGCATCTGTCGCAGAAAACAGCCCGGCCAATACCTACCATATACCGCTGAGACCCGGGTCGATCAAACAATTCGGCAATCCGGATATGACAGGCTTTACGTGCTGCAACGGCACGGCGCTGGAAAGCAACACCAAGCTGCAGAATTCTATTTACTTCAAAAGCAGGGATGACCAGGCGCTCTATGTGAACCTCTACATACCCTCGACACTGGACTGGACGGCGCGTCATGTAACGATAGACCAGGCAACCAACTATCCGAATGAGGACCATACAACCCTAACCGTCAAGGGCAGCGGCAAACTCGATATCAATGTGCGCGTGCCGGGCTGGGCCACCAAAGGGTTCTTTGTAACGATCAACGGAAAGGAGCAGCATCTTCCTGCCAGGCCAGGTAGCTATCTGAAAATAAGCCGCACGTGGAAGGACGGCGACATTATCGAATTGAAAATGCCCTTCCAGTTCCACCTCGATCCGGTGATGGACCAGCAGAACATAGCCAGCCTCTTCTATGGCCCTATCCTGCTGGCGGCCCAGGAGCCCGAAGCAAGAAAAGAATGGCGTAAGATAACCCTGGATGCCGAAGACATAAGCAGGTCAATTAAAGGCGATCCCCGGGAGCTGCAGTTCACGATCGATGACGTGGTGTTCAAACCGTTCTATAAGACATACGGGCGGCATTCGGTTTACCTGGACGTCAGGCTTAAATAGTTCGCGTGCGTACGATACTTTGTTTGTTATGTATTGGATGGCTGGTTATTGTGCTAAAATGTGCTTTCAGCTATGCTTTTGTGTAGCAACGAATAAATAGGGGACAATAGAGGAATAACCGTCCACTCCCGCAGGAGCCCCACCCAGTTCAAGTACCAGAAAAGATTCAGCTTCTTTGATCGTCCAAAGGAAGAGGCCCTCACCATCAGGTACCTTCGAAAAGAGCTCCGGAAGTCTTGTTTGAACCATTCCATTCCAACAGGCTTCTTCCAGCCGCTCGTTGTCAAAAAGATGATTGTCATTCCGGGTATCATCTTTTCTGGATAATTCTTCAGTTAAAAAACTGGTACCCCTGATCAATAATACTTCCTGATATACACTGTGTCTTTCCATGAAAGATAATTTTTTAAATATTAACGGTTCAGGCTACGGATCAGTCTACCGTTCTTGTGGTATAAAGAAACCAAAGATTCTTGTAATTTATTGTCGTAATACAACTACATGTACGTTTCGCTAAATCGATTTAAGCATTTACATATCAATATGTTACAAAATATCGGTCCCGTAAACCCCGTTTGTCCGGCGCCGGCTTGGTGTATATGTACGATCTCCCCATGCGACGGCGGGCAGTTTAACCGCCGCCGTCAACAGTTGTGAATCCCTCGTACAAAAAAATGACCATCTATGGATCACCGTTGGCGGCACCATCATGGAGGACTTGATACCGCTGAACTCCTGGTTCAATTTTCCGGGATTTAATTTTGATATTCAAAAAGTATTTTTGATCTTTATGTCCCCATTTGGATTACGCCTCTTGGGTTTTAAAAAAATGAACATTTTAAACATACATCAACTGCGACTCCAGCAACCCCGATACGGGCTGTTCGGTCGTACATGTATGTGATAGTACATAAATGAATGATCTTGAGCAGCCCTGGCAATTTGCCGGGGCTTTTTGTTTCGGGTAGTAGTTCCAGCCTACCCGACTTATTTTGCCTTCGTCTAACGGCAGGACGCGGCGCTTTGAACGCTGAAATTGTGGTTCGAATCCACGAGGCAAAACTGTGGCTATAGCTTATTGGTAAAGCGCCAGGCTGTGAACCTGGAAAACAGGGTTCGATCCCCGTAGTCACACTATGCCGATATGGTGAAATTTGTAGACACACCGGTCTTAGTAGTGACGCCCCTCCAACCCAAATGAACAGTTTACTACTTTATCAGCCGCGTAAATTACGACTATGGCGAGAAATAATGAGTTTACCTTGATCGCTATTACCGATTCCAACTACCCGATGATCGAAAACCTGGTCGATGAGTCACAGCGGGAGGGGTTTGAATTTGTGCTGCGAACGATCGACGACTGGGACAGCGGCGCCAACCGTTTTTCCCGAATCGGGGAAGGCTTATGGGGACTGGTTTCCGGCACAGAATTGGTAGGGATCGGCGGCCTTAACGTCGACCCGTATGTCAAAAATGCGGATACGGGCCGGGTCCGCCACCTATACATCCGCAAGGCCTATCGCCGCAAGGGGTGCGCCACCTTGTTGATGAGAACGATCATCGGGCGGGCAGAGCTTTATTTCCGCACACTCCGCCTGTTTACCGCCAACCCGGCCGCCGCAGTGTTTTACGAACAGCTTGGGTTTGAGCATTTGCCCGGCTATAAGGTAAGCCATGTGCTGAGCTTCGACAGGTCGGTTCGTCACGCGGAACCTTAATACCTGACCGATGAACCCATGCCCGCGAAAAAGACCAGTAACGCCAGAGCCAGGAAGCAAAGACCGATAATGATGCAAATGCCAAGTATTTTAAAATAGGTGCGAAGGCTATTGAACCCCTCATTGGCACTGACACTATCCATGGCGTCTACTCCCCTGATCGCGGATACGGCAAAGCGATAAAGGAAATAATTGATAAACGCGCCGATCGCAACCGTTATGATGGCGCCAAAGATACCAGCGCCCGTGGCCCCGGTCGTAGCAAACGACTCGTCCGACTGAAGCGTATAATGCGGCTGGCCAATAAAAGCAACGACTAACGTGACCCCATAGCCGATAAATGCGCATATAGTAGCGATTTTCGCCCATACCGCCGCCTGCCTGAGAAGTGTTCGCGTGGCGGTGTCGAACGTGATATTGAAAAAATTATCGAGGTCCTGGGAGACCGGGGAGATTTGTTGTTCTTCCATATAGCTTAGATATGAATTCGGTTTATTAGAAACAGGTTAATGAGCGAGGACAGATTTCCCAGCAGACCGAGGATCGCGAAAATGCCGCTGATGATAAAATAGATCTTGAGACATTTTATGCCTTCGGTGAATGCTGCCTGATCCTGCCGGTCGATCCCTCTGCGCGTCAATACGGAAAAACGATACAGCATAAAGACCATAAAGCCAAGGGCCGCAAAAACTATCAGCAGCACTAAAATGAGAATGGCGCCGCCCATGCCCGCAAGACTTGCGACGCTGGGCGCCAATGCAGACAAGCCGGCTATCAATGCCGTACCTGCCAGCGCAAAGACCAGCACCATCAGCGATATACCAACAATACCCACGATCGAAAGAAAACGGGACCAGCGCGCAGTCTCATGAAGGATATGACCGCCATCATAGTCAAGGTTCATCTGGAGCAGGGGCTGCTCTTGGAGGTTTTCCATTGTTTAGGAGTTTTACCGCACAATAAAAGCAAAAAAAGTGAAAAAACGAAATATCTAAGATTGTGCGCCTGGATACAGGTAAGGAAAGCAGGCAAAACTATCTAAACAAAAAGCGTCGCTACTTCAAACAAAAATAGAAAACAGTGGCTAATATCATCTGAATGAAGATTGCAGCTAAAAGTTTCTTTGGAGCAGTAATAGAAGAACTGAACAAATATACTGTCAAAGATAAAAAATATAAGATCAACGCCAGTCCTATAACTACCAGCAAATTTGGACCTTCAGGATCATTGAACAACAAAAAAAGCAATCTTGAGCACGCAAGAGATATTACACCCAGGATCAGGAATGAAGTTTTTTTTGATGTAAAATACGTACTAACCATATTATTAGTTTTAAGACTTGTTTAAAAAGTACTTTGTATTTCAAAGCTAATAAAAAAAACGTTCCCTTCAAAGTGTTTTTATAAAATTTATTTCCCGGTCTTACCTTACTCATGAGATCACGCATACCTACCGCACAATGAAGATCGGCCCCCACCACTAGCCGCCAATCGAAAGTCAGGATTTACCATTAGAAAGACGCCATCCTAACAGACCGGAAGAGAATGTAGGTTTGCGAAAGCATTACCAATAACATCAAAAACTCCTAATGTACACGAAAAAATTAACGGCTGTAGGATGGAGATCCGGTGCGAGTTCTCTATTAATGGCAACGACAGCAGTGCTGTCTTTTAGCTGTCAAAAAAGTCATGTCGATGACAAGCCCCTTCGGGATTTCGATGTGATCAACCTTGTAGCCAACAAAGCAAAATATCATCCCGTTCAGCCCCTGGACCCGACCCTCATCAATGGCTTTGGCGTCGCCTGGTCTTCCGGCGGCACTGCCTGGGTGAACTCTGTGGGTGGTCATGTCAGTGAGCTCTATAGCGTGGAAGGTGCGAAAGTAAGGGCCGTTAATATCCCATCTTCCAATAACATACAGGATTCCGCACACGGACTTCCCTGCGGCGTCGTCTTCACCGCGGGTAAAGGCTTCAACCTGCCAAATGGCGGTGGAGCTTCCCTGTTTGCTTTTACCGGCTTTGACGGCGTATTGTCAGCCTGGAATGCGGCTTCCGGCAACAATGCCAAATTTATCCATCATCCCTCCAGCAGCAGCTATACCGGTATGGCTATTGGTTCTTTTAATGGACGTAACTTTATTTATGGCGCTAACTTTGAACTGAAGAGGATCGATGCGTGGGATACGGCGTTTAAGCCAGACGGTCTAGCCTTTCGGGACCCCTCGTTACCAGAGGACTATTCTCCCTATAACGTCCAGGCTATCGGCGATTCGATCTACGTCGTCTATGCCAAATTTGGATCGGACGGACATCCCGTGGCCGGTGCAGGTTTTGGTTTTGTAAGCATTTTCCGGACTAATGGACAATTCGTAAAGAGATTGGCAAGCCGCGGCACCCTAAATGCGCCATGGGGTGTGACAATGGCGCCGGCCTCCTTCCTTGAAGATAAAGATGTGAATAATGGCGGTGAAGGGCATGGCAGCTACGGTAACGTCAGCGCTAACAGCCAGAACAAGGGATTCGACCGCAGATCACCGGTGATCCTGGTTGGCAATTTTGGTGATGGACACATAAACGTATATACTCCCAACGGAGACTTTCTCGGCCAACTTCAATCACACAAGCAACCGATCGTGATTGAAGGCCTCTGGTCCCTGTCATTTCCACCTGCTGGCGCCACCAATCCAGGCAGGCTGTACTTCTCAGCAGGCCCTGCCAGTGAGACAGATGGAATCTTTGGATATCTTATTAAGC